>NFZD01008919.1_pt1 | contig 23575 bp, 36 predicted proteins | sample 1095381 | NCBI WGS metagenome assembly NFZD01 (sample SAMN03609891, study PRJNA323583) | gut metagenome | isolation source: feces | host: Rattus norvegicus | place: Denmark: Riget | collected 2013 | reverse complement strand
ATTGTACCCGAACGACGGTGTGCAGGGGGGCGCAACCCTGTGGAAACTGACACAGGCAATTACCGCCCACGCCCGTGAGTTGGAGCCGCAACGCGCCCGTGAACTCCACGAGATTTCAGGCGCACTCCTCAACCGCGTCAAGGTCAACGCATAAAACTGACACGGAGGCGTCGGGCGTAGCAGCCTGTCGCCTCCATCAATCCTCTACGACAATGGAGACAATCATCAAGCAGTACCAAGCAATGAAGCAGAAGCATCCCGACGCAGTCCTGCTATTCCGTGTGGGAGACTTCTACGAGTGCTACGAGGAGGACGCAGTCTACGCCTCCGACGTTCTCGGCATCGTCCTGACACGCCGAGCCTATGGGAAGAACAAGAGCATCGCCCTCGCAGGTTTTCCGCATCACGCCCTCGACTCATATCTCCCGAAACTCGTCCGCGCTGGCAGTCGCGTCGCTATCTGTGAGCAACTTGAAGACCCAAAACTAACCAAGAAACGTGTACCAACCCCTGTCAACCAGTAAGCACAATGGAACAGACCAAAGCACCGCGCAAGCGGATACTCACCACACAGCACTCCTACCAAAGTTGGGAGCAGCTCAAACGCCACGAAGCCGTGTATCTGTCTATCGGGTATGAGAGGCTCAAAGGTCGCAGAGTCCCCATCGGGACAAAACACAAACTCCTCTTGGGACACGACCACATGTGGGTGACGCTCTATCACGAATGACCACAACCCTCCTCGAACATCACGCCCGACTCCGCAAGGTTTTGGGCGTGAGTTATGGATAGTGGTGCTATACATCCGTATTACTCGCGTATTCATTTGTATTACGTTGGAATACAAATAAGAGGAGAGGAGAGGAGAGGAGAAAAGAAGAGACAAGAGAAGAATAGAGGACTATCGTCCTAATTGCGCCTAAATCTCGTTGAGAAATGGGCGTTAAAACCATAGCCAATGCCACAAAAGGACTGCGGCGACGGCAAAATCAACCCCAAAAATCATACATCAATGGCAAAAAAAGAGTTCATTTACAAGGTCAAGTTCGGGTTCGCCCCGTTCAAAGACAAGGGAGACGACCGCAAGGAGTTCTATTTCGGCTCTATCACGGCAATTTTCTCCGTGTTCCCCGAGGAGTACGTCGGGACAAATGCTACCGCCCTGTGGTATCACGGGCTGTCCGACGGTAACGCCTACATCGGGAAGTTCTGCACTATCACGGCAGAGCCGCTGATACGCAACCCTCAGAAGCGTTAACAACGAAAATTGCGTCCTCGTCAACGCGAATTCCCCTGATTGGTAAATTACCCAAGCAAGGCTGTTTCGTTGCGAGAGCGCAAAATTTGAGAAAAATAACTATCTTTGTACAATCAATCAGAAACTTATGGCAAACAAGGAAGAACTGACAACCGAAATGCACTCCGAGTTCATCGGCAAGGAGATCCCCAAACTTGACCTCCGTGTCATGGGGGTCTACGGGGCAGTAGCCCGTGGGGTCTCACTCGAAGATGCGCTGCGGAAGTACGGGCTGACCCGTGAGCAGTACGATGCGAATGTTGACCGTGTGCTATCGTCGTAGATACCTCTCGAATACCCTGCGCTGTTGGGCGTCGGTCATATCCAGTACGCCCTCCCAGTTACCACCAAGCAAGACTTTCTTACCATAGGGAAGTCTTGCTATTTTGTTCATGGGGAACGGGTCAGAGGAGGCGGCAAAATGCTCGTTTATCATTGCCATTATGCGCTTCTCCTGCCTCGGAGTGAGTACAGAAAATCTGATAGCCCCGATAGCGTTATTTCGGTCTTTCGCGCAGAAGCCATACCGCGCCCAAGTGTAGCCTCCGACGTCGATGTTGGCGAACACGTCCAAGCGTTCCACTCCTGCGACCTTGTACTGCTCGTAGAGCGCACGGAACACCTGCTTGCTGATACCTTTCCCCTGCAATTCCTGTGGCAGTCGGAACAACTCGTGGTCTACCGCTTTCCGCCCCTGCTCGTCAACGTAGAATATGCGTTTCAGGGCTACACCTCCCTCGCCCCTCCACGTCATTCTTACACCACCGTCTGCCTCAGATATTGTGAGCGACATATCAGAGACTCCGTGCTTGTCGAACACCCCTTGAATGTTATCGTTGAGTTTGACGACATCGAGGCGGTTGAACGGGCTGTCTGCTAATTTGTCTATTGCCCCCGACGTGATGCGTATGCCCTTGTCTTTCATACTGGCAATGTACGCCTCGTCGTAGCGTGAAGCCATCGAAGCACTGAACCACTGCTTACCCTCATTGTCGCGTATGAAATACGGGAGCGTCCCGTGCGCCCGTGCCGCATCAATGCGTTGGGCGTTCTCGTCGAGCCAACGGGAGAAATTCTCAGGCGGAGTTGTAACCTCGTTCTGACCGCCCTCCGACGGCTCCTCTCCTACCATGATACGGGCATTGTCAGCCTCCATTTCCTCCTCGGTCTTGAGTATCGAGGTCGCATAGCAACGGCAGTGAGGATGCCACCCCGTGAATTGAAAGTCCTTTGGATATTTGCCTTTCAGTTCGTCGCAGATGTCGTAGTACATTCCTGCGGGAACGCCCTTGCAGTTGTGGTTGTTGGAGAGGTGTATTTCGATACCTACGACAAAATCAAGTTGCTGCCAGCGCAGGTGGTCGGCAGTCCTGTACGCTATGTTGGTCTCGGTAGCGGCAAGCCGTCGCGCATTCATGTAGGAGGAACGGTACACGCCCCTGCCTGGGTGGAACTCCGCAGCCCGTTTCGACAGGTGGAGTTGCCCGTGCTTGTCGCGCACCCTGCGGAACAACTTGTCAGGGTATTTGAGGTAGTCTCGTAAGTCCCGTGAGATTTCATCAGCGGAACGTCCGCTGCGTATGCCTAAATCAAGAGCCATTTCGACCTCGCCCTTGAATTGGTTGGTATATCGCCATACATTGTCGGACAGCCCCAGTCCTTGTTCCTTTCGTGCTAAGAATGCATCCCTCGCATACTCGTTGGTGGAGTAATACCGACGGGCTGCGGCTTCGGGGAGAGAGGTCGCGAGTGAGCCGAACACCACGTTGCAGAGTTCGTTGTTCTTGTTGTTCGAGAGCGTCCATTCGGAGCGCACCCCGTTCACGATCGAGGTTGTAACCTCGCTGTTGAGTTGGTCTATGATACGCCTGATTTGAGCGAGTGCCAACGGGTAGTCCTCCCACGTGAACGGCACATCTCCGAGCGCACCTATCAGGGGGGCTATGTTGGCAGCGTCCTGAACGGCAGCGTCGAACAGAGCCTGTATCTGACGCTCATACTTGGCAAGGTTCTGAATGTGGCGTTTATCGTACTTGTTCATCGGGAGAGTCTTTACGGGGGCTGAATAGGTCGCAGGCAGGGTCGGACAGGAATATGCAGAACTTGCCGCCCTCCCTCTTGTACGGACAGCGGCAGAGTATCAGATGACCGTCGAGAGCCTTGTTGTGCCAGTCGTAAGAATGGGCACAGTCCCGACACTTTTTGTCCGACACCGCAGAATTGCGTTTTTCCGCACGCGAGATTGATTTTCTTGTTGCCATTGATAACTTTATTGATTTCGGGGAGAAACAACGGGAGAGCGCACGGGAACGCCCTCCTCGTTGATTTTACGATGTTAGATAGTCGGCTCGAAAATATCAACCTTGCTCTCGTTGGCAATTTCCTCCATGGTCTTGTCCACGTCGGTAGACCAGCCGAGCATTTCGACGCTCTCACGCTGACTTATCATAGGCTTGTTGCCGTTTGCCAACGACAGGTTCTGTATGGTGTCCTTGTCGTCGTTGATAGTGAACGGGGTAATCACGTTCTCCACGGGCAGAGCGTCGATGTCAGCGGCATATCCCTCGCCCATGATGACCTTGGCATACGCCTTGACAATGTTTGTCTCACGGTCGAAGTATTCAATCAGCCTGCCACTCTCGTCCTTGACTTTGAGTTGGCAGTCGATGAACAACTGCTTGCGGCTCTCGCCACTCATGGGGGTTGCTTTCATGCTCTCATACGACCAGTCGGGGAGTTGCAGTTGAGTGAAGAACGACTGCCGCAGTTCGGATATGAAGAATTTGAGGTTTTCCACCGCCTGCTGCCACGTGATGTATGCGGCGTTGCTTCCCTTGGGGTACTGCATGACCGCCTTGCCCTTGTTGTAGTCAGGGTCGTCCGCGGCCTCGTCGCCGTATGCGATAGCCTCGTCAGCGAACACCACGAACAGGGGCTTGGAGTTCTCACGGAGGTAGTTCCCGTTGCGGCTCATTGCCCACTCCATTTCGTAGACGATTTTTGAAGTGTCCTCCCAAATGGGGGTCGGACGGAAGCCGTAAATGCCAGGAATTTTCCCCAGCGTGATAGCCTCGTCCTCGACGATGTTCCACCCGCCCTCGCTGCTGAACTTGATATGGCGGTCGGCTGTGTAGGCGTCGAAATAGGAGACTGTCTTGCCACCAACCTTGCGAGTGTAGCCCACGGAGAGCGCAATCATATCGCCGTACTCGTCAAACAACGGATACAGGTCGTCGCCGAACATGGGGGAGAAGTTTCTGCACCGCAGTTTGATTGGGCTGGTCGTCCCGTAAAGGTTGTTGCGCTCCTCGACTGCATACCAGAGCGTCATAACCTCGCAGGAGGCGAACAGCATATTGCAGCGTTCAATGTTCACGCTGTAAATGCGGTTGCGCTCGTAGATTTTCTCCATCACTCTCGCAACCTCCTGCTGACGGTCGTTCTCAGGCTTGTAGACACGCTTGACAGGCAGACCCGTAACAAGTTCCGTCATGCGCTTCACGGCGAGACGTTGTAGGTCGTATGTTATTCGGGTTACATACGTCACAGTGCCGTCGTCGTTTGATATGTCAGGGTATTTGCCCTTGTTCATCACGGGGTGCTTGGTAGGGTCGTATTCCTCCCGAAGCCCCTTGTTGCCTCCCCACTTGGGGACGACGATTGATTTTTCTTTGAGAGCCGCAATAATCTCCTGCGGAGTTCCCAGTTGTAGAATTTCTTGGATTGTCATGGGGGTATGATGTTTATCGTTTGAGTTGTTTAGCAATGCGGTCGCGGTCGATGGGCTTGCGCTGACCTCCGAGGATCTCGCTCATTACCACATAGCGGATAGCGTCGATGGCATGGTTCCACACGTCGATAGGCGTATTGAGCCACTTGCCCTCCTTGTCCTGCGAATAGGTGTAATTTCGGAACTCCTTAATCACGTTGGTACTGTGCTTGGTAATGACGATTTTGTATTCTTGCATCTTCGTCAGGCCAGCCTCGACAGAGCCTTGATATTTCACGACTGGGTGGATATTTATGCCTGCTCGGTAAATCTCCTGTACCAATCGGGGGTCGGCACTCTCGCTGATGACCTTGACAGCCCCCTGCGGTTTCAGTTCTGCCACTATATCGCTCGTCAGCATAGAGGTGCGGTAGCAGAGTTCGTCAATGTAGAGTGTCTTAGTCTCCTCCTCGATAAGCACGTCAACAATGGCAGTCGGGTCATTGGTATAGCCGAAGTCCACGCCGAGGAAGCGTCTGCGCCTGTAACCCGTTTCGGGGATGCGCTCGACAACATCGACATTGCGGAACACGAGACCCTCGACCTGCGCCTGCTGCCCCAGTCCGTATATCTGCCACAGGGAGTAGTTCTTGCGTTTCAGGCTCTCAATCTCGTCAATGACCTTTTGCTCCAAGAACGGGTTGTCCTTGTAGGTGCTGATGAAGTGGTATGTACGGGGGTCTTTGTTGACCTCGCATATCCAGTGTTCGTCAGAGAATGAGGGGTTGTAGTCGATGATTGAGAACTGCGTTGTTCGGAGTTGTAACTGCTGCCATTCGAGGAACTTCAACTCATTCGCCTCGTTCACGAACAGTATCTTGCGCTTTCGACCGCGCAACTTGGTCTCGTTGTCGCAGGAGAAAAACTCCACCCACGAGCCATTCGGGAACGTGTAAATCAAGTCGGTCTTGTTGTAGCTCTTGTCGTTGTACTCCCCGATACGCTGCAATATCTCGATGAAGTCTCGAAGCACAGAGCCTTTCAGGGACGGGAGGGTAGCACGGCAGATTGACACGGTGGTTTTAGGCACTGCGAGGCACTGGCACACAATCCAAATGACGGTATTGTATGTCTTTGCAGAACGGCTGCTCCCCTGTTCGCTGACAGTAGTGTAGCCGTTGCGCCGAGCATTGTTTATCTCGGAGAACACCCGTGTCGTCTGTAGTTTCATTCCTCGTCCGTCTCCTGCTGTTGCTCAATCTGATTTCGGTTGTCGATAATCTCGATAGTGAGGGGTTCGCGAGAGATTTTCTCGCCTCCGCTTGTGATGTCGGTCTTGGTCGTGCTGATTGCATCGCGCTCCTCGGGGGTCGCTATCATACGGTAGAGGGCTATCTGCGCCGTGGGGTTGTCCATATTGAACAGCCTGTGGCGTATGGCGGACTTGGTTCTGACCTTGTTGCTCTCCAACGCCCTCTTAATGTTGTCGCATTCGTCGCAGCCCTGCGGGAATTTACGGTAGAATGTAGCACGGTCGCACGGCAGGAACGCAACCAAGTCCTCGATGAAGAACAGATTGCGCTCCTCAATCACCTGCAATGCCTGCTCGTATAGTCGTTTCCTGCTGTACGCCATGATGTCAGAATTTTGCTCCGTTGTACTTGTAGATGATGTTGCCCTCGTCGTCCTTGCCCGTGGGGACAAGTGCGCCCTCGAATAACTTGTATGGGGACTGTCCTGCCTGCGGATTGTTCCAGAGCCAGCGCATGTAGTCTGCCATTGTCATACCCATGAACTTGGCTCGCTTGGTACTGCTGTTGCAGTTGTAGCCCGAAGCCCGTTGCCACTGGAAGCCGCCCACGAGGTGTTCGATGTCGCCCTTGATGTCGTCCCAACGGACAAGCCCGTCAGGGGATTTCTTTGCCAGTTGAAGAGCCTCGCAGAACTGACCGCGTGAGTAGTTCCAGTCGGCAGGGAGACCGCAGCACGATCCGTTACAGCATAGTTCCTTGAAATGAGCGTCCGAGACGTAGAAGCGCATACCCAGTTCGTCGCACAGGGCTTTCATGTTCCGCATGAACGGTTCTTTGACGTGCCTATTGAGACGGAGGTATCCGCTGCTCACGCTGTACTTTTTGTAGAACTCCATGAAGTCGAAGCCGCAGAGTTCGTTGAATGTAGGCATCCACGCACGGAGGGTCGGGCTACGCTGCTCAACGCACATGAACTCTGTACTCATGGCTGTTGCCCCTCGTGTTGCCGCCTCCCGTATCAGGTCGAGGTAGGTCGGGGTCGATATGCCGATGATGAACGGACGCAGACGGAGTGTCGCGCCTCCTGCCCCTGCCTCGGCAATACGCTGGATAGCGTCGAGACGTTCCAACGGGGAGGGAACACCACGCTCGATGATACGGGCTTTCTGCTCGTCGAGGGTGATGATTGAAAACTTGAAATTCCAGTTCTTCTGACCCCTGACGAGTTCCATGTAACGCTCGTCCTCCGTCCACCATGTAGCCTTGGTAGAGAAGCACAGGGGGTAGTTGATTTCCTTGAAGAAACGCAGGAGTTCGAGGGTCACGCCCCTCTGACGCTCGAAGCCGTCGAACTGGTCTGAGAGACCGCCCCACTGCATGACCTTTCGCGCCTTGATGTACGGGGCAAACTGCCCTGCATACTGGTCGGGGTCGGTAAACATACGCTTGATGCGGTCAGGGTTCACGTTGTTGCAGACCTTTTGGAGGTATGCGTCCTTTGCGCCCCCTATGCCCCTCTGAAACTGAGAGAAGCAGTAGAGACAGCCGAAAGCGCAGTTGGAGTATGTGTCGAACGTCATAGGCATGGAGCAGTCGGCTATCTCGTTGCTCCACCTCGGCGATTGATAGTAATTTGTTGCCATGATGTTTAATTAAAATTGATTTCCATTTCGTAGTCCTCGCTCTTTGGGTCGTAGCCGACAATCGCAGCCCCGACGGAGAGCCAAAAGAATTGCGCCTCCTCGTGCGAGGACGTCCGCAGTGTGAGTTTATACACCCCGATGGCTTTGGGTTGGGAGAGCAAGCGGAAAAGCACCATTTTGCCCAGTCCGCGCCGTTGTTCCGTTCCATGACCGCAATGCCTATCAGACGGGCGTGAGCCTTGGAGATTGAGGCATAGTAGAAAGCAGAGCCGTCCTCCGTTATCTCGGATATGACCCTCTTGCAGAACTTGTCGCTGACACGCAGGTACGACCATGTGTGCTTCATCGCGAGGGAGCCGCAGCCGTAGCAGATCGCCCGTACACGCTCGTCGGTGTGAGCCGTCTTGTCAATCCTTATCCATGTCATAACCAAGCCCCCGTAATGCGTTGATGATTTCATCCCGTATCTGCTCCACGGAGTACACGGACGTGTCGTACTGCAATACCTTGCAGCCTATCTGCTCGTACTTCTGTGCGGCAATGAGAGCCTGTTTCTGCTTCCTGAAAATCGTAGGCCAGTTGCGCTTCCCAGTGCCGTTCATTCCGTTGGAACGTTCATTGAGACGCCTGTAAATGACTTCGGGAGGAGCATAGAGAGAGACCACGAGGGCAGCGTCTCCGAGGAACAGGGCGTTGGTCAGGTTCAGCCCAAAAGTATTCATAAAACTGCCCTCGCAGAACATCACGTCAACTGTTTTCAGACCCTCCTGCACCACCTCGGCGAGCCGTGAGGTACAACTGCTGCCCTTGTCATTGGTTATCCTGTCGACGCCCCCGTACCGCTTATCCTTGTACCGTCCTGCAAGCCCGTACCGCTTATCCTTGCAAATCGTCGTGCAAGCCCGTTCCTCGGAAATGCCTCCAAATCTGTCAATTAGAGACCATGCGAGGGAAGATTTGCCAACCGCATTAGTGCCAGTGATAAAGACGACAATCTTCATAGACATTCGTAGATAAGTTTGCCATATTCGGGGCTGCTGTCGGCTTCTTTCATCATCCTTTCGGTGTAAAAGCCGTCCCAGCGCGTCCCTTTGATGAATTTTGCGACCGCACAGAGGGACGTTTCTATTGCGAAAGCGTTGTCTGCGGTATCGTGTTTCGCCCATTCGAGGAACTTGTCGAGGACTTCACGGTCGTTGTCATGCGTGATATGAACAGCCCCGATAGTGTAGTTCTCATCAGCCTCCCAACCGAAGCGCACGTCGTCCACCCAGTCGGGACGGAAGCAGTTCATATACACTTCGAGGAACAGGAACGCAGCGTAGCGTCCGAAGAAGTACCACTTGCGGACGGTGTCGTATGCCTGTTGCGTCGTGGTACATTCGCGCAGGGAGGAAAGCATACTTGGGTTGAGTTCTCGGAGCAGTCGGTCATAAGCCCCGTTACAGCGCACATAGCGTCGGTCGGTACGGAATTGCAGGTCGGACTGCTTTGTGTCGTCATATCTCAGCAACAGACGCAGCGCACTCGGTATGTGGTACGTCATGGTGTAGAAATATATCAGCCGAAAACTATCCCAGTCAGACAGCCAGAGACGCTTGGCGAGAGAAGCAATCATTCGCTCCTCTACGCCAGCGTCTCCGCGTCTATGATAGTCGATGTACTCCTTGTAGTTCATTCCTCATCCTCAGTTACCGACGGGTGAGCCTCGCCCAGTATCTCGTCGAGGTGGTAGACAACCTTGTTGATGTCGGGGAGACCAAGCAGGGAGCATATCTCGCCCTTGCGGTCTTTGGAGTACACGATGATGATGCGCTCAAACGGGGTCTCGTCCGTTCCCTGTATCTTGGGGAGGTTCTCGGGATTGAGGTCTACGCCCTGTAACTCGGCAGGGAGATTGCCCCCGAAGTCCCCGGGGTTGTCGTTGTCCTGTTCGTTGGCGAGGATCTCGGCTGCTTCGGGAGAGAGGGGTGCGCCTCCGCCAGTCGGGGCTGCTGGCTTGTCGTTGAAAACGTCGTCCACTTCCTTGTTCTGCCATACGTCCACGCCCCAGTCGTTCAGGTCGTCTGCGTCCCAGTCGTTGGCGAGTGCATCGTAGTCCCACTGTCCGAAGTCACCGTTGTCCTTGATGATGAACTCTTTTTGTTCGGCAGCGGTCAGTGTCGAGACGTCTACCACGGTCACTACGGGCTTGGCAATCCATTTCAGCCAGTAGTCGAGCAGGGCTGCGCGTTCCGCGTCGGTCTTTTTCTTCACGTCGCGGATGGTGTCGAGACGCTTGCGCAGGTCAGCCTCCGACATCTTGGCAATCTCGGAGAGCGCACGATAGCGCATATTACCGCCGAGTGCCACGCCCTTAGCGTCCACGGCGACGGGACGTATCTCAAGCATCTTGGGGAGCGAGAGCAGGGAGTTGACGAGTTTTGCGAATTTCTCCTTGGAGATAGTGCGAGGGTTCTTCTTGTTCACTCGCACCGAGGAAAGGTCTACCAGTTTTGTCTGCATAGTCGGTTATTTTATTGGTTTATTGATTGTTATTATTTCTCCCACTTCCTATCGGCTTGGAACTCCCCGAACAGACCCCAACGGCACATTGAGGCGAATTTGGGCTTGTCGAGTTCGTATGCCGTAATCAGTTCCTGTGGGTTGATGTCAAGTAAGCCCTCGGCGATACAGTTGCCTGCCTTGTCCTGCACATACATATCTACGGCAGTCTTGCCGATGCAGCAGGCGAGGCTGACATCCACGTCGCACTTGTACTCTATCGCGTAGCAACGGGCGAGTTTACGGGCGCAGAGGTTGAGCGACAAGTCAGCCTTTGAGCCGTCTTTCGTCCACGGGGAGCCTCCTCCGATACGGCAGTTGCCCCCGTAAAAATCGACTGCCAGTTTGCGCCCTGTCGTTCCGCAGTCCGCAATGGAGCTGTGCTGACGGTACACGCCCGTTCCGTTGATAATGAGGTCGTAGTTGCCGTAGAGTCGTCGATTGACAAATCTCCTGACGTGACGCAACTTGTGGTCGTCGAGCAGGGGTATTGCCACAATCACTTTCTCCACGGCGTCGTCTCTCAGTACAACCTGCGTCTTGATGTCGAGACCGCCGATGCCACTCTCGAACAGAGCCTTGTTGAGCCGACGGGCGAGGGTGTAGTCCATAGGCATGAAGCCCGTCTGAGGCAGATATGTGGCATGACCGAAGAAAATGCCTTGGTCTCCCCAGCCTTTCAGCCCCCGTGCGATGTCGGGGGACTGCTGCGTAATGAGACTCTCCACCATGAGGAAGTCGCCGCAGATCGTGTTCTCCGCGCCCCACGCTCCGAGGTATTCACGGGTGTAGCCTATCTCGTTGACGGCGGCACGGACGTGAGCTGCTATCTCGTCAGGGGTAAATCGGCACTTGGAGGAGACCTCCCCACCGAGTGTAACCCTGCAATTCTTTATCTGCACCTCGACGGCATAACGAGTCGCAGGGTCGCGCTCAATGTAGCGGTCGAGCAGATAACTGCTGATGTAGTCGGCTATCTTGTCAGGATGTCCGAGCGAGACGTATTCTGATATTTGTAACATAGTCGGTTGATTGGTTTTACGATTGCAAAATTAGTGAAAAATGATTATAATGTAATCATATCGAGGCGGTTTTTACCTCTTTTTGGGTGATTTCCAGCTGATTTGAGCCAAAAATCGCTGTTTTCAGGAGGTCAAGCGTTTTGCCCGTGTAGAGGTCGTCGGGGGTAGTACGGTACACAGACCAGCCCATGAGGGTAGCGGTGTTGTACTTCTCCATGTCGCCGAGGAAGCCCTTGGGGTTGATGTGCCTGCCTCCCGTCCATACGCCTCCCTCCACTTCGAGAGCCACGAGCGCAGAGGGAATAGCATAGTCGAAACGCCACTTGCGGACGGGATGGAACTTGTACTCCTTGACACACTCCACTCCGAGTTCACTCTTGCACAGGAGCGTGAAAGCGTCGGTCGCAGGCGGTTTTGGTTTAGTTATTTTTTTCGATTTTTGCGCTCTCACAACTTTCTTCGGCTTATTGGGTAATTTATCAGTCATATCCTTTTCAGTCAAAATTTGGGTGGTTTCCGTTGTTCCTTGAAGATAGCATTTGGGAGGCAGGAATTTTCCCACCTCCCAAATGCTTGGAGGGTGTCAGAGTCAGAACGGCAGATCCTCGTCGCTCTCAACCGTGTAGGCGGTGTCGAGGGTTGCCTGCGGTTTCTCCAACGGACGCATTGAGCCGATAATCGGCATGGTGTTGCGCTGCTCCTCTGTCATGGCTTCGTAGACCTCGCGGTCGAGGTTCTGCTTGATGCAGTGGGTGTCCCCATACTGGGAGTTCTGCATTTCGATTGCCGTCATGTTGAGATAGCAACCTTTTTGACCGACGTAGAGGCGTGCGTCGTCCACGGGGATTACGAGACAACGCTTGGTCTCGGTCTTGCCTTTGAGGTTCGTCACGAATGACCCCTGCAATTTCAGCAGGTTAACTTTAATACCTTGATTACTCATATTCGTTGTTATTTGGGTTGTTGGTTTTCTTTTCCTGTTTGATGATGATGTTGAGAATGCGTTTCGGCGTGAGTTCCCACGAGCATATTGCGTTGGGCTTCTGGTCGAAGCTATCCACAACTGCCTGCACAATGTCTGCAGACGCTTCGGGGTAGTTGTCTGCTACCCACTGGCGACACGTTGCCTCTTTGTCACAGTCCTCCGACGGGTTGCAGACGTAGTAAGCAATCCATTCGGAGAATATCTCAATCACTTGCTTTCGCATAGACTCCTCCTTTCTTGGTCTCGTAGTTTTCCAACATTGTAAATGCGTTCGAGAAGCCTTTGGCAATCCCGACAACTCGCCCGACGCAAAACGCCAGTATCACGCACAGCAGGGCGATAATGATTAGTAATACAGTCATAACTTTATTGCTTTGGGGTGTTCTTGCTCTGTTTCTTGTTCCATGCCGCACCCTTGCGGAAGCCCTCGCGGAAAGCGTTGCTGCACACCCTGAACTCTGTTTGGGTACACGGTTGCAAAGGACAAGTGCCACACCTACGGCTCTTGCCGTCCGACGACACGGCTGCTCTTTTTACTGATTTTTCCATATTGTTGCTGTTGATAGGTTTATTCATCTTCGTAGTCCTCCTCGTCCTCGACCTCACACGGGGCTACGGACGGGTATTGTATAAACCCGACGGGCTTTGTTCGCTCAGGCTCGTAGACTGGGTATTCGTAGGCGTAAACGCACACCCCGAACAGATACAGGGCGATGCGATGTACCTTGCCTTGGATAGTGTGGCGTTTGAGTATGATAGATTTCATTCGCGATGAAAGTATTGTTGTCAGAATGGTGCTTCGCCGTCCTCCTCGTAGGTGAACGGCATATCTCCGAACGGGTCTTGTCCTCCGTCAAAAAGCGATGCCCGTCCTGCGGCTTCCTGCCGTTCTCGCTCCTGCTTGATAAGATGATTTTCGTTATCCCATTCGGGTTCTACGCCGTTGGTATACGGGACGTAGCGACCGTTGTTGAGATTATATTTGAACAGAGCCGTTCCGCACTCTCCGAGGTGTCGGAACTTGACTTTCTGCACGTGTACCTCGACGATGTTCTCCTGTCGGTTGCGATGCACGACCAGTCCGAAGTCTGCCTTGTTGAAAAAGTTTGCAGAGCCACTGATGTCGTAGAGTGTCGGGGCTTGAATTGCTCCGTCTTGGTTTCTCGGCTGTTTCGTGGGGTGAGCCATAAGTATTACCAAGATGTCGTTGCGCTGCGCAAAATTCGTGAGTTTATCAAGCACCTCGCTGATGTAGAGCGTCTCGCTACGCCCCTGCATATTGCTTTCGAGGCGGTTGTACGGGTCAATGACCAACGCCTTTATACCGCGACGACGCACGAGGAACTGCGCCCTTTCCAGTATCGTCTCAATCTTGAAGTCCTCCTTGGGGCTGATGAAATAGAAGTCCTCCTCTAAGCGTTCCTTGACCTGCTTGTATTCCCCGTAGGTCAGGGTCGTCTTGCCAAAGTGCTTGCCCGTGAATTTCTCAATCAGTTTCGAGGCGTGATATGCGAGAGGGGCGTTCTCAGGGCTGAAATAGGCGAAACGCCAGCCGTAGCGGATATTCAACCGTTCCGCGATCTCGTCGATGAACTCTGATTTGCCACTGCCAGGAATACCCGTGACGATACACAGGCGTTTGGTCTCGAATGAGCAGAGGCGGTCGAAGCACTCATGCCCGATTGTTACCCCTCGCTGCATACCGTTCTCAAACAGAGCGTCCAGTGATTGCTCGAAGTCAGAGACCGTGAACACGCCCTCCAACTTCATTTCGGGTGCATCTTCGAGACATTTCAGGAGGCTTGCCGCGCCGTATTTCACGAGGTGTTCGTTGGCGTCCTTGCAGCCGTCCCCGTACTCCACGATGCGGCAGCGTTCAGCCCCGAAGCGTCGCAGAAGTTCATCACGGAGGACTACGCCCTTGGTATCAGAGTCCGAGGCTATGTATATTGTCTCCTTGTCGTCAAAATACTCCTCGATGTAGTCGTCAAGATACGAGAGGTTGGCATTCGCCCCGTTGGGGACGCTTACCACGTCGAAGCGTCCTGCCTCGGCAAATGAGAGAGCGTCTATCTCGCCCTCCGTGATGATACATTCGGGCTGTCCCTTGATACCGTCGATATGATACGGGAGAAGTTCTGCACCGCTACAAAGTTTGAAATACTTGTTGCCCGTTCTGAACTTGGTGTTGACCAGTTGCCCCTCACGGTAGTAATTGAACTGTACGGTGTTCATCTGCTCGGAGGTCTGAGGCATCCACTCCATGCCCTCGGTAATGCGGAACGCTTCGAGGGTGTCGGCTGAGATACCACGCCCTGCAAAGTATTTCTGCAGTTTTTCCGATAGGGCTGTCGTGCCTGTCGGCTTTGGCTTCTTGTATTCAGGCTTCTGTCGTTTGAGGGGACGGGGATTGTACCACGGCTGGCGTTGCATCCATTGCCGTTTCTCGTCCTCGTCGTAGCTGTTGATTGTCCCGTTCCAACCGCAGTAATGGCAGTTCCATACGCCCTTGTCGAGGTCAACCGAGAGGCTCTTGTCACGCTTGTTCCTACGGGTCTCGTGGCACTGGGGGCAGAAGCATTTGATTTTGCCCGTGCGCTTCCCGAAGGGAATGTCTATCCCGAAGTCTTCGTATCGTTTCATTGCAGTATCCATTGATTGTTAGAGGCGTTCCATGAGTGACGTTCGGAGGGTCGAGGGGGAGCGTCCTGCGGTATAATGCCCCTGCCACTGCCGTAGGTGCGGTTGCCGTTCTCGTCGATACGCTCACCGACCCCCAGCCTGATTGAACCTGAGAGCCGAGAGCCACCGCCTCGCTTGTTGTCGTAGTTCCCCTCCGCAACCTTTATCCAGTTGTTACGGCTGTCGAAAAGCCAGTCGAATGACGCTTTCCATTTACCGCTGCGCCCTGTCAGGAAGTCTGACGCTTCAATGCGATTGAAGAACTCACGCGCCTTGGCTATCATTTCTTCGGGGTTGTCGCCTCCCCATTCTCTGAGACGGGCTTTGACCTTATCACGCCTTGTATCTGAGAGGCGAAGCACCTTGGGGAGGGAGACGCAGACCTCGTTCCACACCTTGACAATCTCGGCGCACGGATACTCTCTATTCTGGTCTTTTCTTGTCTTCTCTTCTCCTGTCTTTTCTTCTCTTCTCTCATTAGTATTCGTTGGTAATACGTCCGTATCTCCGTCGGCTTCGTCAGTATTATTTGCAGGGTTTTTCCCCCAACGAGCCATAACAGCCCTGCGTCCGCGCTCGGATTTCTCCTGCGCTTTATCCAGTACGCCCATAATGCGTTCCCGATGACGTTTGGAGTACAGCATAGAGCCGTCCTTGACAAACAGACCGACTTGCAGGCAATAGCCCACGATACCCATGAGGCGTTCACGGTCGATGTCGAAGTCTGCGGAGAGCAGCCCTGCCATGTTGTCTATATCAATACAGAGGTCTTCCGTGTCCGTGAGGACTTCGAGGAGGTAGCACCATACGGCGTACCCCTCGTTTCCGAACTCACGGCGGAGACCTCGAATTTTCAGGTCGTTGCGCATATCAACGTCGTGGCTGAAAAAGCGCATCCTATCTTTGGCTAACATATCAGTGGAGTTTACATTGTTGCTACTATACTTTGTCGTAGGCGTTCATTACGGGCTTCCCATTTGAATGTTTGGAGCATCCATTGCTTGTAGCTGGCTGGCACGTCCTTTAACAGCACGTCCTTGTACTTGCCGAATGGCATACGCTCTATCGGGGGGAGCTGTCCGCTATCGAGCCGTCGGGTGTCCTCACGGGTGATTTTCCCGATGTCGGTAATGGGTATGCCCGAAAGCAGCCTGCCGCCTGTCCCGAACATTCGCCATATCTTGCCCTGCTCGAATGATATGTCCTCGACACGCCCGAAACGCTCCACGTTGCCGCCTTGGTCGATAATCAAGGCGTCGGTCTTGTCGGGGTCGATACGGGTTGCACGTCCTATAATCTGATAGTACAGGGCAATGGAGGCTGTCGAGATACCGAGAATGATGCAGTCAATACCCGTGTAGTCGAAGCCCGTAGAAAGCACCCTCACGTTGAAGATTACCCGTATCAGCCCTGCACGGAAACGGGCGATGATGTCGGCTCGCTCTTTCTTGTTCATCGTGCCGTGTATCACGGCGGAGTGAGGGTAGATACGGGAGAGATTTTCCGCGTCCGTGACGGAGGGGATGAACACCAGTATGTGTTTACGATCCGCGTTGTTGTCAAGGGCTGCTATGATTGAGGCTGTACCCCCGTTGGCGTTGAACGCAGCCTGTACGCTCTCCTCCGTGAACTCGGAACGGCTCGTGTTGTATTTCAACTTTGAGCCGTCAAATGTCCCCACGAAATATTTCAGGGGAGACCAAAAGCCGAGGCGCACCATTTCGGAGACCTGCCCGACGTGAATAATGTCCTTGAAGAAATTGCCTTTCTTGCTTCGGGACGTGAGCATAACCAGTTTGCTGTATGTACGTCCGTCCTGGTCGTAGTTCTGTTGCAGTTTGACGGGAGTTGCCGTGATACCGAGGACGTGTGTAATGCCGCTGTCTCGGAGGAATGTGCCGAGCATACTGTCAGCCTCGCGGGGGTACAAGTGCGCCTCGTCAATGAGCATTTTCGTGAAGCCCAGTTCCTTGAATTTTTTGCCGAGAGACTTGATAGAGCCGATAGTTGCATAAGTTATCATCCCTATCTCCTTTCGACCAACGGAGGCACTGTAAATTGCCGCGTTCATTGACATTCCTCCGCAGAGCGTAATGTACTTGGCGTAGTTCTGTTCGAGGAGTTCCTTAGACGGCTGAACCACGAGCAACTTGTCGTGGCACTCCTTTGCGACAAAAGCCGTCAGAATGGACTTGCCCCATGCCGTCGGGAGTACTATCAGCGACGGACGTGGCTTGGTCTGTTGGAAGTATGCGATAGCCTTTGCGATAGGCTCTGACTGATTGGGTCGTAACGTAATCATGTAGTCATTCGATTATATCGTAATCACTTATCAGCAACAACAACCCCTTTCCCACAGCCCATTATTCGCTGCACATCGTCCCGTTTCATCAGTTTTTGAAGCGTGATTTTGGCGAGACGGACACGGTTGCACATGCGGAGGCTGCTCTTGGCTTCCTGCACCTTTCCGTCGGTTGCCTGAACGTACAGGAGCAGTTGCTTGAGGTCGTTGTCGCTGATAGTTACCATAGTGATTACTGAGTGATTATTTGAGCAGGAAACGACGTGCGCCCTGCTGGGTGGTTACATATTTGGCGTATGTGTCTGGGTCTGCAACTTGGAGGGCGTTTGCGTCGAATTTCTTCGAGGGCTTCGGGGCTTTCCAAGTTGCGAGTGTCTGCCCGTCGTAGGAGATACCCTCAGCGTCGCCGAACACCATCTTGATGCGTTCCTCCAATGCCTCCTTTTTCTCGTCCAGTTCCTTGATTAGACGCTTGACCTCTTTGAGGTCTGTGCAGGCGTCGAGGATGTCCGCGCCGACCTCGACAATCTTGCCGTCGGTGTGGCGGTTGTATTTGAGCAGGATGTCCTTGACGCTGACTGCGGACGGCTCTATACGGGCGAGTACGTTGTCCTGCCAAAAGCGACTTGCCTCCTCGACGAGCCACTGGTAGAAGTCAGGGACAAAGTCGATGTCACGGTAGCCGAACTCACGACCGCTGCACAGCCACGCGAGAGAGCCGTGTTCGAGACCTGCGACGCCCAACTGATACTGCACCTGACAGAACCAGTGCTTGGGGAGGTCGTCACCGTCCACCTGCATTTGGGTAGTCTTACATTCGAGAATACCCTTGTTGTTCTCGTTGCGCTTCTCGCCTGCGAGCCAATAGGTGCGGTCAGGAGAGACTTGCAGGAACGGGTGCTCATTGTCGCGAATGAGCCAGTCGCCTGCGCTGCGCTTGATGATTTCGCGCCCCGTCTCGTCAGCCCAAAAACGGCTGACAGCATCTTCGAGGTAGTGTCCTGCTTTCATGGCGAAGTTTTCAGGCTTCGGGGCGTCGATGCCGACCTTGCGACGCCACAGTTGGTACGGAGTCTCCCACGGGTTCAGTCCAACGATTGTAGCGATCTCGCTGCTACCGATACCCGACTCACGGACTTTCAGCCACTCCTCACGGGTAGAGGGACGTATGACGGTGTTATTCATCGCTGCCCTCCTTTCCGTTGAGAGTGATTACACCGATTGCGGCAGGGGTCTTGTTCTCCTCCGTGTAGGTGAGGAACACTTTGGTTATGAGGTCAGCGAGTTTCTCGTCCTCCTGCATCATGTCTACGATAGCCTGAGCCATAGGCTGCGTCTTGCAGTTGATTGCGGTAGACGTTGAGAGCGTGTAGCCCTCTTCGGTCTCGTTGATTTTCTCGGTTGCGATGCAGACTACGCTGCGGTGTTCGTTGTCTTGGTTTGCCCAGTCGTAGAGGGCGGTTGTGATTTCTTTGAGTTCCATTTGTTGCTGTTATTTGGGTGATTATTTGCGGATGAGATAGAAGTCTGCCCACAGGTCTGCGAACTGACGGGCGGCATAGTTGGCGAGGGCTTCGGTCTTGAAGGCAAGCCGAGACCCGACGTTCGTGCTCGAGTGCGACGATGCGTGGCTCGCGTACGCAAAGACGAGACCGCCATTCGCATTCGCGTTGCCGACCGACCGACCGACGACACGGTAGTTGTCCAACGGGACAATGACACGGACTGCTTTCCACTCGTCTGATTTCTCTGCCAGTTCGTCAGCGGAGTAGAGGACGAACCACGGATACCAGCGCACCTCGTCCTCGTCGAACTGCGGCTCCCAACCCTCGTTGAGTGCCGCCGCGATGATGCGGAGTTGCAGGAACGCCCTGAGATTGGGGTCGTTGTCCTCCATGAAGTCGCACCATTGGAGGTAGTTCTTGACGAGGGGGTGTTCTGCGTCGAGTTCCTCCAATGCGTCGTCGAACGTCTTGATACGCTCCTCCACGGGACGGTTGTCCTTGGGCGTGAAGTCCACGTCGGGGTAGAGTGCTTCGAGCACTTTGCAGGTGCTGTCCGCGCCTGTCTCACGGGCGATATAGTACGCCTTGATAATGTTCTCTTCGGTAGGTTGCATAGTGATTATTTTTTGGTTGTTGCTGTTTCCTTGATTACCTCGCCAGTCTCAGGGTCGATCTCCTCGGCAGTCACCTCCTCGGCTTGACCCTCTACGGGCTTGTTTTCCGCACATTCCTGCGCTTTCTTGCCCTTGCCCTGTGCGGTTGCTTGGTTGACACGCCCCATTGCTTCCTCGGCTTTTTTTCGTGCCTCCTCGGCAGTCTTTTGGCTGTCGGTCGAGGCTGACTGGAACGTCTCGGCAATCGTGGTAGTTCCCTCTTTGAGGGCGTTGGCGAGACCGCGCAACTCGAATATCATCTGAGCGTCCACGTCCTCGATGCGCTTCACTCCGAGGTAGGCGAACAGGGCGGACTGGTTCACGCCGATTTTGCCGAAGTAGGCTATCATCTTGCTACGGGAGGTCTCCAAGTCCATTGCCTGACCGATAGCCACCTGCTTGACCTGCTCGACGATGCGCTTGGTTACGGACTTCGGCACGACTTTCAGGACTGCGTTGCGGAACGCGATGGCACAGGCGGCATTGCCCGTCATTACCTGCATATCCTCGTTGAACGTCTTGCCGTTGCGGTCAGTAATGCGTCGCTTGACCTCGACCGACACGGCAAAGTTGGTTTCGAGATCGTGGCAGACGCCCTGCGCCGTGATAGTGCGCCCGTCGTTGCCGATGATACGGGCTTGCGCACGGAGGTTGCCCCACGCTCCTGCGATGATTTCGGCGAAGCGGACGGACAAGCCCTCGATGACCTGACCGCCATTGCCACGGCGGAGAGTGTAGAAGCAGTCGCCTGCGGTTTCCTCGTCGAGGGTTGCGAGGGTCTGAATACGGTTGAGAGCCTGCTGAATGTCTCTCGGATACTGCTTGGCGGTGGTGATTTGCATATCCACCTCGCTGCGGTTGATTGCGGCAAGCATGTCGGCTTGCTCTACTTTGATGATTTCATCCATAGTTGTGTGATTGTTAAGTGATTATTTGCTTCGTATGGGCTTTGGTGTGATTATCTTGTACCATTTTACGCCGTCGATTTCCTGCGGCTGCTCTGCCACGAGACAAGCGCAAATGTCCTTTGCTTTGTTGGCTTCGAGGAACTTGACGGCTACGTCGCCACAGCAGAAATAGCGGAGGCTGCTCTGCGTCTCGACCTTGGGCTTGCGTATGCTCAAATGATAGCCGTCGTCGAACTGCCCGATGGCGAAATACCAGTCATTCTTGCTCTCCTCGTCCATTGCGATGTAAGCGGTGTCGCCCTCCTTGACGTTCAGTTCACGGGACAGGAGAGCCGAGAACGAAACAGAGTGCGTCTTGCGTCGGATAGTCACGCTGCGAATACCCTGTTGACGGCTTCCGCAACGGCTGTCTGCTGTTGTAAATACTCTGAGTTTCATACTATTGCTAATTGATTAAAGTGATTAGATATTGTCGTTTTGATGTCCTCCGTATGACGCAGAACGTATGATTGAGAGCGTCCGATGTACTCGCCAGTCTGCTGCAACGTCAGTTCCTTGACAAAGCGCAGGAAGAACAGTTTGTAATCAGACGGGGAGAGGGCGATGCTCGCGTATTCCTTGACCTCGGTTGCAGTCACTCTGTCCTTGACCTCCTCGGTGGAGTTGCTGTTGTCCTCCGCAGGATTGGCGAGGAGTTGAAAAAACGTCTCTGACGGCGATACGGTCGTGTACGTTCTTGACAGCTCACGGCGCAGGAGGTGTCGGTAGACCGATTGGAACATTTTCGGGGTCAACGGCATATCAGGGGCGGAATACAGGGCGACATAGGTGTCGTGGTACACGTCGGTGTCGAACATTCCGTTGTTGATGATTTCCTGCTTCAACACGTCGTAGTAGACCTCGGTAAAGGCGTTGATGACTGCTGGTTTCATAGCCCTATCCCTTATGCGTAGCGACGTAGGTTGTCGCCTCTTGGTTAATCTGCTGAACCGTCGGAACGGGGTTGCTCCGCAGCCATTTCTCGACCTCCTGCTTGGAGAAATACAGGTAGTTTCCACGCTTGAAATGCGGTATCTCGCGCTTGGAGGTGAACGTGTAGAGCGTCTGAACGCTGTACCCAGTAAGCATTGCGCACTCCTCGATAGTCAGGGTGTCTTTAACGCCTATCAGGGTAGCCCGTTTGATGTCGTCGAGACGCTCCATAATTGCCATGCCGATCTCGTTCATATCTCGTCCTCCTCCATTTTGTCGCAGGACTCGATGTACTTGCGAACAAGTGCAGGGAAGTAGTCCTTGCGGTAGCACCATTCCGCAGCCTTGTAGGTCGAGTATGCCGACATTATTGCCAAAATCTTGATGATGAAGAAGTCAAACAGCGTCAGGGGCATTTCGGGGGAGTCCTCGCCGCAGATAAGGACGGTCAGGATAGTTCCCCACGCGAAGAACACGGCTAACAGAAGCCACTGGAATACGGGGTGGAGTCGGGTAGTCATTTCGCACCTCCCTTTCTCAATTTAGCCTCCACACGCTTACGGATAGCCCACAATGTCGAGGGAGAGTGGATGTTGTACTTTTTCATCAGGAACTCCTGCACCTTGGTTGCGGCAGTTCCAGGCTCGGCGGTAAGAGTGACATACTCCTCGTATATCTGCTGGTCTCGCGCCTCCTTTTCCCGTTGGTAGTCTGTCTTGAAAGATGTCATTGTTTATGATTGATTTGGGGGAGGGTTGCCCCTCCCGAGTTTAACTGCGTTTTGCTTTTGCCTCCTTGATTAGGTACTCGACCTCCTCCTTGGTGGGCGGAACGTCTGCGGCGATCTTCGCCTCAATCACTCGTATGGGGCTTCCGAGGCTGTCCTGTATCGCCTTTTTCAGGGAGTCGGGGACGCTGTCGTCAAGTTCGCGGTAGATTGCTACTGCCATGTCGAACTTGTCCTGTGCGCTCTGTTCTTTGAGGGTGTTGAGAGAGCGTTGCAAGGCTTCCGCTTTCTCGCAGAACTTACAGCCCAGTTCAATGGGGAAGTCGTTCTGAATGTTCTGCACCATCTTGTCTACGTCGTTCTTGAAGAACTGGGCGAAGTAGGTATCGCCGTGCTGTAAGGCTCTGAGGTGGTTTATCTCAGTCTCTTTGTCCATATTGTGATTTTTTACTGTTTGGTTTATTCAAAATTGAATTTTTTTTCGTATTTTTGCACCGATATAAAATCGAATACGCCGCAAAATTAGAAAAACTTTCTCAAACAGCAAAATATTTTGAGAAAAATCTTCAAATAAATTTTGTTGTGTATCGAGTAAGTACAACTTAAACCTCTGAGAGCATGGATATAAACGAAAGATTTGAAAAGTTCTTTGAGTACAAGGGTATTAAACGCTCCGAGTTCGAGCGTCGGTGTGGCTTGTCGAACGGTTACACCCGTAATTTGCGGGACAGCCCCAAGTCTGAAAAGATGAAAGATATTCTAAATGCTTTCCCCGAAATCAACCCCATTTGGTTGCAGACGGGCGAGGGTGAAATGATACTCCCAAGTATAAACTCTCCCGTTGAACAGCGTGTCAACGGCGATGGCAATAAGTTTTCAGGCAGCGGAGACGTGTCGGACGGTGTGCCGACGGCTCTCCTGCAACAAGCCCTCAACGAGATTACAGAAATGCGTCAGTTGCTTGCCGAGAGCGTCAGGAACACCAACGACCTCTCCCAACGTCTGATGAACCTATTAGAAAGTAAAAGCGTATGAAGTATCTGACCGTAATTGTGTCGCTCCTGCTGCTTGTATCTTGTGGCGAGAGCAAATTATCAGTGGAAGAACAAGGGGAATGTATCGAGGCTATCGAAGCTGAAAGTATCAGGCCCAGTGTGCAGAATTTCTATGTAGACGAATACGGCTACCTCTGTTGCGTGATGTCCCCGTCCGACCTGAACGAGTCGCCCGACGGCACGGCGGAGTCCACATATTCCTTGTGCTGCAAGCCCCCGTTGAGAGGCGTAAAAATACTGAACCCTGACGGAACTGTAATTGGTAAATACACCAAGTAATATGAACAACAGGCTCATTGAAATAATCAAGTATCGCAC
>NFZD01013340.1_pt1 | contig 23600 bp, 15 predicted proteins | sample 1095381 | NCBI WGS metagenome assembly NFZD01 (sample SAMN03609891, study PRJNA323583) | gut metagenome | isolation source: feces | host: Rattus norvegicus | place: Denmark: Riget | collected 2013 | reverse complement strand
CAAGTTATCATAAATAATGTAATAGCCTAAAATAAAAAGGTATAGAAGTTTGCTTATATAAAAATATCAAAAGACAACTTTATCTTTCCAAGTATCTTATACACTTCACTCTCACTTTTGCATTGTTTGGTGCTGTATTTACAAAAACATCAACATCATAAAATTTAATTCTATTTATCATTTATCTTCTTTTTATATTTAACAAAATAAATATAGAAATTATTTTATGGATTTTAAATAAATAATGATATTTTTAACTATAATTTCAAATAATGAATAATGGGTGCATTTTTAGATATATTCCAACCATTTGTAGTCAAATTCAATAATGATACATGCTTGCCTAAAAGTATAAGGGATCAATATATGCTTTGTGTCAATGCTATGGGTATCGAATGGTTTGAAGAGAATTGCATAAAGTTAGAGTATGGATGCAACACTTTACTTGGTGGTGAAGATATAGGACCAAAATATTTGTTGTTAGAAGATAGTGGTGCTAATAAGTTCGATCTTCCAAGAATTTATGTTCCAATAACTAAAGAGTTGTGTTTGGATGACACTATTCTTGGGAATTTTCTGGTCAAGGCCCTTAGTAACAGTTCTATATATGGTGAAGGTATAAATGGATTCAGACCAAGCAAAGACTATTATGTCAACAATACTCTTTACACTTATATAACAAGAGACACTGACCATAAAGGTGAGAGAAAAGCACCATTTGCTGAAGAAGATGATGACATTTGTCTTCCTGACTTTTTAGTATATGTCAGAGAGTCGGACACCGCTAAGATGTCTGATTTCTTTGAAGAGCTTACTGATAATGAGAGAAAGTCAAAGAATATAGAATTCTTCTATAAGAAGAATGAGATTAATAAACTCACATTCTCTGAGTATGATTTTGATTTCTTGCCACAGACATTCTTTAGACTGATTCTTCAATACACCCAAATAGATGGTGAATTAAGAATGTCTAGTCCAAACAATGTTTATGATGCTGTTCAGAACTATTATGCAAATCATAAGTCAGATGAAGCAACACGCTTGCTCCAGACTATAATGCAGACCCCAGCTAAAACCGCTTCTGAAATGCCTAACACTTATGCTACAGGATGCAGCTCTTGTTTCAACACATCATCAGGAAACAAATCATCTTTAGATATAGCAGACAAGTCATGTTATGAGAAGTATAAAGATGCTATGGCGCAATGGCTTAGCATTATGCTAAGTGATATCTACTATTATACTAGTTGGATGTCAGTCACAGAAGCAGATATGAAGTTTCCAAATTATGACTTGTTAGATTTGCTTGTCACTTTATTGAATGAGTATATCTCTTATGGAAAGTTTCCTTCATCATCTTCCACTTCTAATGTTGGATTTGGGTGTCCACAATTAGATGAATCTTATTCAAATGATGATGTTTGTTCAAAAAACACAATCATGAACTTCATAAAAGTCTTAGAATGGACAAAAAGATGTGAGCTCATGAAGAATAAGAATAAAGTTAAAGTATATGGGAAGGAGTTTGCTTCTTTCTTGAATAAATTCTAAAAATCTATATTAAATGTTGAGACAATATGAAATCATTAATGGAATCACTACAAGACAGTTTAAAGATCAATGAGTCTAAAGAAAAAATGCTTAGATTTGATTTTAGTGATCTTGACAAAGCTGATGAGACTATAAAGTCTATTGAAGATCTTGGACAAAAGAATGGCATCTATACTGAGAAGATAGATGGAGGTATCAAAATAAAGGCTACCGATAGTAATAGAGACAAGCTTGAGTCTATTCAAGATGTTCTTCAGGAGTATGTCCAAGGTATGCAAGATAACGATAAGGCAGATCAAGAAAAAGTTGAGGCACTCGGTAAGCAAATTGAGAAGTTCAACAAATTTATTGATGAAGAAGATGATGAGGATGATAATGAAGGTGAGTAATTTATCTTTACTATAACAACAAATAATGGAAGAGCCCGGGCTCTTCCATTATTTGTTTATTCACCTTGTACAACATATATTGTATCAGTATATGTCTTATTTGTACCATCCTTAATAGCATTAAGAATTTTACCATAATTTTCTTTGTTACCAGACCATAAGTAAGTTGGAACAGTATCATCAGCTCTATATAAGAACTTGCTATTGACTAATCCATAAACTTTCTCTAACAACCAATTTATCTTGTCATTCATATAAGTGAACTCTTCTTTCCTAAAATACTCTTTCCACTTTTCTTCACCATTAGCAGGTATGTATGAGAAGTTTTCTTCTTTCCACTTCCTAAGTTTGAGATATTCATTAAGAATATAAGAGTAATTAGCTGGATTGATTATAGTGTTGCCATCATCATATATATAACACAAATTGTTTTCATCATCATAATAAGTATAAGAATAATACTTATATCCATTTGTGCCAAGATCTTTTGATAAAGTCAATTCTTCATTTGTAGTATAATATCTTGATGGTTGTCCACCAGGTCCATCATCTCTCACTTCTATAAGATACATTCTTTCATTTGGAGTATTGTATGTGAATGCATAAGTTGCTTCATCAATGAACTTATGAGCTCTTCCTATAGTGTCACTCATTTCAGGATTGAATGTAAGAGATACAGTACGACAATATTTAGATCTAGAAGGATCTACATTTGAGTTTGAGACTGTGAAATAATTCTTGTCTATATCATTAAATGGGGGTGTTATGATTCCAGGAACACCATTATAGTCCGTGACAACAAGATCATATTTTCCAGTGTCTTCGGTTCCTTCTTGATTAATGACATTTATTTCTGGTTCATAACTACCTGATATAATCTTGTCTCCTTCTTCTTTATCATAAACTTTATCACCATTTTTATCAATAAATGAGTAATTAGTGCTAGCATTCACTATTGTTGTATATGACTTCATTTGTGGTGCACACACAATAAGAGAGTTTGCTATATTAGCACCTACACCACTATCAGATGCAAGAGCATTACTTATATTGTTGTCAGTGTCAACCGTACTATTAGCTTCTCTTATATGCTCATCATACATAGCTAAAACTTCAAATGACACATTTGAAGCTAATATCTTGAACTCTTTGCCTGAAGAGCTAAGAGATCCAACTGTTCTTGGTGTATAATTGTCTGCCATATCTGTGTTCTTTATTTAACAATCTTTATTTCTTCATCAGAAGACTTCTCTGATAATGATTTTGGATGCAAGCATTGCTCCATTCTGAATTGTCCTATAATATTGTCATTTCTTCCTTCTGTACGATCATCAATCTGTGGATAAGAAGTATTTATCTTTAGAGACAACTCAATGTTCTTCTGATTAGTCTCGGAACTTGTCATGTCTATCTTATTCACTTCTATACTTTGATCTGTTGGCCAACTTAATGAGCATTGTATCACTTGTCCAAGATAAGTCACTTTAAAGTACTTTATGAAAATCATCTTACTTATAATCTCTTCTAAAAGCACTATAGACTCATTGAAGTTTGAAAGGACATATTTCAACTTGATGTTGATTTCTATTGGGAGTCTTCTCATCTCAGCATTCATACCAACAACTTCATTACCAACTATACGCTCATAAGTTCCTCTAATGAATGGTTGTGTCAGCTCTTCTGTTGCCACACTAACATTGTCTATACTGACAACACATCGCGGCATCTTCATATATATCTGGTCTTCACCACTAACCTCATTCATGCTATATTCATAACCATTACTCTCTATATACAGATAAGAAGATCCAGTGTTGAATATGAAATGCTTGATTCTTTCATCATACAGCACTATATTGTTGGTGAGCCATAACAATGCACCCTTAATCACTACAGAGAAGAATCTGTCATCTCTGTCAAACAAGTTGTCAAACTTCTTAAGATTCCATGGCCTTAGCCATCTGTCTTTATTATCTTTATTGACTAAATTTTGCATATACAGTTAAAAATATTGGTATGTGTATTTCTATTTTATATATAAAGAGAATCAAATTACTGCTAATACATGTATACAAAAGAATCTATAAAGCAAGCTATATTAAAGAAAAGAATCGTCAATTTATCACAAGAAGATCCAGAAGAAGTGTATGTGACAAAATGGATGATAGAGCAAAAACTTCTTAATAAGAATCAAAATTATACTAAAAGAAGTCTGACTAAGTTCATTGATGATATGAAGATTGGAAATTATATCTTTGTTGACAATAATGGTGATATAGTGATTCCATTCTCTATATATGAAGGATATCTCTTTGTAGCATTAGATCCAACTGACTATTATGATGAATATGTGAACAGACTGATTGATGGCCTTAAGTCCATAGATTATGACTTGTCTTCATTGCATCAAGAGAACATACAGAATGTATATATGAATAATGAGACACAAAAGTCAAGATACTTTTTGATAATAGGTGTCAAAATGGTGTCTGACAATCTTTAGAACTGCAAAAAGTTTTTAGTCATGTTCTTCCACTGATTCTTATAAGCTTCTTTTGTTGTGTCAACAACCGACTTAAGCCCGCTGTACCATTTAGAGTCACCATACAGATTGCCAAGACCTGCCTTTCCATCTATAAGTATCATAGCTGCAGATATAGTAGATTCAGATGCATCAACTAATGTCTTGTATGTCTGAGAAGCTGGATTACCATAATATTTGTTGTCATTAGCATACTTAAGCATAGTAGTGCGTAATGATTGTGTGTCAGTCTGGTTTTTATTGCCAACCAAAGCTTTTTTTCCTGACTCACCTCCCAAATATTCGTTCACCGTGTTCCATAAGAATCCAGAGTCGCCAAACAACACTTGAGCAAATTCATTCTGATTATGCTGGTAAGCTCTGGTATAATTTATCTTAAAGTTAGGTTTTGAGTTGAATGGTTTATCTGATGTGAATGATTGTGGAAGCATATTGTTCAATGACTGATAGTCTATTTCACATCCTTCAAAAGAGAACAGTTTGAATGACATTCTGTCTGTCATGTTTGAAGAGTTCAAGTTCTTATATACTGTTGATCTGCCTTTCAAGTCACGTGATGATGTGTGCAAATATCTTATAGGTGATTGGAATACTACTACATCCATATCAAACTTTCTCAAGTTCTCAGGCAACACCTCTTTTTGATTTATGTTGTCATAAGCGGCAAGCTTGTAATAGTCCATAAGTGTCATAAGTCGCATATCAACAGCTTCTTCCATACACTCTATCTCTAATGACCTTGTAGCAGTCAAATTCTCCAAGTTCATTGTGAGTGCTGAATTGACATCTTTTATAGAAGAGAAGAACCATGGTGCATTAGCAGATATAAAACTCAATGTCTTCACAAATTTAGTAAGTGCTATAGCACGAGACATCATATTCTCGTTAGCATGATATCCACCTTCAATATTAGAGTCTTGATTGAAAGCACCATTTCTAAACAAATATTGTATAGCGGTGTTCTCTGCTCCATATCTCTTACCATTACTTTGCAATATTCCACCAAGAAGACCATAGTTAGTGTTGAACTTGAAGAATATCTTAAAGTATAGCCATGATGGCTCAGACATCATAGAGTCTAGTCCTTTCTGAAAGTTTACACGCTCATTGATGAAGTCTTTATATCCCCAAGCTGGAACATCTATTTGCTCTAGAACACCATTAGCTTCTCTGGCATCAAACACTCCCCCGTTGTCCATCTCATGCTCTGTCACATGTGATGGCTCTAAACTTATAGGACCTTTATACTCTCTAGCGTGTCCTACTTTATTCTTTTTCTCATCATAAATGTCAACACCATTGTCACCCACATTATTATAAGTGACATTTGTGCCATTCTTAGTAGAAGACTTAGCTTCATTCTTACTATTTATGTTCCCTATAAGACCTTTAAGAAATCCCATCTTTCTATCTGTTGTTAATCATATATGTGAATGTTCCTATTATAGTGCACTTCTCTTCATTTATCGGTGTGTCACCATTCACCCTATTGAATGGCATATAAAATGAGTGTCCAGTAAGCTTAGACTCCATCTTCACTTTCCCATTAACATAATCTATATGCACTATCTCGGCATCTGTCATACTCTCCTCATCTATATATACATCTTCCCATGATGATGAGTTTATGTTGAAGAAAGAGTTGTCCCAATATTCTCTCAATGACTCGGTCTTTCTATTGAATGGCCATTTGTTTGATACTATAAGTATAGAAGGAGCTTCAGTCAAGTCTTTTGTCTTCAACTCTCTTATTGTGTGTCCTTCTCTATACTCTTCATGATCTGCTAACCATTTGTCTAATGCTATCTGATACAATTGTGCATGTATGTCATCAGCTTTGTTCGATATAAGCTCTGACATACTTTGAAGATACTTCTCAGATGGAATCAAAGAGTCATATTTTATTGTCTTTCTTATGTTGTTGCTCATTCTTTAATGGTATGACTTTGGAACAGACACAAAATTAGAGTAGTTTGTCATTATTCCTTTCTTAATCAAAAATAATTTTTGCACTATCTCTGGATTTCTAGATCCATGACTGTCATTAACATAATCAAACTCCATTCCATCTATATAATACATACCAGATACAGCTAAGTCAATCAGTCCAGCACTGGCATCATTAAGTATGCCTTCTGTCTCTTTGTCTGTTGGATAAGCATCTGGACTGTCATCTCCAGCTAAGTTCATCATATTCTTCCACATGCTTCTCTTATTTATCTGATCATACTCAAATACAGCAACTGATATGATGGTTCCACGTTGAAGTCCAAAATTTGGTTTAGTCATAGTCACAACAAGTCTCTTAGCTTTATACTTCATAAGCACATTATCATGAATTCTCTTTTGCATAAGCACTGGAGTATTGTGATCTTCTTTGTCTGCATACTCATATCCACAAAATTCTGTCTTTCCAAATCTAGCTATTGAGAAGTCACTTCTTTCTGAGTTGTCAGTCATGAATATTGAGCTTTGCTCAACTGAGTTGTTTCCATTATTAGCACCAGATGGACTTCCTATATAGTAGTTAGCTATGTTGCCATTATTGTACATAGACTCATTGCTCACATCCCATGAATAGCTTTCTATTCTCAAGTCTGAGTCACAGTTCATCTTTTTTGAGTTTGTTATAAGTCTGCTGACATCATCCGCTTGCACTTGATCAGGCATCAATGCTGATGTCACTTCTGGTCCAACAACTGGTTTAGTTGTCATATCACTTGGTGACATTGTCTCACTCATCACCCATGAGAAGTTCACTACAACAAGATATCTGTACAAGTCTATCCATCCATCAAAGACAGAGTCGGCATCTACACCACCAAAAGCAATATGCTTTTGTATAGCATCTATATATTTCTCATTCCTTACAAGTCTTACTCGCTCATCATTTATCTCTTTAACTTTATCTGTTGTAGCAAATCCAAGTCCGCACTCTTTGACTGCTATTTCATGTAAGAACTCAAAAGTATTTGGATATTTGTTCTCTTTAACACCACATTGTTTTCCATTACATTCTTGAAACTTTATCTGCTTAGTTACAGGCACTTCTAATTTGTTCAACAAGAAAGTTCCTCTATAAGTTATGTTGGTTCCTTCATATTTAGCTTCTGTAATATAGAAATTTACAGATATTGGCTTATAAGCACCATCTATTTGAGGAGTCATGATTATAGTCATTGTTGAGTGCATTCCAGCACTCTCCATTCTCTCTATGTCTTTTCCATCAGTTTGAGACACCACAACTTCACATGTTGGCACAAATCCTTTATAGTCTAGATGAACCTTCTGTATTCGTTCTGGTGACATCACTTGAGTGTCTATTCTCACTATTGGGACTTTAGGTCCATCAATCTTCTTAGAGTCAACTTCAGATGCTGTGATACCAACGCCATCTTTAAGTTGATCTGTCTTATTCAGTTTGAACACCGGAACTTTACCTACAGTAGGATCATGTCTTACTATAGGATCCATCCAATTTGTTGACTTCTCTTTACTCATAAAATTTTAATATAATATAAGATTTGTGTTTGGTATCTCTACATAACTATGATCAAACACAGTAGCTTCATTAGGTGATCTCTTCTCATCTTTAGTCTTCTTATAAGTGTTGAACTTCTTCATAAGCTCATCTTTGTCATCCGCCAATGCATCTAAAGAAGAAATCTCTACATCTGGTATCTTCTCTATAATGCCTTCACCAGGACAAATGATCAAATTGCCTTCCATAAGCTCAAATGGATTAGATATGCCATTTATTTTACACAATATGTCCGCATAAGCATCTGTATGGTATATAGCTTGCGATATCAGATCAGGACGCCCATTATATTCTTTCGTCACTTCTACTATGGTGTAAGACTCAGATATGTCTATATTGTTGTTGAAAGTCTTCTTAAGCAAGTCTTTCATCTTTATAGAGACATCACTTTGTGTCTTTGTCATCTCAGTCTTATATTCTAAAGTCTTATAGTCAAGAGCCATTGTAATTATGTTGAATCAATTCTACTTAAAAATTTAAGAAATCAAAAGTCTTAAAGATTTTCATTCTAGGACAATAAAAAGAATGGGTCTGAAAAACTATTCAGGCCCATCATTATTCGCTACCAGGCGGCGCGAGGCGCTTTCCTGGTGAATTTTTAATTAGTAACAATAAATGTAGTGTCAGTAGGTTTAGTAGCAAGCTTATTGAAGTCGGCAAGAGTACCAGACCACAAGTAAGTTGATGTGTTGCCAGCTAAGCCTGATTGCCATACAGTCCATCTCTCAAGATAAGTAAGCCTATCTATAATCTCTTTAAGCTGAGGTCCTGTCATCACACCAGCTGTTGTGTATGTTACTGGATTAAATGTTATAGTGTGATTTTTATTATCAACATATTTATTATTAGCATCATCATATTTAGTAGTTGTATAATGAAGTACATTATTTGTTAAATTAAAGTCTATTTTATCAAGTGACTTCATTGACTCACCACTATTACTTATAATGTTAAACTTCCTATCCAAAGTGTCATATATTCCTTGATAAGCAAGTCTGAAATAAGACATACTTACTACTAATGACTGATCTGGATATTGTGATGGCTCATACTTCTTACCACTCCCATAAGTTACTGAGTTTATATAAGAGTCATAAGTGTAAGGTTGCATAGAGAAATAAGACACCCCATATTGACCATCAATCCATAAAGCATTCTTACGAGTGCTGTCATTAGTTCCTACACCAACTTCAAACACACTATTCTGATAAGACAAGTTGTAATGTCCTATAACTTCTTTAGAGTATGTAGAAGCTCCTATAGTCAGATTATTTCCAAATGCAACAGTGTTAGGTTGTCCTCCTAAAGTGTTGCTTATACCTACTGATAATGAGTTGTCACTATTTACTTTATTAGAAGATCCCATAGACAAAGAGTAGTTTCCATTAACAACACCTCTAGATGCTGCAGGTGCTATAATGTTATGCTTGCTGTCTATATAAGTGGACAATGTGCTTACAGTTATAGTAGAAGCTGATCCAATTGTCTTAAATGACACATTACCGGTCACCGATGTTGTGTCAGTTCCTTCTATAGTAGTAGATCTGTTAGATGACACACTTATAGTGTCAGTTCCTTTGATAGTAGTCTTCTTAGATGAATTGTAATATTGATCTTCTAATCCAGTTATATAAGTTGCTCTACCTCCATTAGTAACTGTATGTGTCTCACCAGTACTAATAGATGTTGATAATTTATTGTTATATTTTTGTGTCTCGTTTCCAGTGACTGTTATAGTCTGAGATCCGGCAACAGTCATAGTGTCAGTACCACCTATATTAGTGATGTTGTTAGTGCCTACACTTAGAGTGTTAGTCTGATCTACTCTTGTGTTAGAAGTGCCATGTATATATAGTCCACTATTTCTTGATGTGTACTCATAACAATTGCCTGTTATATAAGTAGATTTTGAATCTTTATAGTTTTGTGTCTCAATACCATTTATAGTTGTTGTTCTCGTTTCAGACACTGTTGTCACCTCATCTCCTGTTATATAAGTTGTGCGACCACCAGACACCACAGTATGGGTTTCACCCCCAGATATAGATGTTATAAGTCCACCAGATGTCACCATATGATTCTCACCACCTGTTATAGAAGTAGTATGTCCTCCGGATGTCACAGTATGAGTCTCGCCATTAGTAACATTAGTTATAAGATTATTATGGAAATCTTCTTTAGCTCCTTGTATCACATCTATATGATATTGTCCATTAGCGTCAATTTCAATACTTCCACCAGATTTTGAAGTTATAGTTGTGTAAGTGCTATAGTTTCCTTCTTTGTCTTTTCCTATATAAGTAGTCTGTACACCTTTGAAATAAGCGCCAGTGTCTGACTTTATGCATACTTCACCAGTGACATGCTGGTGAAACCTGGTGAAGTTGAATGATGTGTCACCGGCATCTACATGATACTCATTAGTGTTTATATAAGTAGAACTTGTGTTGTGTATATAAGTATGTGGTCCTTCTATCTCAATAGTGCCATCTTTGAAAGCACCAAACAAATTATGCTTGTTTGTATAAGCGGTTCCATTACCTATAGTGAATATAGTTCCACCATGCACATTATCACCATAACACATGTTATGCACTCCAGTAGTAGCTTCATAAGCATTTGTTGCATAAGTTCCAAATCCTTGGGTGTGTGTATAAGCACCTACTGCATAAGTGTAAGCACCTTCGGCATGGGCACTAAACATAGTGGCATTAGTGTAATATCCTTCTGAGTGGGTGTTTGGATTTGATGTATTAGTGTGATCACCTTCTGAGTGTGAGTTCAATCCACTAGCTATTGTGACATTTCCTTCTGAATGAGAATTGAGACCATTAGCTCTTGTTGACTTTCCTTCTGCATGACTAGACTCACCACTTGCAGTAGTGTTATGTCCTTCAGCATGTGCAGACTCACCATCCGCTATAGTGCTGTTACCTTCAGTATGTGAGTAATTCTTCTTAGCTTGTGTTCCATTTCCCTCAGCATGACTAGACTCACCACTTGCAGTAGTGTTATGCCCTTCAGCATGTGCATACACATTAGATGCTGTAGTAGTGTTTCCTTCGGTATGAGAGTCATTACCAGATGCTGTAGTAGTATTTCCTTCGGCATGTGAATTTATACCAGAAGCAGTGGAATTAGCACCCTCGGCATGAGCGGCAACCCCATTAGCTGTAGTGTGATTTCCTTCTGTATGTGAATAGTTCTTATTTGCATAACTGTTATATCCTTCAGCATGTGATGCTATACCACTACTATAAGATGCTTGGCCTTCTGAATGAGAATTGACTCCTAATGCATAAGTGCTGTTTCCTTCTGCATGACTAGACTCACCATTAGCATATACTTTACTTCCTTCTGCATGAGTATAGTTTCCTTGTGCATGTGTTCCATTTCCTTCACTATGTGCAGCGGATCCTTCAGCATTAGTAGATAATCCTTCAGCATGACTTTGGGTACCATTAGCTCTTGTTGACTTTCCTTCAGCATGTGCATAAGTGCCATGAGATAATGTATTAGCACCTTCAGCATGTCCATAAGCACCATTAACTATAGTATATACACCCTCAGCATGTGCAGCATAAGCATTAATTATATAAGTGTGATAACCTTCAGCATGACTATAACTTCCTGTAGATTTATTATAAGCATAATCATTGAATATCTCAGCATAAGATGAAGTAGGGAAATATACACCATCTGGTACTTCTCTATTATTCTCTAAATAAGCACGTGATCCTCCATTATTGACCGTATTCCAACTGTCCCACCACATACCAACACCAGTATAGTAAGTACCAAGTTGTCGTTTGTGCACATAGTCACTGTCAAGAATATAGTCAAGCTCACGTTTTAACAGAATTCTATCAGCATAATAAGTGTTGCCAAGACCATCAGGATTAAATGCATATTTTCCGGTGGTTGATGTAGTACGATAATTCACATCAGTTCCACAATAAGAGATATACCATGGTCCTTTCATCCATATACTCTCATTATCAGCTCCTGAATTGTGAGATACACCATCTGTACTATAAGGTTGATAAGGTATCTTATTTGTGTTGTTCTTACCATCACGAACATAAGGAACACTAGTAATCATACCTACATAGAATCTACCACTACCTCCTTTGTTTGTCCCTTTAGTGTAAGACACATCACTAGGAGCACCAGCTCGTTGATTAAGCTCCCATAAAAAATCAGTATAAGAGTAGTTTATCATAGTTGAGTCTAAAGGCTCTCTACTACCTCGTTGCATCATACTGCTCCATGACAAAGCAGTTGTATCTTTTGGTTTTATTGCCATCTTAAATAGTTGTCTAAATGCTGATTACTTAAAAATAGAAGTGGGAGGCTTTAAGCTTCCCACATATATTAGTATTTATTTTCTTGATAATGCAAATCCAACGGTTCCTTGTGTTATTCCTTCAGGAGCATATACCGCTACTATCTTATATTTCTTTCCTGATGGATTTATGCCACTGGATGTTGTATATTCATACATCTGTCTAGCTGTATATACCGCATCTGTAGATTTTCCAGTCTCCAAAGCTGATTTAGCACCCATTCCATTAATATAGAACATAAGCTTATTAGCGGGTACCGATGCATCATCATATCTTACTAATGTGTATATGTCATCAGGGAATGCTATCCAACATGTCTTAGCAGTATTTTTGAAATCAAATGTATGTTTTTGTATATGTCCACTTCCTGGATTCTCATCCATAAGAAGATGTCCATGCACTATATCCCCATTTTGCAATAACTGTGTCTGCGTCCATGAGTTCCAATTGTTTGGAACATTATTGGTGCATCCATAATACACTCTGTATCTTGTATGGATGGTGAATGATGCTTTTGATGTGAACGTTCCATTTTTGAATTTCTCATAAGGAACAGCACCGTCATCTGGTATATATGTGTTCTTCTCCATAAGTTCTTGGAAATACATTTGGGTAGCTGCATTGAATTCATAAGATGTGGCAATAAACACTTGATGACTTCCTTCACCAGTGAGTGCAACACTTGTTGTCAATGTGGTCTTCTTTGAATATAAGTCACCATTATTTGTCTTAGTATAATGATTGTGCGTCTCACCACACGTGTCTATATTGTCAACAGCATTACAATAGCTGCTATAATAAGCATATTTGTCTATATTGAATGCATCAAGTCTCTTACACAAATAAGTGTTAGAGTTAGAAGACATACCAACAAGAGTAGAAGGATTAGTTGCTGACACTAAATTTCCTGATCCATTCATTATTTGGTATGCTATATCATGTATGCCGGTAGAATATCCAAGCATATTTCCAAGTATGTTATGATATATAGGGTCAACTCTTTGAGGTTTGTCTGCACCAACATTAAATGCCCTGAATTGTAATGTGAGCTTTGTAGGCATGCCAACTTCACACACACAGTCAGACACCGTGCTAGATCCAAAATATGACCATCCAGTTGTCATGTCTTGAACACTTGCTTTGTCATGAACATTAGAACCAGTATACCAAATACAATATTGAAGACTTGGCTTGAAGTACTTTGGTTGCTCTAGTGATGCTCTAGTGACATAAGCCATATAAGCTGTTGGGCCTAAACTATTGACATAACTATAAGACATAGGAGCTACTATCTCACCACCAACAATCATTCCACCCCCATAATACATCTGTCCATTCTTTCTGATGTCCAGAATATTATGTCTTCCTTCTTTCTTTACTTTATCACCGGCATCTTTATAGCTATATCCAGCGCCTGGCTTCAAGTTTGGATCTTCACTTGTCAAATTGTCAGTGTTGCCATCACCAATACTGAAGATAGTAGTATAGCTTAAGTCATAGTAAGCATTAGTGTCTTTAGCATTTGAGTCAACTATACCTTGTGGATATCTTCCTGGAACATAATAATTGTTGAGCTTAGCAAAATTATTTACAACTGATGTTATGTTCTCTACAGCAGCTTTGTCATCTCCTTCAAGTCCAACAACATTAGTGTAAGATCTATTATAAGAGCCAAATGCTATCTCATGCATATTTGGTGCTTTATTGTAGAAGCCATGACTCATAGCATAGTCACCAACAACTCTACTTCCAAATCCACTTACCTTAGAAGCAACACCGTAGCTTTGTGTAAGATATCCTTCTGAGTGTGAGTAATCACCAGCAGCATAAGTCAATGCTCCTTCTGCATGACTTGCAATTGTGACAGTATTGTCTTTCTTAGTGAATCCAGCAATCGTCTTATATCCTTCAGAGTGTGTTCCTTGTCCATTAGCATAAGTGTTGATGCCTTCAGCATTAGCTGCTTCTGCTAAGATACCTGTATAACTGTATTTTCCAGATGTGTGTGAGTACTCGCCACTCGCTTTTGTAGCAAGACCTTCAGCATGTGATCCAACACCTTCTGCATAAGTAGTGTTTCCTTCGGCATGTGAGTTGTCACCTCTAGATATAGTCTTGTTTCCTTCAGCATGAGATGTGTCTCCAACAGCGTAAGTAGTGTTTCCTTCGGCATGGGCAGACACACCAGCTACTTTATTGTCATATCCTTCTACATGTGAATAATTAGCATTTGATAATATGTTGTTCCGATTTCCTTCAGCATGAGCATAATTAGCATTTGTGACAGTATTGTCTGATCCCTCAGCATGTGAATATTGTGAATGCACTAATTTGTTCTCATTACCTTCACTATGTGAATAATGAGATCCGGCATCTATAATAGTATGATAACCTTCAGAATGAGAATAATTTCCTCCTGCTTCAGTTTTACTTCCTTCAGAGTGTGATGACTCACCATTAGCTTTGGTGTTGCTTCCTTCAGAATGTGATGCTACACCATTAGCTATAGTTTCATTACCTTCACTATGTGAATAGTTCTTATTTGCAGTTGTGTTCTTTCCTTCAGAGTGTGATGACTCACCATTAGCATTAGTGCTGTCACCCTCAGAATGAGCATATTTTGCATTAATACCGGTTTGAGTTCTGACACCTTCTGTATGTGACGCTATACCATAAGCAACTGTGTTCAAACCTTCTGTATGAGAGTTTAATGTGGTTGCCATAGTACCAGTACCTTCGGCATGAGATGACTCACCTGAAGCTACAGTAGCATTTCCTTCTGAATGTGCATAGTCACCATCTGACTTTGTATGCGCGCCTTCCGCATGAGATGACTCACCATTAGCTATATTATGATCACCATTAGTGAATGAGTCAAATCCAGATGAAATGTTGTATGATCCAAATGTTGTAGATCTTTCATAAGCAACATTAGATATTCCAAATGCAACACCATTCTTATAAGACATAGAGTTGAATCCATGTGTGAATGCATACTCACCAAATATCACAGATTTATGGCCACCAACATGACCAGCTTGTGAGAAAGAAGCTATATTCTCTAAACCTTCAATATGAGCAAAATAAGTCTTGCCATAAACTCTATTTGAATTTCCTTCTACATGGACTGAATTGAGGGCATTTATCAATGAGTCTTGATCTATAGTACCAACAACATTATCTGAACCTTCAATATGTGAAGCTATAGCATTTCCATGTATAGTGTTCTTATATCCTTCAACATGGGAATAAGATGATCCGGTTTCATTCATTGAACCTTCTACATGAGCATAAATTGCATAACTTCCTAAACTAGAGTCTGTTGTGACATCATTATTTATATAGTCATTGAATATCTCGGAATATGTCAAAGTAGTATAGTCTTTCCTATCCCATACACCATCTATCCATTTTCCTACACCAGTATATGAAGTTCCAAGTTGTCTTTTCTTAACATACTCACTCTCTAAGAACACATTGGTGTAAGATACTGTCATTATACGATCAGCAATATAAGAAATATCTTTATCATACTTTATAAGATAAGGTGTGAAATAAGTCAAATCAGGGCTTTCATCACCTTGAGTGACAACTATCTGACCCTTGTATATATTGCTGTTATAATCATTTAATAGTGCATTAAGCACACTAAGGTTTTTAGGAAGAGAAGACTCATCTAATGGTTGTCTGCTATTCCTTCTGAATGAATAGTTTATATCAACAGCTTTTCCTCCATGTTCTATCACTGTTGCATCATATATCTCTTTTGCATTCTTATAGTTTGGCATCTTTACTTAGTGTGTTGTTTATATGTTAAAAATTAATTGTAATGCTTATAGTGTCAGCAAATGTCATGAACTGAAGATTATGAAGATATAAAGTTCTATAGTTCATTATATTGTTTGTAGTGTTATTATATGGATATTCAGGTGTCATGTTTTCTTGCATCACATTAGTATTCATATTTGTCATATCCATTTTTATACCAGAAGAATATGACTCTACTTCAACTCTTGAATTGTCAAGCAAATAACTTGGTATAGCTATCCATACAATTGGATTATTAGTCCTTATTGTTATCTTCTCAGTATGCTCTTTAGACTTTATCCAACAAGAATATACTTGATTTCTCCTAAAATCCTCTGCTTGTAATGGTATGTTAGCTTCTCTCTCTACATTACCATAATACATTTTGAATGAAGTGAATGTACTTATAGGACTGTCAAATTTAGCATTGAATGAACCACTTTTAAAAGCACCTTTACGATCCTCTATCTTCAGATCTTCAAGTTGCGGATAATAACAAATGTTAGACTCAGTATGGAAGACCTCTAAATACTCAGCAAGAATTTGCTCTTTCATAATAGCATTTATAGCATCTTCTTTACTTTTTATGTTCAAAGAGAATGGACTTATAGACTCTATAGAATCTTTAATATTTATATATCCACCGTTTTGACTGATATTTTCTATAGATTTAGTAGACATAATAGTTGAGTCTGTTGGAATTATTCTTACAGACTCTAGTCCTTTAGCGTCATTCTTCAATATGTTCGCAGACACTTCTGGAATAGCAACTGATTGTGTATTATACTCATTGATGTTCTCTATGTCATCCCATGCAACTGTAGTGCTTTCAACAGATGGCTTCTTATAGTCATAAGGAATGAGAAGACGTTCAATGATGTCAGTAAGCTGATGATCACCTATGACATCTCCACCAACATTCACTTGTTTTCCTTCTAAAGCTATATTGCCTATATTTGCTTCAACCTCATTATAATAAGTATAAGTTCCTATATTAGAGACTTCAGTATAAGTGCCATCAGATGGATTATAAGCATATGTGACGTATGTGTAAGTATAAGTTTTTGGGTTTTCAGTATCAAGATATTTATAAGTGAAGTTTTCAGCTATATATGTGTATTTAGTGCCATCTTCAGATGTTCTTATGGCATCTTCTCTTTTGATTGCATATTTGTCACTGTTCAACACTTTGTCAAGCATGTTTGTGGCATTCTGCATATCTCTATCTATATACTCTTTAATCTCTTTGAGAGAGTCAAGATAATCTGGTGCACCGCCAACTATTCTACTTATTGAGTCATCTATATAGTGATAAGTGTTAGTCTTTTCTTCTTGAACATTATCTAATGCATTTTCATAACATGAATCAATATAGTCTTTCAAATAAGTGTATGCCTTATCAAACTCATTCTTATTGTTGTTCATTTGGCTATGAATGTCACCAGCATACTTAAGAACATAACTATAGCTGTCATAAGCAAAATCTATAGAATAAGTTATCCATGACTTTACAGACTGTGGTTTTCCAACAAGATTATTACCATCATAAGTATATTTAGGCAAATCTTGAACTCCTTCTTCTGGTAAGAAATATCCCATACCACCATTTTTTCCTTCATCATCCAATGGTGCAAAGACTTTATTGTAAGACAATGACATCCACTCACAATTCTGCATTCTGTCTTTAGAAGACAATCCCCACCCAGATGCTACACAATCACCATGAAGCCAAAGACTTTTTCTTCCATTAGCTTCTTTACTCAAGTCAGACATCACAATTAAAGCACCAGTGTGCTTTATCATATTAGGAAGATTGCCAGAATGAGTAGTGACAAAACTTACTTTATAGTATTCATTTATTCTTTGATTAGGCATTTTCTGTTCAATAGTTTTTATTTAGCATCTGACACAGCATCTTTAAAGTCACCTTCATCTGTGAATAATGCAGTATTTTGTGATGTGAAGTCATAGTTTCCTACTATCTCTATCATATAATGTATAGGATCTCTGACTAATGAGTTCCTCAAGTCAAAGTATATTGATTTCTTTATAGACTTAAGTGTTGATGTGACATAATATTCAAATACAACAGGTATTGACAAACTCTCACCAACTTCTATATACTTAGCTGATTTTGCTTCACCCTCAGTGGATAACTGATCTTTGCTTAACAGATTAGGGAATAAGAATCCGCCAACATATTTTGACTCTTCACTAAAATATTCTATCTTACCATTATTCATAAATTTACTTATAGTTGTGTTCTCATCAAAATAGCTTGTTATAGATCCATCAGGTGATGTCTTGACAATATCTTCATATCTCATAATCCATCTGTTCTCATTCTTCTGATCATAAATGAACCATGAAGGATAAGTAGCATACATTTTTGCATACACATCTTCATTTGATGAAGTGTTTTTATCATTTGACTCACTGTTCACTTCTGGTTTACCTACAGTGCTTATATCTAAATTGTCTGGATTCAAGAATTTCTCATAATCCGTTATGGTGAATGACAATACAGACCATCTAGTCATTGACTCAGATATTGTTGACTGATGCACAGAGCCTGATCTAGGACGATATCCAAGAAGCACTTGCTTATTGTCAACATTCATATACATTTCTGGATTTACTTTATCATACTTTAATGGTACTTTGTCATTGACATTTTTCTCATCTTGTGTATTTTGATTAGTAGAAGAGTAATATATAGCTTCACCAGTCCAAGCTGAGTTCTCTCTAAAGTATATCCATTGTCCAAGTGTCTGCTCTTTGACTTTATTGTCAACTATCATTGGCACCCGCTCATAATTAGCTATATTTGGAATATAGTTAGAGACTTCACAATTCAATAATGCTATATCTGTAGATCCAGGGAATATAGAGTATAAGTTTACACGAACATCACCAGTGTTTTTGATCACAATATTCATGTTCTTCTTTATATACATGTTTGTTATGTGATCATTATTGTAGATATTTATAGTGTTCTTTGAGTTCTTAGAAAGCAAGATTGAATATTCATCATAATTAAGATAGACTTCAAACTTAGAGTTTGTCTCATTCTCAAGAGTTGTCTTCCATTCATCCATCTGGTTGTTCATATCATTAAGCTTATCCTTCAATGAAATCATCTTATTCTCAGAAGTGTTGAATCCAGAGTATATGTTCTCTGGTGTATGGAAGAATGTCTGATCTTGAGACATAACCTTATCTTGCACATGATCTTGATATCCATCATCTATAAGTGTCTTAGAGAATGCAGCTGTGACTGAGTCACTATCATTCTGTGTCAAGATGGTTGTCAAGTCTATATCATTCTTATATTGACTTGGGAACACTATAGTCTTCTCATCAGACCATGGTGTGTATATAGAGATGAATGGCTGACCAACATTAAGCTTATATCTTAGTCTTATCACAACATCTTCACCTTGTCGTATAGGAATGTCTATCTGATTCCATTTTATGATATTGTTTGTTGAACCATAGTCAACAAACTCTATACCAATACCAGATGAAGTGAACACAAGCTTTCTTTGTCTCTCAACATTATCAAGTCTATTCCAATCAGTGAATGTTGAAGAGTTTATAGAATTGAGAGATGTGTTCTCTTTAGTTGTTGACTTATACTTGTACTCTACTTCACATCCTATAGCTTCTACATCAAGACCATCTCCTATATTAGCAAGCTCTCTTGTGAGATAAGTGACATCTGTGACACCACGAACACGATATTTAATCTCATTACCTGTTATATCTAAGTTTGTTGACTTAGCTGATATGTCATCTACTATAGAGTTAAGCTGCTTCTGTAATGAAGTCTTCTCTGTATATAATGTGTTTAGTTTTGTCCTCAACTGACTTTGCGACACAGTTATATCTTTGGCAAAATCTGTGGACACCAACTTGTTGTATATGTCATCTATCTCATTTTGCTTAGATGATATCTGTTGCATAAAGTCATTTTTAGATGCATGCAATCTCTTTATGTCATCATTGGTTGTAGTATCAACAAGATGCTTGTTTATAGGAACAACTTGGAGTATATTCTCAGTATCAAATGTGCTAGATACTATATTTTGTAAAGCATCACTATCTTGAAGTCTCTCAAGCTGATCTTTTGTAAAGTTAGATATCTGTGGATAAGCTGTTTGTGTGATGCCAAGAATCAAGTCACCAATATTAGTGCAATATTTCTTGTAATACTCTATATAAGTGAGATTGTTTCCATATTGATCTTGTATGAAGTTTCCTGAATTGTCTTTAATATATATAGAAGACAAGTCACACACTATAGGAGCAGACCATCTTGATCTTATTCTATTTTGTATAGAAGCCAAAAAGACTATTATATACTGATTCTCTTCTAAAGGCACTTCAACATAATGGTAAGCCGAGAAGTTGTTGTCATATATTACAAGTGACATTGAAGAGTTCTCTTCATAAGTCTGTAATGCAGTATGTCCTGATATCTCTTCTATGACTATAGTCATGTCAGATGTGTCAACAGACTTCACTCTCCATACTGTTGACTGTCCTGACATCATAAGCTCATCATTAGGCTTAATCTGATACACTATAGTTGAGTCTTCTGAATCAACATACTCTAATGTGTCAACTTTAACTTCATAAGTAAGCTTGTCACCAGATGTGCTTGTATAAGGATCATTAACAGATATGATTTTGAACTCACTTTGAAATCTGTCTCTCTTTATAGGCACATCTATCTCAGAGTCATACTCATCATAGTCATTTCCTTTGGAGTAATTGAACAATGCGGCTGATATGTCATCATAAGAAGTGTAGCTTTGCAATGAAGAGAACAAGTCGGCATTATGAATGATAAGCTTCTTCATCATCATAGAAGAAGTGATGTCACTCATATTTGACACATTGATCTTAAGATAAGTCTTTGGTGACACCAAATCCTTCAAGAAATTGTTGTCTTTGAACAAAGCAACCAAGTTGTTGCTCTTTATAGATGGAACTTCTGGTGCTATGCCATTCTTCACCATGCTTATCTTATACAGATCAGCACTCTTTTGGATCCAAGCTTCACCCGACTTAGGCAAATCTATTATAGAAGTGAGAGAAGAGTCAAGCTGCTCTATCTTGTTCTCTAAATAGAGATAAGAAGGTATCTTTACAGTCTCTCGCTCACCTTGTGCATTCACTACAACTAAAGATATTTGTGAGTCTTTAGTTGACAAGCTCTGATTCATAGCTTTTATCATATCATAGCATTGCAAATACATGCCATGAAGCTTAGTGTAATATTCCTTTAAAGAGTCGTTAGTGATCATGTATATAAAAGAAATCTATAATACTTGTTTAATCCTTACTTAAAAATATCTTCTCTATATAATCAAGAATGGGAAGCTTGAGCTTCCCATCACTATAATTAAGACTCACGATTAACCCATCTGAGTTCAAGTCCTTCTATTATAGACTCTAGATAGCTCACTTGGTAAGAAATCATATTCTTATAGTCAGCTATGTCACTTCTGAATGTGTCTAAGTTATAAGAGTTGAGCACAGCACCTATACATGACTCAAGTGTTGAGACCCTATTGCTAAGTGATGCGACATCATTATGTATTGTTGACACTTTGTCAAATATGTCATTCTGTCTTGCTAATATTTGAGCAAATGTCAGATAAGCTTCTTTCTTCGCATCTTGAGTTATCTCAGATGGCATGTGTGTTGAGTTTGGAAAAGGCTTGAACTGACTTGACAATGACAAAGACCATGTAGGAGAGAATTTAGTCACATTATCTGGTTTTAAAGATACAGAATTAGGACCAGAGAACCAAAGTCCTAATGGTATGTTTTTCACCATAGCATCTGATGTTGGAATCGTTAATGGAAGATAGGATGACTTCTCTACATAAGTAGAGTTTGTGACATAGTTGCAGTCTACTATGTCAAACAAAGGAACAATTAAGTTGAACTTCACTTCTTTTATGATGTCTTTGTCTTCATATTTGTTGAATGTTATCTTGTCTATGTTAGAAGTGTATATATAGTGATTGACTTCATCCTCATTATCATTGTCATATATTGGCTTTATGTCTTCAGCATACTTAGGACCTTTCCAATTTTCGTATATCCTAGAAGCTTCAACTATATCATCAAGTGTAGACATCCATTCTTGCACATTCTGATCTGTATCAGGTATCATGCTAAAATATGTGTTGTAGTCATCGTGTGATACAGTTGATATCTGATGCTCCTTTTTGAATTTAGCTAATTCTTTACCTGATAGTCCATTAAGATGATAAGTATATATCTTATTGTTGTCATCTAATGTTACAGACACTGTGTTCTTACCATCTCTGTCATAGTCAAGTTTTTTTGTATAATTTGTCTTGTTAACCCACCACCCATAAAGATACTCATCACTCTCATTAGGAAATTCTGCTTTTGACTTAGTTGGATTTTCTATTGTGCTGATACCATAATAAGAGTTGAATCCAGAAGTGTCAACAACACATATAGTGTCTGCAAATGTGCCATTCCAATCTTGTTCTGTCACATCACCTACAAATGTTATCTTAATGTTCTCATCAAACCCTATAAGTGTCTCTATAAGATAGTTTAATGGAAGCAAAGTCTTGTCTTGTTGCTTTCCATTTTCCACACACCAATCTCTAAGAGCAGCAAGCTTGTTCTCATATTTAGCAGTAAGAAGATTCAGGAGCTGTTGCTTGTTCCATAAGTACACTGACTCTATGTCATTATCATCATTCATGAATGCAGGCTCCTCATTCCAATCTAAATATATCTTATTTATTGTAGCTGACCTCTGCCATGATTGAACATTCAGTGGATTAATCTCTTCAGTTCCAACTTTAGTCTCTTCATCACTCATAAAGATATTTATGATGAATGCTACATTTGATGGTAAATTCTCTATGCAGTCTTCATTCAATATAGCATTAGCTCTCCATACTACACCATCTTGCTCATATATTTTAAGCATGTCTTGTGTGTCATTCACCCAAAAGTCTCTGACATCAGTCTTAAGGACATACTTCACATTCTTAGAATTCTTTATATCTTGTATATGCTTATTGTAAGTTTCCTTTGCAAACTCAATGTCATTGAGCTTGTCAGACTGCAAGCATAAGAATGTTGATGGAAATATCTTGTTGTCTGTTGACATGAGATTCCCTGTAAGCACTTCAGTATAGTTAGAGAAAGTCAAGAAGTTTGAGTCTTGACTTGCTGACTTATAGAACAAATTTGTCTTTCTTTTCATCATATATAGAAAATTTCTTATATATAAAAATTGAAATTCCTTAAATAAGTTCTATATTATAAGTATTATAAGAGAATTAAAATACTTATGACTATGGATACATTAAAAGACAGATTTATCAATGGTGAGAAAAATATAAAGAGATTTAGCAGGC
>NFZD01017401.1_pt1 | contig 23610 bp, 32 predicted proteins | sample 1095381 | NCBI WGS metagenome assembly NFZD01 (sample SAMN03609891, study PRJNA323583) | gut metagenome | isolation source: feces | host: Rattus norvegicus | place: Denmark: Riget | collected 2013 | reverse complement strand
GATTGAGAATAAAGCCTAACAACACATTTATGCGAAGTATATTGAGTATTATCAGCTGGAAATCTATTTATAATTCTAGCATAACATGCATTATTTAACTCCTTTGAATATTCCTTTCTAGAAGGATAAGATGTTGGTTTTTCAATTGCTGATTCTACTACTCTATATGATTCAAAAGCGTATTGCCATTCTTCTAAGCCTTTTCTTCTTACCCAGATATACTCATCATGCACTCCTACTGAAATCCAATTGAAACATCTATCTGTATAAATATTAGTTCCAAATGAACAGTTAACCATATTAGGCTTTTCAGTATCTAATTTTGATTTATCGGTTTGTACATTTCTATGTTCAAAGGAAGCTTTAGGAGCAAACTTAGAAATAGGATATACTTCACTCGTATGAGGAAATGATATTAAAGGATTACTTAAATCCATAACCCAAATATCATTAGCAGAAGACCATCTATTTCTGGAACAGTCTACTTTATTACAAGCTTGAAACGCCTGCTTAGCAGGATCAAGCTCGAACATATTTCTGTACATTGTATTTGACTTGATATTTACTGAAGTCTATGCCCAGTATCCTTTAGTACCCTCAGCTATTACCATTTGTTTAAAATAGATAGCATCTATAAAGGATGAATCATACAAGTATGGGAAATTCTTAACATCTTTATCTGAGAGACTTGGATCTATTTGTCCTATATTACTACCATTAGAGTTTATAAATAAACTATAGTCAGCTCTTAAGTTTTCATTTCCATATGTTAGAGCAAATCCATATCCTCTATTAGTTACACTAGTATCTATTGTAAAATCAATTAGATTGCCATCTATAAACCATTCCTAATCAAAATTACTTATCTTAATATAAGCTGAAGCATCATCAATATCTACATATTTCTTACCTACTATTAAATAGGTTCCTCCAGCAGGGATAGTTCCATGTAAAGGTAAATGATATACAGCCTATTCTCCTTTATCATTAGGACAAGTATAATGTAGATAACACCCTTCTAAATTAAAATCACAATCTGCTGTATTTTCTAATTCAACAAAGGCTCTGTTACATCCATATACTGTGTCAGTATCATAGGGAGCATAAAATGCACCAATTTTTACTCTATCAGAGTATAATCTAGCATCTGACTTTATTTCTATCTTTATATCCGAATTCTTATTATATTCGGCTAATCGTAACTATCCTATAAAACCTCTTACATTTTGCTTAATCGTAGCAGCACTATTAGTTACTCTCTCTTCTAAAGTTTCTCCAACTTTAGGAAGTTTCTAACTTCTTAAATTGCCCTCACTGTCTACGGAAAATTTAAATCTATTTCCAGTATCTTGATGAATAAATGTTATGTCTGATAAGTCAGTGATATGGAGATTATCCCCATCTTCCCTAACTATACCCATATTTTTCAGTAAATTAATAACCTCTGATTCTGTCATACCTTCTGGTTCAGTTCCACCGCTACTACTTCCAATAGCAATTAACTGATCGTTATTTTTAATCCATAATTTTTTAGTTTTCTCTACAAAAATTAACTCATTATTAGGAAGCTAATTTTTTATTTCTTGTAAGATAGATTCTGTTTTTACAGATCTAATAGTTATATGAGCTACCTTATACTTATAAGTTTCATCACTAGGAGTACTAGGAATTACCTATTTTGAGAAGTCTTGATACTTACTATAGAAATTAAGTTTAGATAAATGTAAATCACTAAAGACTACCTCTTTTATAGTATATTTATCATTTAAAATGTTTTTAGTTTTAATAAGGTTACTAAAGTCAGAAGTTAAGTATCCCTCTGTTAATATCTAACTTCTAGTAGCGTTTCCTATACTTACATAAATATAATTCTCTCCATCCTATCTATTTATAACTACCATTATATTATAAGCATTTATAACTGGTAATTTTAAAGATTCTAGATTAAGCACTTTACTCTATTCATCTTCTTTAGAAAATTTAATAGAAATTGTAGGTTTAGTAGCAGTTATATAACAAAATAACTTTGGGTCTGTTACTTCATTAAGAGATTCATCCTCCCATTTAACATCTCCAGTAATTTCAAGTATTCCTTCAGTTCCTATATTTACATTTTCAGATGGAGTGAGAGTATGCCCAGCTCCTATTACTAACTCATTTACAAGAGATAAGTCTTCTTCTTCTATAGCCCACAGTGGTTCATCGTCTGGATCTTCTATTCCGCTAACTATTCTAGACATTGCTGTATTCTAATCAGTATAAGAATAAATTCCATACTAAAAGGAATTCTTTAATCTAGCTACTTCACTTTGTAATTTTCTAATAGCTGAAAACAAAATATCTACATAAGTTCCACTTCTAGAAATTTCTCTAGAAAATGTCTAACCATTTAAATCTTGATATTTATTAGGAATAGTAATATATTTCTCTGGAAGATCCTCTCCAAGTTCATCTAGTAATTCCTAATCAAATATTGGAATTGTATCACTTCCAAATTTAGCTTTATCCCATGTATTTTCGGATACTAATCTATAATACTCATCTGTATCTCTTACATAGCATAACATTCCTATCTTTCTTCTTACTAAAGGAATATTATCTCTTTCTGATATAGAATTAACTGAATAAATACCACCTCGTATATTATTAGAATCAACTAGTGGAAACTATCCATTATTTTTCTATACAATTTCACTAATAAGTTCTACTCCCATATTATTTAATTAAGATAGTTGTTTCTCCCAGACTATGATTATCACTTTTGTATATAGTATATATTTCTCCATTTTTACTAAATTGAAGATTTGTCACTACTCTAGTAAACCCTCCCTCAAATCCTCCAACATTAAATACTGGATTTACAATTCTATTAGGAATAGCTAGATATATATATTCTCCAGGAGAAGCATTTACACTTACTGAGCCATTTTTCTCTAATGTTAATTTAGGCTAAAGATAATTTAATATATCTTCTGAAGTAGTAATTAAATTAGATGTAACTCCTACATAGATAACAGATTTAAAAGTAATAGTAAAAGTTACACTTTTAGATTTATTTCCTTTATCATACTGAACTTCTAATACTTTTGAAGTTGTACTAGATATATTATCTAAAATGTACTCTCTTAGATTAGTATCTATTTCAATTCCATCAAATGTTTGAGAAAATATTGGTTTATTATAAGTCCAGCTAAATTTAACATTATGTAATGTTTCTCCAAGTTCTGCTAAATTTGGGGATACTTTATTAGTTATAATAAGATCTTTGTAAAGAATTTTATCAAGAGCATCTCCTACACTAGTAATATTAGGATCATCAGAATCCACATAAGGATGGTTATAAGGATCTTTAATAGGATCTATTTCAATACTATCTATTTTTTCATCTATTAAATCCTTAATTTTCTAAAACTCCTTCATTAAGTCATCCTAACTCTAAATGTATCCAGTTATATTACCCCACTTAAGAGTGTATTCATCACTTATTCCTAAGTTCTTTCTAGCTTTAGCTTTCTATACTTCTGTAACTAATTCACTTAAGCAATTCTTTATTTTTAAATAATCCTCAGTCGTATAGCAATCATAACATCCACATTTGGAGTTATTTTGTATCATACATTCACTCATATCTATAAATCTGTAATGTTAAAGTATCAGGATCTATATAAGATAGAACATACTAATTATCAACTTTACTTATCTATTTATCTCTATCTATAGAAATATCATTCTTAAAATTTAAGTTATTAAAATTTCCTGTAACTTTAATAACTGAATACTTAGATTTATTACTTTGTGTATTAAACTAAAAATTATTATTGTAACAAGAGGAAACAAATGTATTATTTTTAAAGTTTTCTGCATAAGTATTATTGTAACATTCACTTGTTATAAATACATTATTTTCTGCTCCACTGCTGAAATGATTATGATGAATATTAAATAATTCAGAGGCTTCCTCAAATTCAGGAGTATTAAAAGTATATAAATCTAAATAATCATTAGATATACTTATACCTAAATCTTCTAATTCACTTTTAGTCCTTCTAGATTTCTTATTTTTAAAATCAAAATAGGCTGTGTTATTATTATTATCTTTTAGATATGTTATTTTTCCTTTTGTAGTAACTCCGTCTGGAAGTACTTCTGAATTATAATCATATTCAGCAATCCATTTATTAGAATTACTGTAATAATCAGATAATACAATAACCTAATTAAGTATATTACTAGGAGTTATTGCTATAACTAAAATAGTATATATTTTTGATGGATTTATATCTAATCCCCATGACTAGTATATTCCATTAGAATCTTCTACATTAGACTAGTAAATAGTCTAGAAATCAGTTATAGCATACGTATGTCCTACATTAAGACTATTGTTTCCTATTAAATTAATAAATTCAGAATATAATAAAGGAGTACATTTAGGTAGATAATTTTCTAAATCTAATTCACTTAAAGCCCCTATATTTTCTCTTATTAATTTCTATTCAACCTCAGTATAATTAGCTAAGTAACTATCTATTCTAAGATAATTTTCTAAATCTTTTAAGCATATATGTCTATTACAATCCTTCATTACTTAGTTTATAATATAATAATTTATTATTACTTAATTTATGATATATTTCTAGAAATATAAACTAATCCATAAGTTTATCTAAACTAGGTTTATATCCCTTTTGTAATTCATGTAATGCTTTAAAATAATCCTCGATTATTCTTTCTTCAAGAACATCCACATGATGACGATGTATTAACATTATTCTATTTCTATTTACAAATTCCGTTACAAGAATCTAATTTCTCAAGTAATAACTATGCAGCTTCATACTACTCATTCTTAACATATAGTTTCATGATATTAATAGAAATCCATATAAAATCTCTATTATACCTATCACTTTTAATATTATAGTTTTTATCTGAACATTTAGACAATGAGTTATTAAAAACATTCTCACTTAACTTTATAAAACAATTATATAAGTCATAAAAGTGAAAAAACTATTTTTCACATCTTGATAGAGTAGTATTATAAGTATTTACTTGGGTATATTCTGATTCTTCACACTCAATTAATTTAGAATTTAAATACTTATATATTTTCTGGCCGTCAGTAACATATATAGCCTAATAAGTATCTAAATTAAATTCTCCATCTTGTAATTTTTTATCTAACCAATCTATGGTTGGTAAGACTAAATGATATACAGTATAATACCCATCTTTATTTATGCGAATTTCAGCTTCATCTAAATAATGATCATGAGTAGTATATTCAATATTACTGGTATATGGGTCAGTTGTGGAATTATATCTAAGTATATTAACTGTGCATGTTTCAGAATATTTAAAATTGAAATACCTATCAATACCTTGATTATCTTCTGGAAGATACTCATCTCCCTATTGCGTAATATCTTGTATCCTAATATATCTGTCTCCTATATCACAGACATTAAAAGTTAAATTCATAAGTCTCTTATTTTATCATTATATGGATTACCATCCTATAACTAAGCTATTTCAACTTGTGTTCTTCTCTTTTGCTCCTCAGCTGTTGCCTCTCTAAAGTCTCTCTCAGTGTGAGCTTTATACCATTCAAGTTGATACTTCATTTGTATATCTTGCTATTCTAATTGTATTTTAGCCTAATTAAGCTATTCTATTTTTTGCTATGATTTCTATAATTGATTAGAAGTATCCTGTAATTGTTTCTATAACTATTCTAATTGCTAAGTTAACTACTGAATTTGGTTATTCTCATCTTTCTATATTCTCATAGCTTTTTTAACTTTATATTTTAAATCTGGAATACTCTTACTTGTAATAGCTTCAATAATAATATCAGGAGGTAGACTACCAGATTTTACAAATTCTGGAATAATAGATTTAATCTATTCTAAATCCTTTACTATTTCGGTACTAGTTAGAATTCGTATATCATGATCAGTTAACGTAAAATATTCTGGCAAAGCTGTAAATACTTTTTGATATTTATCTCCAAGAATAATCGTTCCCACTAATCCGTTTTTAAATACAACTTTAGCTAGATTTAAACAGTCTAATAGCATCTCATTTACAATTAAATCCATCTAATGATAGTACTATTTAGTAATTATAAATGAGTTATTCTATCCAATTTTTACATTAGTTACAGCATCTCTCTATTCTATTCCATTAAGTCTTTCCCTAAATACGCCAGTAATAGATGAAGCTGTCTGTTCTATAGAATCAATAGCTACTTGAATTGCACTTATAGCCTACTCTTTAACTGTATTATCAAAACCATTAAAAATAGTATTAAGAGCAGCTTGTCCAGAAGCTATTCTACCTTCCTGAGAAGAGTCAAGAACCCCAAGTCCTTGCTTTTTAAGAGCCTGCCATTTTAATAATCTTTCTGGAAGACTTACTCCAAGTTTTTCAGGAATTAGAGCTAAATCAACCCAATCTCCTACAGTACCACTACTTGCTATAAGATTATCTCTATAGAAATGAAGTAAGTCATATTGATCTTGTAAATGAGCACAAGCTAGTACTAGCGAATATGGTTTATTACCTCTGTTCAAGAAATATATTCCATTAATTGATAAACTACAATAAGAAGGGTTAGATTTACTTCTCATTACTTTGTCATTCTTACCTTTAAGAATATATATTTCTTCTCCAATTCTTACTGTTTCGTATCTCTACATTATAAAATCTTTATCAGTTTCAATCCACTCTACTTCATAAACAGGAATTAAATCATGTAAAGTTCCCTAAGTGGTATCAGGGTATCCTGGAGTAACTTCTACTCCTGCTAATATTCCATTAGTAGTAGGACATCCAGAATTAGTATTCATTTTTACATAATATATAGCATTATCATATATATCTTCCCACTTATCCTTAAGTAATTCTCTATCCTTAGAAGTCATTTGTTCTCCATATTTGTTAAGTATCTAAGCTTTAGTAAACCAATTTCTTACAACTACTCTATAAGAATTTTTAATATATGGGGATTCAAAATTTCTATCTATAAAAGTATTTAATGGATTTAATGCTCTAATCCGTATATTATTATTTCCTACAGTAGGTTCTACCCTATAAAAAGCATATCCAGTAATTAAAAGATCTAACAGCAAATCTCTTAATACAGTTATAACGTCAGTATCTCTAGACTACATTATATATTCTATTACATTCTAAGCAGCTATTTCATATTCTGATATAAAACTATTATTTATATCTTCTATTATCCTTTTTAACTACTATTCTACTAATCCATCATTAATATTCTTTCCATCTATAAAATTTAATATAGAATTCTTAAGATGGCTTTTTAGATACTTGTGTAATTCAGAAGAAATTTTTAACTATTTCTCTCTATCTATATTATTTATAGTTTCACTATCCTTACAGAAGATTTTAGGAATTATTGGAGTTCCTAAATACTCACCTATTAAAGCATCTACATGTTTTTTAATAAGTGGAGTAAAGTGTAATGTAGTTGGAGTATTAGTTCCATAAACTTCTTCTAAGTATCTGAATTGATCAGCATCCCTAATTCCATTATAGTAGTTATATGCTTTCTATAAATCATATTTTGAATAAACTAGCTCAGATATAGCTTTATCTGTCTTATCTATTAATTCATCCTTTGTCATTACATGATTTATTTATTGGATAAGTTAATTGTAAAGTTTCATAATGTACTAAGTTAAATCGTTTATCTATTAATTCCCTTTTAAGGAATTTAAGAAATTTCTAATCATCTAATTCAGCATGCATTATTAATGGCCTTACTTGCATACCAAGACTTATATGATAACCTACAGGATCTAATTTTTGAATTTCCATTTTTCCAATATATTCTTTCTTATAAATATCCAGAATATAGTCTCGTATTACTTGTTCTAATTCCGTAATTGTCATATAACTATCCAAAATTATTATTAAATAAAATCTAATTATTCTATTTAGGAATAGTTCCATATCTTCTATTTCCGTCTTCATCAGTATAGAATCCTATATCTTCCCATTCTCCTTTAACTTCCTCTACTAACTTAGGAACAACTCCCTGAAGTTCTTCATCAGCTAAAAGAGCCATAGCAGTAGCTGCTACAATATCAAATTTCCGTTTATTTTCGTCTGAATATCTATTAAATTCATCGAGCATTTCTTCAAACCATATAAGATGACAATAGTCGTTAATATAGTCCGCGATAAGGTCTGTTTGATGTGCTATAATAGCAGGAGTTGCTGGAGTTCCATACTACTTATTAGTATTTCTAACAGATTCACCAAGAGTTGCTCTGGGTCTCTTCATAAATAACTTCAGAAGTTTTCTTTCTCTAGCGTATGGAATAATACTTTGTCTTGTTGCTTCTATATTAATTGTAGCGTTATAGTATTGTGCAAGTCTTATCGCAATCTTATAAGCTTCTCTAATATCGCTTGGGCGATCCTTATATATTGCTACAAACTTTGGTTCTTCTATCCCATAAGTTCTTTTAAAAACAACCAAACAGAAATCTGATGGATCTTTAGTATTCTCAGATGTTTGCGCTGAACCAATATCAATGCCATCAATTCCTATTACATACAGATTTCTAATTTTTTCATTAGGAGGTCTCCATATTACTCTATCATCCTCATCTTTCTTTTCCGGAAGAGTCCATATTGGATGTTCAAGTATTTTTAGCTTACTGTTCTAGCTAGGAATCCACCTAAATCCATTAATATTTTGTTCTGTATGTATTCCTTCTTTATACTTATACTCTAGATACCCAGTCTCTATAGGAGGACATCTTTTTAAGGCTCTAATCTAAGCAAGCTATTCAGCTATATTCAATTTGTTGAACTTGTTCTCTCCTTCGAGATTAAAAGCTTCCTCGGCATTCCAACAGCGTTCCGCACATTTCTTTACATACTCTTTTGGGATTTTTGCTAGTTTATTTCTTTCTTCTTGTAAGGCTTCTTTAAACTTTTCTTCATCTACCACACCTCTGTGATCCATAAAGTCTGGATCAAGCGATTGTGCAAAGTACGGAATAAAGAAAGCTGTAGTTACTGTCTCTCCAGTCTAAGAATAGTTATGTCTGTACGGAAGTACTTTAAAAGCTTCTGGTTCATAGTATATAGTGCGTAATCCTTCAAGATTCTTTCCTTTATCACCACCAGTTCCTCCGAACATCATAATACCTCTAGGGATACCTTGTACCTCAACTAGTTCCTGTCCCTGAATTACTGCTGTAGTCAAGTCTGGCCAGCTACCAGCTTCATCATATATAATTAGGTCAACACGATCACCACGAATATTATTAGGATCACTGCCGTTAACCCCGGTAACTGTAGATTGAAATCCGCTAGCTACTTTTTGCCCATTAATGTTTTCCCATCTTCCAGATTTCTTTGTAAGAGCTGAATCCTCTAGCTATCTCAATCTAAACATCCCTCCATCAGTTTTACTATCTAGGAATGTTAAAGCATGGGTAAACTTTCTATAGGTTCTTTTTAATTTCTTATCATCATAACAGGTAATTATAGTAAAGCTCTGTCGAACAGTTATAAACATATTAGTAGCAATAGCTGCATTAATTTCAGAGAATCCGATAGAACGAGCTTTCATTAATGCACAGTGAAGATGTAATCTCTTTGCCATTTCATAGTAATGAAAGAACGTGTATTGTGATACAAAGAATGTAGGAAAGTCGTCAGTTGTACCGGCTCCAGATTTCTAATTCTTGTCAACTATAGGTAAAGTATAAAAATTTAGAAAGAAATAATTGTCTCCAGTTATTGTATATCCATTAACGGTGTATCCATCTCTGCATCTTCTATACTGCTCTTCCCAAAAATCGTTGTAAGGTTTAGACTTAAATCTATACTCACAATAATGTCCAGTTCTCCTATAAGTATCCCTAGCTTCAGTAAACCAGCTGGGATCAAAATCTAATCCCTTAGTCTATGTTATAGGTTTATATCCAGTTAATTCATATGATAAATTAGAGTCAAAGAAATCTATTTTAGTCCCGATAGGAACATCCCATTCTCCAGGTTTCTACTAAGACGACTTTGGGACATCTAAGTAGGCGGCTTCATTTAATCCTTGAGCCGCTTCAGAAATTCTTTCAGTTTCCTATATTAAATTCTATATTTCTTCTGGAAGAGGGTTTTTTCTAGGCCTTCCTCTTTTTCTTTTAGGTTCCATAATTAAAAGTCTGGTTCATATCCTTCAACAGCACCACCTCTGATAGATGATTGTTCTGCGGATTCTTTCTTAACTCTACTTTCTAGATCTTTTAATTCATCATATACTTTTCCTAAAGTGCTTAATTCTGCCATAATATCCTTTACTTTATATACAGGTCTTCCAGTCTATTCATCTCTTTCTAGAGGATCAACTTCATTAAAATATTCTATAAATTTATTAACTGTCTCTTGTGCAGATTTTAACATTTTTACAGACAGATTTGATTCCTATATCTACTTATATTTTCTGCAAGCTGCCCTAAATTCAGGATTGGCAAATTCTTCCTCAGTAATTCTTGAATCCTTTAAAGCTTCTTTATGTCTTTCTTGCTCATCGTACTCACTATAAATAGACTCCCAGGCTATTGCTAACCATATATAAGTAAATTCTCTAAAGGCTCTAAGGCAGTACTTTCCTTCAGGATCATCTTTGCATTTATTCCTATCCGGCCTCATAAGTTCAGAAAACTCTTTTACTAAGAGTATTTCAGGAGTATTAAGTTCTATTCTATTCCTTCCATTATCATATTGAAATATCTTATTAATCATTAATTCATATTATTTAAAATTTATCAGATAATCTAAAAGCTCTAGCAGAACTGTGCTGTCCATCAGGAACATAATCAATTACAGAGGGTTTAAAATTACCACCAACTAGTCTTTGTAATTCTCCAAATTCAGTATACCCTAGATTATCTAATGTTTTATTACCATTTTTAAGAAATATATCAAAATTAGCTCTTTCAGCCTATGATAATTTATTATATAATTCTTTTCCCTTGCTAATTATATCTTTAACATGACTTACACGACCTATTCGTGTTGGAGTAGGAGCTATTCCTGTCTATAAATAAGGATCTTCGGGGATCATATTTTCCTAGAAGTGCTTGTCCAGCATTTATTACATTATTTATATTAGGGTTCCTTATAAGAGATTTGGCAATATTATAACGTCTTTTAAACTACTCAATTAAAGGTAATTTATTATATTCTACATATTGATCATGTTCTCTTATTCTAGGATCCGTCATAATAAACTCCCCTCCATCATAATGTTTACTTATTTTTTTCTATTATAAGGATACTTAGTTCTATCTGGAACCCAAATAGACTTTCCATTTTTAGTTACGTAAGATCCTGGCATATTAAATCCAGTTTCTGAGTCTCCCATATTTACAGCTAAAGAATCTCTAGTAGCTTCATCATCATAATAAGTAACCTTTCTTTTTCCATTTTTACCTAATGTATAAAGTGGATACTTTTTGGGAACTTTAGACCCTTCTTCTGCTTTAGTTACTTTCTTCTTTGTCTTACATCCACATTTAGCTTCTTCTATTTCTCCTCCCTCTTCTTTCTTCTTAGTCTTACCACCACATTTAAATTTACGGTAAGCCATTGTAAGTTCCATGGAAGGAGTTCCATGTTCTAAAGCTTTAATGTACTATTCCACTATAGTCATTTCTTTTTCTTCATTTTAGAACCACATTTATTAAAATCTACATTTCCTCCATTTTCCTTCTTTTTCATCTTACGTCCGCATTTAAAAGCATCAATAGGATCTTGTGGCATTTCTCCTCCTATTTGTTTCTTCATGCATTTCTTACAAAGTCTACCACCTGTCTTATAGTACTCAAGTTCATAACCTTCCGGACAATTACCTCTTAATTGTTTAATATAATTAAGCTTTGCTCCAAATTTAGCAGCTTGTACTTGTTGCTGTTGCATTATTTGCATGAATTCTGCATAAGCTTGTTTAAGTCCTTCCTCTCCGAGCTGTTGTATTACAGCTTCGAGTTCCTATTGAGATTTAGCACCTGTTTTTTGTGCTAGATACTGTATAAATGCTTGTTGTAATTGTTGTTCGTTCATATTATATTATTTTACAAGTTGGAGGTCTTTGGTATTCCAAACAGCTTCCTGTAATTCTCCAGAAGTTGTAAACCATCTACATCTAATACCAATTAATATTGGCTTCTTATCTTCTAATCTCTTCTAGTCATGCTTAAATAAAGAAGTTTCCTTCTTAACAACTAACATTATAGGTTTATTTGGAATATCTTGTTTCAGCTAAACCAAATCACCTGCATTAAAATAAACTATATTTTCCATTTTTACTTTACTGAATTAAAACGTTCTGTAAGAGATTCTGCAACTACAGATATTACTTGATTTTCAGACAGACTAACTAAATTCTGTTTAAAGAAAGGAACAGGAACTACAGTATCTTTTCTGTAGTAGATAACATCTCCTTCTTTAAGATATTTAACTTCTGGTCCTACTTCTATAACACAACCAGTTACTATAAATTGTTCTTGTTCTTCATACTTACCAGTTACTGGATTTATTTCTTGATGTGGTGTGTAGCCTCCAGCATCAATTATCAAATTACCCTTAGTAACTATTTTCTGAAATGGATTTTGTTTAAACGGTTGTACTAAAACTCTAGAGAACATAGGTTTAATCTCTGCTTTATTAATGTCATATTCTATTTGATTCCTACTCTCCTTAAATTCAGAGTTATTCTTTTCAAGTTGTTCATTAAATTTTTCAACTTGATCATTAAATTTTCTAGCTCGTTCTACTTCTATCATAGAGTTAATTGAGTTATCATCATTCATAACTATTCCCGGATTATTTCTATTTACTCCGAGAATTTCATTTGCTAATTTTTCATTTTCAGTTAATTTGAGTCTTACGTTTTTCATAAATTTTTTAATTACCATTTACCAGCAGGACATTTAGCTTCAGGAAGTCTAGTTTTTGGTCGTAATCTACAACTACAACCTCTTACGTATCCTTCTTTTTTTTCTAAGCTAACATCTCCCGTATCTATATTTAACCATAATCTATTATTACATATTCCTCCAAGTTTAGTAGAGTATAAAGGACATCTATAACATATCTATAATCTATTTTTACTAATATCTTCATTTATATTGAAGAGTTCTTTTAAATGACCATTAATAATTTGTTTAACTTCCATCATCTTTACATAAAATTAAAGAATACCTTAAAATAAGTAATGCTAGTATATAATCTAAAGATAGATTAAATAATACTCAATAATAATAATTAGTATTCTATTCTTTTTCGTTTACTTCTTTTCTGTTCTAATATGAGTTCTTTCTTGTAATGATATAACATTCTTTCTACTTCTCCTTTTAAGTATTCACAATGATATAAAGTTTCTTTTCCTTTATGATCAAAATGATATAAAATTAAATCTTTAATAATAAAATTTGGATTTATTTTTTGTAGCATCCAAGCATAAGTAGAGAGCTGCAAAGTGTAATGCCAGAAATTTGAATCATCCAGAGTGTTTAATGGGTACTTCATCTTAGCAGTTGATTTAGTTTGAGTATTAAATCCAGCCTTTTGTTTAATTTCTTCATTAGTATTGTGAGTTACTATAAGAGAATGAGTACACAAATATGTATGAGATGGACTATCTACTGCTATACATTGAGTTGGCACTGTTTCTATGTCTTCAATTGATATTATATTTCTAAAAGTAGATTTGTCCTTTTTATAGTTTTGATCAATTTCTTGATTTCTTGTTAAAAACGGATTAATATCATATGTTGTAAAACATAAATCCCATCCATCAAATTTTTTACCATCACAAATATGTGTTGTTTTAAAAATAGTAGATTTTATTCCTAATGTTCCTAATAGTTTTCGTAAATCAAATACTTGCCAATCTTGAGAAGTATTCATTACAAATCTATGTCTCGTAGGATGATAATAACCATCCGTATCCATTAAACCTCTTAATAAATCAAGTCTTTGTTCATAAGAAGCGAGAAAATATTCTTCAGGAATATGTTTATTGTCAAGTATCCCTAAATAGTCTAAGATTCCTCTAATTCCATATACCGTTCTCATATCTATCCCTGCTCTTTCGGAATTATGATTTAAATTTTTACTAAATGTATATCCTCTGGATTTTAACTCCTCCCAAATTGGAGAATTAGTTGCTTGTGTAATAATTCCACAATTTTTTGAACCATCTCCTAACCAAACTCCTAGTAAATAAGGATCTAACGGAAGTTTCTTTTTATTAGTATTAATTGGCTTAGCGTTTAATATTCTTGGAATATTATTAGTAGTCCTCTTTTCAATAGATTCTAAATATGTTTTTAATTCTATTGTCGTCATTACTTTATGTTCATAGCCGTCTGGATTTTTCTTTGTTGGTTTTTGAAGCTTGAAAGAAACTAACCATCTATGATCTATATCTGCAACAATACTTTCCGAATTGTCAAAATTGATTTTACAACATGGATTATGATGAACTGCTGATTTAACAGTTATATTACAAATATTTCCATCTTTATCAAATACTTTATCACCTACTTGTAACTCACTCATAGTAGACCATCCATTAGAAGTTAATATAGGAGTGTCTAAGGGCAATCCCTTCCAATCGCATATTATAATCTCATTGCCTTGTTTTACTATAAGATCAACTTGACCTGCAATACGTAAGATTCCATCACTACTTTCTCTATAAATTAAGTATTCTGGATATACTCCATATTCTAGATCTAGTTCCGAATAATCTTTCTTACATTCAAATTTACCTCCTATTCCAAACTTTTGTAGGGAAATATCTTTTGATTTATTGTAAAAAGAATTTTCTAATTCTGCATGAATTTTTGTACCTCGTTCACAAGATTCTCTATTTTTTCTATCCCATTCATCTAGTATGTCTTGCTGCACTTTATTAAACTCTAATTCAGATATATTATAAATATTAAGTAATTCTTTATTAAATTTTTTAGTATTTAATAAGGATTTCTTTTCTATTTTCCAATTATCTGCTGGTATTAATTTTTCTAAAGCTTTATATGCACTCCAAAAGTCTTTATCAAAGTCTTGAGTATATCGATGAATTAAAGTTGTTACTGATATGTACTCTTTAGATAGATCTGTTACATCAAAATACTTGTGATTTTCATCATTAAAGGCAATGTTACCATTCTGCTTATCAATTTTCATATTACACTTATTATATTACATTATTTCATCCCCATTTTCTTTAAGACCATTAATGATCTTAGTTTTGTAAATCTGATATTTGTAATTGTAATCTACACCAAGTATCGCTGCTACAAACGTACTTGTTTCTCCAAACGCAACTAGGATTGAACTGTCAATTATTCCTAAAGGAGGGACAGCAAATCCAGCAATTAATAATCCACTGCCTACCAATGTTAAAAGAGCGGCTATTATTAATCTTAAGTTTAGTTTTGTTTTGCTAGTCATTGGTTAAATATTATAATATTGATCTAATTATATATAGATATACTAAATATATCTATACTTCTGTTTTTAACATTCACTCTTTTGCCATAATAATTTTAATATTACAAATATAATTATTAAATTTGAATGTTCAAACGAAAACTTATTTTTAAATAAAAATGAATACAATTAATGATAACTTAACAAAATTTTCTAATTTTATCAAAGCTATTGGGAGTGAAGGAAATACTTTTAATCTAATTAAAAGTAAAGAATGGATAGATCCGATAGAAATGTTTAAGAAAGGACATAAGATACACATAAAAAAGGAGAATAAAGGTAAATTTACAGAATACTGTGGAGGAAAAGTAACTTCAGAGTGTATTAGGAAAGGTAAAAATAGTCCTAGTGCAGTAATTAGAAAGAGAGCTACGTTTGCTGACAACGTAAGACACTTCAAACATAGATTTGGTGGGCAGATAGTTCAAGAGTTTAAATCGAGAAAACACTAAATAATTAATAATGTAATATGGGAGTATAGAAATATATAATATGTCCACATTGTAGAAGAGAATTAAAAAGAAACAGAGAAAACTTTAAAAGGTCTAAGAATAAAGAAACAGGTAAAGAAGAATATCACATTATATGTAGAGACTGCGAAACTCAAATAGAATATGGTAAACATTGGGATGGAGATAAACTTAAATGCTTAGTCTGTGGAAGAAGTTTAGACTCATCTGAATTTGATTTTCATCAAGAATATACAATAAGAGGACATAGGGATGGGAGATGTAAAGAATGTAAAAGAAAACAAAATCAAGAAGCAAGAAAAAATTATGATAATAAAAAACGTTTATATAAAACTATTCAAGTTAGAGTTTTAAATGCTTTTGAAAGAGCTAAAAGAAAAGGTATTCCTTATACTATAGCTAAAGAGTTTATTTTAGATCTTTAGAATAAATAAAATGGTTTATGTGCTATTTCTAAAATTCCTATGACATATGAAATGGATTCTGGGAGAATTTATACTAATGTAAGTATAGATCAAATTGAACAGGGAAAAGGATATACAGAAGATAATGTTCAATTAGTTTGTATGGCAGTAAATCAACTTAAATCTGATTGGGACATGAATACTGTTAGATATATTTGTAAAATGATAGTAGATAATGCAGATAGATAATGCTAGAAAGTGGAATTACTAATAACATAACTACTTATTATGTTTAAAAATTTATTTACTACATACGAAAACACTGATCCACCGCCAATAGTAACAGAAGATTATAAAAAAATTGAAACTTTCTATAATGATTATATGATTCCGCAGATGAATGAATCTTATTAGAAAGAAAATGATAATTGGAAAGAAGTTTCAACTACTCCAGAATGGTTTAAATAGAAATCTAATAAACCTACAATAAATTAGAATATAGTAAATACAGCAAGATAGTTCATTGGAAGCAAATATACTTGGGGAGGATCCACTCCTAGTACAGGTTTTGACTGTTCGGGTCTTATATATTATATATATAAATAGAATGGTATTGACCTTCCAAGAACTGTAAAAGAAATGGAAAAAGTTGGAACTGCTGTAGATCTTAATAATGTATAGCCTGGAGATATTATTTGTACTTCTAGTACTGGACCGTCAGGTAGGCATGCTAAGATAGTAAGTAGAGTAGATAATGGATAGATATTTACTATAGAGGCTAAAGGTAAAAAAGATGGGGTATTAGAAAGTAGATTAATAGATACCTCAAAGATATTAACTATTAGAAGAGTAACTTCTTCTAATAAAAGTAATTAGATTATAAATTATTTTATAAATAAAGGTCTTACTATTAATTAGGCAAAAGGAATTTATGGAAATTTAATGTAGGAATCTAAAGGTAATATTGAAGCTGTATCTAAAGATGGTAATAATTCTTATGGTATTGCTTAGTGGACTGGAAGTAGAAAGGATAGATTATTTAGTATGTATGGAACTAATCCGAATTTAGATCAATAGTTAGATTTCCTGTGGTGGGAATTAAATAATACTCATAAAGATTCTTTAGAGGCATTATTAAACACAACTAATACTTATGATGCTACTAAAGTATTTATGGATAAATTTGAAAGACCTCATAAATTATATGCTAATTTTTAGAAAAGACTTAAATATGCAAATTCAGTATGAAATAAGTATATAAGTATAAAGACATACCAACAAGGAATAAATTAATAATTATAGCCCAAATTTTCAATTATATAGTAGAAGATGATAAAATATACTATGCTTTAGAAAGGTAAGGATTATTGGGTAGATATTTCTGATAATGATTATGCAAGATCTAATTTATTTAAATTTCTTAAAAAGATAAAATATGAATACAAAGGATATGAAGATAATGAAAAAAGAAAATTTATGAGTTAATGCAAAAAGGATTATATACTTATGGTCAAAAACTTAAAAAAGAGCAAAAGAAACCTATAATATTCTTTCCAACTACCTCTCCGATCCCCTCTAAAATTAATCTCCCCCCCCCCACATCTAAACAAATAGTGCCCGAATTTAAAATAGCTTATAATCCTACTACTGGATTATATTGGGATAAAATTTAGAATATCTAATTTAAAGAGTAATAATAAAAAGTGATATTGGAATTATCTGGAATAAATTCTTAGATAAAAATATAAAAGAATCGGCAGTTAAACATGACTCCTATTATCAGACAAAATAATATTAGACTTGAAGATATTATAACTCATTAGTAGGTAAGAAATCTCTATAATGACTATGCTATAAAGAATAATTAGAAGACTGCTCCAAGTAAACCTGATATTAATCAAAAAATTATTTTAGGATAATAAATAAATTAAAAGAAAAAATATATTATGAAAAATAACTTAATTAAAAATATTAATTGGATAACAGAAAGTAATAGACAAAAACACTTGTTATATGCTATTCCTATTGGAGCTATATTTACGATATTAGCTGTAATAGGATGTGCATTTGGAATGGAGTTTAAAGACAGAGAACATGGAGGTAAGTTTGATTGGCTTGATATAACTGCTACTATAATTGGAGGGGCTATTGGATAGCTTGTACAATTATTATTAATTTTTATCTTTATATAATGGAAGAAGAAAAGCAAGATAATACTAGAATAGAAAAACCTATTATTGTAGAAAAAGTAAAAATTACTCCAGAATAGATTAGAAAAAGATTGGAACAATATATTAAAGATAATCCCGATAGAGTATATAGTGCTACTAAAGCTAAATATTATTAGAATTTGCAAAACTTTTATAATCATAATGCTTTTGGATTTGGAATAAATGGAACTTAGACTAATTATGATTATACTACTCCTGAAGGTCAAGCTAAAATACAAGCTATTTATGATTATTCTAAAAATAATGCTTAGGATTTTCTAACTAATGTTGCTATGGTGGGAGCTACTCCTGTATTTAATACAGTAGGAAAAGTATATACTAAAGCATTAGGAAGTCCTTTTGTAAAAACTGGGGGAAATTTAGGAAGACTAAGTACTTATACTGCTAATGGAATTCTTGGAGAAGGGGCAGAAGCTATAGTAGTTAGAAATACTCCAACTACGGTTGCTAAGATGTCAGCTATTCCAGTTAATGAAATGACAGCTAGAAATGCAGTTCCTAATGTAGTTAAAAGTAAATATATAGGATTTGTAAAAGATAACAGAATAAAATTACCTACTTATATTCAAGATAAAGTAAAGGTACTTACTGAAAAAACATTTCCTAAGTATTTAGATAAATTAGATAGAACTATGGCTAAATCTGGATTTAAAATAGTAAATGATCCACAAGTTTAGTATAGAGCTTATACTAATGGGCAAGTAGTAATAGATGATATAGCTCCTGGTAATGTAGGACTAGATTGGTTTGGAAGACCAAAGATGATTGATTTTAATTTATAGACTGTTCCTGAGTGGACTTCACAGGGATTTATTTTAAAAAGAGGAGGTAAATTATGAAGATAGTTCCTAAAGCTTAGTTTGGAACTTAGCTTATTGCTCAACCTGATAATACTAATGTAGCTAGACCAGTTCTTGTAGAAAGAATGGAATATAAACCGGAGCAGGATGAATTCTTTATTACAGATAGAAGAACAGGAAAGAAAATATTTGTAAAGCAAAAGAATGAAACCATAAGTGCTGATAGACGTAATACATATTAGAGATAGTAGGACTAGATGAGAGCTGAACAGGCTTATAAATAGTACGAAGAAGATAAGAAATAGGAAGAGGGAATGAAGAATCTTCAAGGATTTCTTACCTTTACGGCTCCCTCTACTTATATTGGACCTGGGTTTAATAATAATGGAAAGTCTTATACTGAGAATGTGTTATCTGGAGAAGGAACAGGAAGCACTGCTGGAAATGTAGCTATAGATTTATTAACCCCACTTGCTATTGGAGGTGCTAGGAGTTTAGCCACTAATGTTGCTAAAAAATTTCCTTATGGTACTAATACTTCCTAGCTTAGAAATTCTGTGAAATGGCCTTGGACGAAGAACTAGCTCCATTAGATTAGCCCTGAACAGCTTTCTAAATAGAAAAAAGAATTCCTTTAGTGGATGGATCTTCATGGACTTGAATTTGAGGGATCAAAACTACATCCTGAATTGGTTAATGATATATAGGAAGGATTCCTCCGCCCAGGAACTGTTGAAACTATTGTTCCCAAAAATGGATCTGATATAGATGTTTATCTTAATTGGATGGATTAGAATTTTAACATATCTACTCCAATGAAAGCTAAAGCTTTTCCAGCATCCTCATTTAAAATTGGAGTCGAGGGAAGTTATAATTACGGTACTTAGGTAGCAAGAATTAATACAGCGTATCCATAGTCAGCTGGATCTACTTTTATACATGAACTTGGCTCTCATGGTACTGATATGTAGGTAGCAGATAGATTAATAGAAGGCTATCCGTTTACGCTACGATACCCAAGCATTACTGACTTTCTCAGATCTGATATTGGTAAGTTTAGACCAGATCCAACTGTTTAGAATATCTATAGTAATATAGCAAATATTAGTCCTGGATTAAAAAATACTATTAAAAATAGATTAGTAAGTAAAAATTTCAAATCAACGCATGGAACTAACTTCTTAAAAGATTCTAATAAATGGCAGGAAGCTAGATCCACTTTAAATGAGATAAGGTTTAGACTGTTTAAACAGGGAAATTTTCCTGATTCTTAGAAATACTTAGAAAGAGCTATTGATCAAGCATCAGACGAAAGAATCTTAGATCTAATGCGAACGATTAATGGCTATGGAAATGATTATTATAGAGCTTATAACTTATTACCTTCTAAATAGCAAAAATAGTGGATGGAAAGAATTCGCCATGCTATGAAGTACTTGCCAGCTACAATTCCTTTTGCTTTTCCTTAGAATACAAATGAAGAATAATAGATGAACTTATATAACAATTTTTAAAACTTAATTACTATGAGAAATTTTATGATTGATATATGGGTCTGGACTAAGAGTAAACATTCCAGACCTCTAAAAACTATAAGATTTTAGCTAGATCACTTTCCAACTGATGAAGAATGTGAAAGAGAAGTGAATAAAGATAAAGATGTTATATTTTATAAAGACAGAGAATATGAAATCTCTTATAATAATATACATGAATATCAAGAATAATAGATTTAAACAATTTTAACTATTTACTACTTTGACTTTTAAAATTAAAGTTGTATATTTGTATTGTAATTAAAAAACATAAAAATTATGAACATTGAACAATTTAACGAACTTACTAACATTATAAATATGTTTAGTGATGCAATTCCAGATAATATTGAGGAAAAGCTGGAATTAGGTGATTTGAAGATTTTCATTTCTAAGAGAGATGGAAAAGTAGAATTTAATGTAGAATCTAAGAAGGAAGAATTTGATGATTCTGAAATTAAAGAAACTGCTAAGGATTTTAGAGAAAGTTTAAAGGAACTTGATGATCAGACTTTTATGGAAGTTGTAGAAGAAATTAAGGATAATGTAGATATGAAAAGATTTGATGAGCTATTAAATCTAGAAAGTTATAATGAAGAATCTGCAAATGAAGTTATGGATTTAATGAATCAGGTTTCTGAGGTAATCTGTAATAAATTGCAAGATAAAATACAAGAACTTGTTAATCTTTATGATAAGTTCTAATTAAGTAGGTGAAATTCCTACTTTTTCCTGGGGTGTAGCAGAATTGGTTTCATGCTCTGGTCTCTAAAACCGGGAAGTTAATACGAGTTCGAGTCTCGTGGCCCCAACTATTATGACGAGAGAGGATATATATAATTTACCAAAATGTGCCGGTATTTATTGCATAAAAAACACTATTAACGGCAAGTGTTATATAGGGCAAGCAATAAAATTGCAAAAAAGATTAAAAGCCCATTGGAGCGCTATTACTAATCCAAGGTATGCTCACATAGTTCTATATAAAGCAATAAATAAGTATGGAATAGATAAATTTGAATTAAAAGTAGTTGAAATTATTAGAGATTCCCTAGATTGGAGAACTAAAGGTAAATTGGATCAATTAGAAAAAAAATATATCCAAGAATATGATTCTTATAATAACGGATATAATTCTACTTTAGGAGGTGATGCAGGAGTATTAGGATTAAAACAATCTGAAGAAACTAAACAACATTTGAGAGAAATAAAATTAGCTCAATTAAAAGAAGAAGAGAAAGATCAAACAAAATGGGTTAAAGCCTTTAATATTAAGACTAAAGAAGAAGTTATAGCCCCTCGTACATCTGAACTTTCTAAATTAATTGAAGTGTCTCCTAATGTCATAAGTAAATGTATAAATAAGCATCAATTATTTGGCTCAAAAGTTTGGATATTTTCAAGATATTTAGAAGATTATCCTAAATATCCCGAATTTGAATCAGATGAGTACTTAGAAGTAATAGATATACAATTTAAAACTCTATCAAATAAGGCTGATATATTAGAATATATTAAAGAGAATCCAAAAACTACTTATGGTCAAATAAGCCAGGAGTTTTCTTTGAGTAAGAAAACTTTTTATAACTATAGAAACGAACTCGGCATTAAAATTTAATCAGAATTGATACTAAAGTAACTAAGGAAGAGTTTATAGAATATATGAAAGATCACACTAGAAAAGAGTGTATATTTTCAAGTGATACTTATAAGAAGAAATATGAATTCATTTAAAAAACCAAGATTTCCAAATCAAAAAAATAGAATTTACACAATGGCTCAAACAGCTTTGAGAATGTGTAAATTAGTAATAGAAGAAGCTGAAAAATATAATATGACAGATGAACAATTCTTTCTTAATTGGGAAGATAAACTAAATGAATTGAGTATTAAAGACCATTTTAAAGGCTGATTCAGGAAACTGAATTGGCCTTTTTTATTACCCTATAAAAATTTAGAAATATAATCCTACAAAAAATTTATTGTAATTTATGGTAGAGATAGTCCACCTATATTTCAAGCTTCCCCCGGGGCTTGCAATATGGAAAAACCTAGCCAAAGATATTAACAACTATAAATATATTTATGTCGAAACGTGCTTCGTTGGCACGTGGTGTGGTGAAGGTTAATAACCCATCTGGTCTGGTACTCATCAATTCCGACCAACTGCAATAGATGTGACTTTGCTCATTTCAAAGTAAATGGGATAAACTTAGTGGCTCAATACACATAACCGCAGATCTAAACATCTTTAACATTATGCTGGATAGATTTGAACTATAGCTATAGAATTTCTCTGATTTACTTACAATAACTCCAATATAAAAAATTTGAATATGTTATATAAATATGTGCATACTACATAATTTAGTCCCCCCTCCATGTTTGAGCAAAAACAAAAAACAATAATCACTAACAACAAACATTTCAAGATTATGGCAAAAAACGCAGAAGAGATTAAGGCAATGAAGGACAAAGTAGTTGCTTTCATGGACGCAAACCAGAATGCAGGTTGGGACTCTGATATGGGTCGGATACCTTTGAACGAAGGTGACACCATTACGTTGACTGGTGAAACTGAGATGCAAAAGTCCACTTCTCCCGGTGTTCCTGACTGG
>NFZD01009917.1_pt1 | contig 23692 bp, 31 predicted proteins | sample 1095381 | NCBI WGS metagenome assembly NFZD01 (sample SAMN03609891, study PRJNA323583) | gut metagenome | isolation source: feces | host: Rattus norvegicus | place: Denmark: Riget | collected 2013 | reverse complement strand
GCATCGGGCGGTAGCATGGAGAAGTTATCGTCACCATCATCCACTCCGTTGTTGTTCCAACCATCGGGAGAGCTATCAAGAGACACCTTGCAAGCACGGCTGATAATGGTACGTTTACACATTTGGTCTCCGAAATTGTTGTGCGCCTTACTGTTACCCTTTGCTGCGCCCTGCTCCCATGACTTGCGTATCTGCTCCATCGTCATTATTTCCAAGAATTTATCACCGTTCTTGCGTACCACAACGGCATAAGCGGCCTTGATTTTGGAAATGTCGATATTGTCTATGCTCGTCTTGTGGCTTACAAGTTGGTAACGTCCAAGTTCATCTACTGTGTAAACAAACTCGTCCCCCTCATACACGACCTGCGCCTGTATGTCGGCAATATCGCTGTCACGCTTTGCACGCATGAATTTACCTGTGTATCTCTCCCAAAATTCGAGAGAGTTGCCACACGGAATGAAGTAGCAGTGCTTTTTCGGATGCTCGCCACGGATGCACATTTCCAATAGGCAGTTGCAAATGCTGTTCTGCGTACAAGTGTCAATAGCCTTAATGCCTCGTCCGTTTTCGATAGTCTGCAAGTAGAGCCATGCCGATTTAAGGGCATTACCAGCATTGTAGCCATCGGGCAAAACAAGTTCTCCGCTTCCTTTCATTGCATTGATACGTGTCAGTACGTTGTTACACGTTTCTTCGCCCATTCGCTTCAATGCTGTTTGGTTCTGCGATACTGCCTGTACTTGTGTTCCTTGCGGTGTCTGTTGCTGTGTTCCGTTTGGTTGAAATTGCAGGGATTGTGCGCCCTGCTGCGCTGTTGTTCCTTGTGCCATAATTATTTGTATTTAATTGTATTTAATCTTTCAGTTCAAAATATAATCTAATATTTATATTTTCAATTAGCCCTAACCTTATCGGATTACATTTAGGAGTACAATATACATGAGTTGATGACGCTGCCCCCGTGTCTATACAAAACTCTCGTATTTTCTCCGCTATTTCTTTTTCAAGAGCCTGCTTCTTCTCTTTCAGTTCCTGTATTGTCATTCTTTCCTCCTTTCTTCAATTCCTCTATCACCGCATTGGCGGCACTCACCGCCATTCTTGCTATGTGGCTGTATGGGTTTATTGGTTCTCCGTCCGAGCAACAGCAACAGACATTAGCCGTGAAAGGGTCGTAGTTCAATCGTCCAAATAAGGTAGATGTGAAGTCCTTTGCCATATCACAACGCTTCTGCTCCCAGTCAATACCTTTTTCAAATTCGAGGGTAAACATCGGAAACTTACGACCGTTATCTGTTTCGTAGAAAGCCGTGCGAATGGTTATTGGCTCATGGCAAGGTTTCACCATAACGGTTTCTCCTGTGCTTTTGACAATAGATTTAACCATGCCAGATTTCTCATTATCCATTTTCTGTTTTCTTTCGGAGCGCACCATTTCTGCAACACATTTCCTGCATCTATTCTTGTATGATTTTGAGAAGTCGGACAAAGGGAGTTCTTTGCCACATACCTCGCATTTTTTTGTTTTCTTCATATCATTCAGATTAAAATAAACTTAATTGTATATCCCCTCTTTAACTGAACAAAGTGGGCTGACAAACTTCAAATTCTGCTTTTTTGATGTTATTTATTGCAGTTTCATAATAACTGTCTTTCAACTCACATCCAATTCCTCGTCTGTTGTTTTTTACAGCCATATATATTTCACTTCCTATACCAAGAAATGGTGTAAATACGACTTCGCCCTCATTACTCCATAGATTAACAAGTCGGTTGATTACTTCGAGTTGGAGCGGGCATATATGCTTTTCGTCACCTTGCTCCGTTCCCTCCTTACCATTCAACACATCAGTTCTTTTTATATCCATCCATACAGGTGATGCCCATTTCTGCCATGTTTCAAGAGGAAAGTTCTTTTTATTCAAATTTGTAATCGGTTGCCAATCCGCTTCGTCACCGTCCCACTTTTTGAAAATTGTAATGTATTCTGCCATTCCGATGCCCGTCTTTGAGCTGTCAGACGTGACTTGCTTGTAAAGCAATCGTTGTGTCTTTGTGCGTTGCATTTCAAGCACTGGGTCTGTCCATATCGTAATCTTAGAGTGTAACTTAAAGTCTGCTTCAAGAACGTGTCGAGTATGTTCTCCAGTGAAATCATACATACCTGTATATCCAGAAGAGTTTTTGTAAACTCCGAGGTCTTTTGTGTGGACGCACATCAAACGGCCAGGCTTCAAGATTCGGTATAATTCTTTCAGCAAGAAGGAATACTGTTTGAAAAAGTCATCGTGGCTCTCATTATTACCCATGTCGTGTATATAGTTTGAATAGGTGAACAATGAGCTGAAAGGCGGAGAGAATATTATCAAATCTACGGAATTGTCCGGGACACGCTTAATTTCTATTGTCGTGTCGCCTTTCATCAGAAAAACTTTATCGTCTTTGTACTCTTTATATTCATAATCATTCAGAAGTCCGTATGTATGTTTGTTTACATTTCTGTTTATCTCACGCTGCATTTCCTCAAATTTGCGTTGTTTTTCTTCTATTATTGTTCTCGTATTCTGCATAGTATCTGTAACTATTAAATGGATATTAACGTCCCCTTCACGACCAAATCTGTAAGAACGCCTTACTTGTTGATAGAAGTCCTCAAATGAAAAGTCCGGAGCTGCGAAAATTTGTGTTCCACATTTTTGGAAGTTCATCCCATATCCGCATATTTTTGCTTTGGATATGAGTATTTTAAATTTTCCGTCCGCAAAATCAAGTAACCTTTTTTCCTTTTCTACGTCTTTGTCGCTTCCTTTTACTTCCACCGCTTCCGGTAGTAGACTTCTAAGAATTTCACCCTCTTCATTCTGCTTAATCCAAATAAGGACTTGTCCATCTGTTTCTTTTGCTATTTTTGCAGCAAGTTCAATGCGTTGCTTTTTTGTTTTACGTAATTCCGCATTGAAGTTTGTTGCATTTACTATTCCTTTTGCAAACAATTCTCCTTGCTGTGGTCCTGTTTCTATTTCATGTTGAATATACTTGATTTGTGGTAGAATAAACTTTTTACCGGTTTCCGAAAAACCAATATCGGCAGGGTTCTCAAATATAATAGCCCACGATGAAATCCAACCGTAGAAATCTGCCTTTGCGTGACCTTTCAGCCGGTAGTTGTTCATTCCGTCCTCACGAACGAACCACTTCGATCTCATATCCTGTGCATCTAATATACCCAAAAATTCAGAGTGGTTTCCTATTTCGTTCAAGTCGTTTGGAGATGGAGTTGCCGAACAACATAATTTATATGGCGTATTCTTGAATATTTCTGTAAGTAGCCTCCTATAATGCCCGGTGAAATTCTTTAATATGGAACTTTCATCAAGAACAATACCAATAAATTTTGCAACATCTACTTTCTCAACTTGTTCATAGTTTGTGATGACTATATTATCGCTGTCTGTCATTTCTGAAAAGCGAGTTACTTCATACCCAAATTTTTTGCCCTCCGATATTGTCTGTTTGCTTACGGACAAAGGAGCTAATATAAGCACGGGTTGTTTATAATGTTCTGAAACTTTTTTTGCCCATTCGAGCTGCATCAGCGTCTTTCCCTGCCCGCACCCAGCAAATATTCCGCCTTTGCCAAGTTTCAGCATACGAAGTACGCAATATTTTTGGAAATCAAAAAGTGCAGGATTCAGTTCACTTTCCTGCACTTCAAAACCGCTTTCTATAATATGCGTTTTCTTGCTTTCCAAGAATTTCAAATATTCGTCCATTTTGTTTTATTTTTTTTAATTCGTTTCATTTACCACCGTCAACGGCTGCCCTGCGCTGACAACAAGAAGTATCTGCTGGCTTGTCGTTTGAGGTACGCTTGTTATTGACTCTGAATTATCTACCCATATAGGAGCAAACACCTGATTGAACTGACACATCGCCTCAATACATTCAAGTCCTGCAACAATCTTTTCGCTTGTTGAAAGATTGGGGTATGACACGCCGTTCATCGTCAGCACACAAGTAGGCTCCACATTTCCATTCAACAAAGTGTTGAACATTTTGAAGCGGATAGTCGGGAAAAGCTCGTTTACCATGTCATGCAAGTCCTGTATGACCGCAAACTGGAATTGCTCGGCGGTGTAGTCCTGCTTTTCGAGGTCGGCTAACTGCTGATTGAGTGTGCGCTGCTGCTCGGTAAGTTCCTGAATACGCTTTTCGCACTTCTCCATCTGCTCCTTTTGCGTGAACTTATACACAAGTCCGTTGCGCTCTCTTGATAGTGCGTTGTTGGATTCGGTCAGTTGCTGTATAGTCTCGTCTGCACTGGTGTCTTTCTGCTCATCAAGTTTTTGCAGTTCCTCATGCTTTGCGCATATATCGTTTTTCACCTTTTGCAAATCAGCGTCATTCCTGTAATCTGCAAGAATTGGGTTTACAGTAGTTTCTTGCACTTTTTTCAGTTCCGCTTCTGCATCAGCAAGTTCAGATTTCAAATCGGCTATTTTCTTAACGGTGCTCGTCTTTACTGCATCTATTCGCTCCGCTTCCGCTTTCAACTCTTTTGCTATGCGGTCGAGGTAGTCTTGTTTGTTCATCTTTTCTACCTTGAAGCGGTCACGAGCATTATTCTCCAGCTTCTCTATATCCTCCTGTGGCAAACGCTGTCCGCACGTAGGGCAGGCTTCTTTGGTCGTGTCCCATACAAATTCCATCGCCTCGCATTCTTGCCATTCTTTGCGGAAGTTGGCTTTGCGCCGTTCCATATCCTCCACGCTCCTTTCGTGCATCTTCATGGAGTATTCTTCTGACTGTATGCGGCTCTTGATAGCGTTTACCTTGCTCTCGGAATTGCGTATGGCAGACTGTGCATTTCTGCTCGCTTCTGCGTTGGCATCCTCATAGCGTCTTTCAATTTCTCGTTCCTTGTTGCGCAACTCGTCAATTTCCTTGCGGATATTTACTTTCTCTTCAAAACGCTTGTTCAACAAAAGGCTGCAATCCTGCATCCTTGACTGATTGTCTTGGATTTCCTTGTCAATCTCCGCAATACGCTCTTCTGCTGCCTTATAGTCGCACTCATCGTCTCGTAGCGAGTTTGCTTCTGCCTTGCGCTCACTGATACGTCCGGGAATATCCTCCATCGCCTTTTTCATCTCTTTCATCTTGTAAGAAAGATGCTGGCGGTATTCCTTAATGTCTTGTCCCTCTATTGATTTCAGCATGGCGGCAAATTCCGGATTTTCAGCGGCAATTTCCTCGTCAGACTTCACGCCAACCATCTTAATCAAGAGTTGCCTTTGCTCCTCCGGCTTCAATGATGGGAAATATTCGGGATTGGTTATTGCACGAAAAAGGCTCTCACTGATTAATCCGTCAATGAAAACCTTGTAATCCTTTTCCGTGTACTTCTCGCCGTTCACAAAGTATAGCGTGGTGTAGCCTTGCAGGGTTTCTTCTGTCTGCTGTTTTATGCGTCCCCACTTCTCTTTTCTCACCCTCTGCAAGGAATATTCCCTGCCGTCTGCCATCAAGTCAAGAGTAACAATATTTTCGAGGTGTGGTATAGGCTCGTTGTGTTCGTTCGTTGGCGTGATACCGAAATCTGCTTTGCCTTTGCTGTTCTTACCAAACAACACCCAATGCGCTGCGTCTGCCGTGGTGGTCTTGCCACTATGATTTGCGCCTAAAATCATTGTCTTACGTGGATTGAAAACAACATTACGCTTCCCGATACATCCCTTGAAGTTCTCAATGGTAATTTTTTTGAATATTATGTTCATTGTTATTTGTTTTTACTTCTGTCGGTTCAAAATAAAAACCACGCTATCCTCACGGACTGCGTGGTAAAATATTTATTATGAAAGAGTTTATGTAGTCTAATGCTCAAACACATCCATGATGCTTGTCTCAACAACTGACACGATAACGTAGTCAATCATTGTGCCCGACATTACTTCATCTAAGTCCTTTCTTGCGCCCTCAACGGTTGCCGCCTGTACGAGATAGCCAACGGCTGTTTTCTTCTCCTTGCCGTTATTCTCGTCAAGTGTAATGAAGTTACAGCTCACTTTGTAGAACTTATCGTCCTTGTCAGCATCACTGAAAAGCACGTCTTTGTACTGGGCTATCTTGATAGCCATGACATCCATTTCATTATCGCTAACATACGGCTTCATTTCCTCAATGATACGTCCCTCGGCTTCGGTGAACGAAAGTGCATCGACAACGTATGTCTCTGTCACTTTCTTCTGTTCACCGTTCTCCATTGTTTTCTCGTAGCGTACCTTGCACTCGTAGAATGTTGCTGATTTTATTCGCATATTGTTATGAATTTATTTTTAGAATGGCAAATCAACTTCTTGTGATTGTTGAGGCTGTGCTTGCTGATACTCTCCTCCCTGTGGTGCATATTGGGCTTGTGGCTGTTGCGCATAACCTTGCGGCTGCGGTGCTGGCTGTTGCCCTTGTTCTGCTGGAGCGTAGTTCTGCGGCTGTGGTGGTTGAGATTGTGCCTGTGGCATTGGTTGCGCCGCCTGTGGCCTCTCCACGCTCCAACAATTAATTTCATTGTACCACTTGCCGTTATACTCACGGCAACCCAATTCTAACTTGACAGTAACAATGTCACCTAACTGCAAGGCGAACTGCTGTATCTTGTTGCTGCCGAACACCTTGAAACAAACTCTCTGCGGATAACGGGCATTCTCTTCCTCTATCACATAGTCCTGTGAAGCCCATTCTTTACCTGTCCTGTTTGATACGCCGCTCGCCAAGGGCAAGACGGCTATCACTTTTCCTGTTAATTCTGCCATATTATAATTGATGTTTATTGTTTCATTTTCTCCTTAAATGAGAGTTGTTTGATTTCTTTTTTGCTTAACACTTTGTATCTCACAACCCCATGTATTTTATGCAAACTAAATCCACGCTTATAGTATACTCGAACTAAGTTGATTATGGCATTTATTAAAGATATAACCCCTATAAATAATAATAGAACTTCTAACAATTTACCCATTTTTGTAATAATTTGTGGTAGCGGAGAGTGAGGGATTTGAACCCCCGAAACGGTGTCCCGTTTGCCTCGTTAGCAGTGAGGTGATTTCAACCACTCATCCAACCCTCCAAGAATAATCATGTCATTTTGATTTCTCTATCTTTTTCAATAACTGCCGTATCATGTGCGCACGGCTCTTGCATTTCTGCATAGGCAATGCGTCATACAGTTTCGCAGCATCATATAGATATGATGTTATCTTGCGCATATCGGTAGTATTAATGTTTGCCATGACATTATGTCTGTTTGTTAATCCTCATCCGCAGGCTCAAATATGAAGCCGTATTTTTTTGCGTAGAAGTTTTCGTCAAAATCTTTCCATCTGCCCAGCCTGCCATTTACTCTTTGTGTTAAACTGTCATAGCACAAAGTGAAAGGTTCTTTGGGAACGGAAAAATATTTGTATTTTGATATGAGATTTCTTTTTGTGTGTCTTGCCTTTTTGCTAAGCGGGCATATATATATGTTCGTTTGCTGTGGCATACCGCACATTACCCTCATCTCTTCCATTCTGCGAATTTTCTTCCATTTTTCAGTCCACAGGGTGCGGTCTTTCCCCTTTATGGCTTTTTTCATAGCCTCCGCACGCTTTTCCCCAAGACGCTTTTCTGTATCTGTTGTATGCCGCAGCCCGAAACGCCTGACTGTCTTCGCAACTATATATTTTGAAATTTTATATTTCTCCACTATTTCAGATGCGGACATTGTTGGATAATGCTTCTTTACAATCTCTATTTCCCGCTGGCGGTTACTTTTTGTGAAACTTACGTTCCCTTGCTTTTTTAAGATTTTATAGAACGTAGCCTTGCATAATCCCGACAAGCGTATATACTTGTTTCTTGGGAAATCGTCTTTATGAGCCACTACGAAATCTATCTGCTCTTGCGATATTATGTGCTGCTTTGTCTCTTTATCTCCTCCCATTGTGCTCTTGTAATAGGTACTTCCCTTGAAATCCTCTCTGCTTTTTCCCTGTCCTCCTTTTGGTCTATTATTTCTCTGCGCTCGTTTTTGTTAAAACAGTCCAACGCCTGAAAAATAGTCATAGGGTCAGTATATCCATAGAAATGTCCGTATTTGCCCATCTTGAACAGATACATGAATAACATTATCTCGGTAACTTTGAGGAAGAAAAATGTATCATATATCATTCCGGCAAGGGTATAATATTGATTATCCGTGAATTTGTCCTTGCATCCGCAATATTCTATCATGTCATAGAGTTGCTCCACAATCCATTTCTTCGGTGCTCCATTGCCATATATCCTTGCTATGTCTCCGAGTGTAGGAGCTTTGCCGCAGCAACATCTTTCCCAATTCGCAGGCGTGCAATAATTTAGTTGGTTGGCTGGTGAGAACAAAGCACGGAAATTGTCAAAATCACCATATCTCGGTATCGTTGTGGCCAGTGCCTGTGGTTTTTGAGGAACTGCACTTTCGTTCCTCGTTGTCAATTCTGCTGACGGCTCTAACTGCGGCATACAGGTTTGAATCACCTCTGATACGGTCTTGCATTCGTTCTTCTCTGTTGTCATAGTTTCCTTCCATTATTTTGATGAAATTCGCCGGTTTCATAATCCAATCGAAACTTGCCGTGAATCCAGTGTTTCCTGCTCCGTTGAGAAAATCACTTGCAACCGCTTTGTCAATAACATTGAGAATCGTGTCGGCATCATATTCTTTGAGCCTTGAACGAACCGCCTTGCGCCTTGCGTCATTTAAGTTCCTTATCTTGGGTATGTTGCTTTTGGCGACAGCCCGGTTAAAATATTCGCCTATCATTTGGTAAGGCGGCATCGTTTTGTTTGTTGCCGGTGTCTCCGTTTGTTCCTCAACAGATACGGCATATAAATCAGTTTTCATTTCCTCGTTTGCTTGGTCGCCGTCCAAGGTCTTAGGTTGGTCGCTGTCTTGGTCGCCGTCCAACTTGATACCTCTGTAACTATCATAATTATAAATGGTTATTATGGTCTGTTGGTTGGTCGCTGTCTTGGTCGCCGTCCAAGGTCTTAGGTTGGTCGCTGACCAACCTCCTGTTAACTTCGATAATGCTGTCCGTACTTGCCTTTCCGTTAGTCCTAAATCTTTTGCCAACTTGTTGCGGCTGACTATTATCTGCCCACGGTGCAATGTCTGGCCTTGCTCTTCATGCTCATCTTCACCTGCATGAAAAAGCAGGTAAAGAAACACTTGCACTGTCGGCGGATGTTTGAACCACTCTTGATGAAGAATCCTGTCATCAAGATATATATATTTATGCTCCATCAATATTGTCTTCACCTTTAATCAGAGGTTGCACCTCCTTGCGTATTCCGCCATAAGTGCGGCATCCACTTTGTTATCGTCAATATTCCTGCATCTGTCGTTCCTGCGGAAGTCTATATCCGGGAATAGGCGTGTAGCGGCATTTATGGATGTTTGCTTCGCATCAATCTTACGGTCATAGATATATTCCTTGTCGGCCGCAGTCCACATTACTTTCTGCCATTTTTTAGGCGGTACAAGTTCGTATGGTATATGGTTTGCGGCTAAAAGTCCGACAAGATAGCCTTTGTTGAAACCAAATTGGAAAGTGGATTTGGCACTGCTGTTATATACGGCGTGAACATCCTCTATTACACACACAAGATTTTCATTCTTCTTGTGTATGTGTGCAAGAATGTCTGACAACTGCACCATATTCACTTCTGCAATGGAAAAGAAATTATACTTTCCGTCTTTTTGTATGGCGATAAATCCCTTTTGCCCGGGGTCTATGCCCATATAACATTTTCCGTTCTCCATTTCTTGTTATTTTTGATTTTTGTCACAAGTGACGTTTTTGTAAAAACATTGCTATCTTCACAGACCGCAATGTGTAATCATAAAAAGCAAATCTTATCCTTTCAACTTACGTTGGCGGTATGATGCTCACGCACGACCGCTGTTTCTTGAATATTTGAATAATGGAAATAAAAAGTAAATCTAAATAGAAAGAGTTGTTGGAGCGGTCGGAATCGAACCGACATCAAGGGCAACCGCAATCCTTGAAAGGAGGTTGAATAAAGGATTTACGGATGCGGCAGCCTTTCCCACATTACGCCACACGCTCCAAAATCCTATTACTTCCCACATTCTTCTTGGCCGTTGAAGAAGAAATCTGCATACAGTTTGTAGAATTGCTTAACCGCATAAACTGCAAGTTCCATACTCTTAAAGGCAAGTGCGGAATTTACTAATAAGTTCGCACTAAGAGGTGCACTACCAACCATTACATAGCACATTCCTCTTTTAATTATGAACTTTTTTATCCATTCTTTTTTCTTTTCTCTTAATTCTATATATTCTTCATCTTTAAGAATAGTAAATAAAGGCCAATGACATTCTTCTTCTGTATTATATTGCGGCTCCCATTCCTCATTAAGAGCTGCGGTAATTATACGGAGTTTGAGGTAAGCAAGAAGACTTTTGGATATTACAGTAGTCCTTTGTGTTATATTTTTGTACTCCTCTATCATGCAGCGTCCTTCTCCAATTTCTTCACAAGCGTCTTCAAATGTTTTTATACGTTCTGTTACATCCTGTATCTGTACGCTATCTTTATTTGTTTCTTTCTCCATAATCTTTGTTTCTCATTTTTAGTAATGTACCATAGCGAACAACGTCCGCATATCACTCAACACTTCATTGAATGGCTTGCGGAAATCATCGGCTTTCGCAATAGGAACGCCGTCTATGCAGATGTGCAGTTCAGACATATATTCTCTGACCTGTATTCGTTCCTCCGCGCTTTTTATTATTTTCTTGCGTCTTGCTTCCTCGTTTCTTTCTTTCAGTTTTTCATAGTGCGTTTTGACGCACCCAATCAAATTAAATGTTTTCATACCGCTTTGTTTTTTAGTGTTGATAATACTGTTTTCAGTTTATGATGGCGAAGAACCATACCAAGGCGTACATTTCTATGAAGAAAGCGATGCCCAACAGCGTGCAGAAGACAACATCGACCGTATCGTCTTCCATGTTGAATAAGTGTCTGATTTTCGTTTTCATATCCTTTTCTTTTTTGTCTTTCTTTTGTCCCCCACAGGCAATCCGATTGCCAGCGTCACGCCTATGAGTGGGGGAGTATAGTAGTCAGTAGTATTGGCTTCCGGCAGATACGTTTCGCCCAAGAACGCTACTTTATAGCCTTTTGCGCATTACACGCATGGACTGTTGGCTGCACGCCGATACTTCCGTTGTTCGTTTCACTCCATTATAGTGGTGCGTCCTGCCTCTTCACGGGTCATGGATTGTTAGTCTCTCCGTGGTACGCTTTCGCCCACTGTCATTGTATTGTAAGTATGTCAAAGACCTCCGCTAATTCTTCAACGAATTATAGTTCTCTCTTTCTCTCGTTCTCCTCTTCGAGATATTTTATCAGGTCGCTCTCTTTGTAGTAGAGCCGTCCTTTTTTCGTATGTGGAATTTTGTTCCGCATATTGTAGAGGTGTCCCTGTGTCACGCCGAGCATGGCAGCCGCCTCGTTCGATGTTAGATACCTCTCTTTCTTAGGTGTGAACCTGCATAGTGATTGCCCCATGGCTTTCACTACCTCAACGGCGATAAGTTGCGCCTCCGCTTGCGTAATTATCTTCTTCATAGTTTGGTAGTGTTTCGATGTGCGTCAGCCGTCAGCCTTATTCCGCCTTTTTGAGTTTCAATTTCGGCATGGCCGTGATTGTTATCACGTTGTTGTCGAAATCAATCTTGGTGGAGAACCTCTCCACGTCCTGCGGCCTGTGATACCTGTTGGCGTATGCCGTAAGCGATTGGGCGGTGCGGCAGTCATACTTGGTGTCGCATAGAAATGTCTTGAATGTGCCTGCCCTAATCTGTACTATGTCCTTTACTGACACTTTCATCTTTTCTGTTTTGTTTGTTTTTGTGTGAAAAATTTTTGTAAAAAGCAGGTCGGTTTGCGAAATTATTGCTATCTTTGCAGTGTCGAATTACATAGAGGGTGCGAATAAAACCGCTCCCCGGCCTTGCTTTGTTTGTTTTTACGATGCAAAGATAGCAAAAATATATTATACATTGTACTAAAATTGTACTATTTAACATTAAATTAACATTTGCGTATGACAGAAGTTGAGAAAAAAATAAACGAGCGCATAAAGGAAATTATGTGCGAAAAAGGTTATAATCAGTCGGAACTGGCTGATATAACAGGGATTGCTCAATCTACAATTTCTGCTATATTGCGTGGGGCAAGAAAACATACACCATTAACAGATGCTTTGTCTGAAAAATTTGGTATTAATAAGGAATGGCTGTTAAGCGGTGTAGGATTTAAGTACAGTAATAGTACAAATATTACAGAGCGTTTACATTTAGATATTACAACACGAACTGCAATAATGAGAGAGGTGAATGCTTTATATACAAAGCATCAAAGCCTTTTAGAAGAAGCAGGGAAAGTAATGGCAACTATCATAGAATTAAATAAGAAAATATTGTTGAACGAGAATTTTAATGTGTAAACAAATGGATGCAGAAACTAAGTATAATGTGGCTACATGCCTTGTATTTACAAGTATAATTACTTGTGCATTAAGTCTAATGGCAATATTTATTGCCTATCCTACTAAAACTTGTTACCGTCCTGATGCGAATAGCGTTACGGTTACAATTTTATCTATTTTGGTAACATTATTGATAGGATGGAATATTGTATTCTCAATAAATAGCAAAAGTAAAATTAAGAACGACATAAAAAAATATGTTGACGAGACAATCAAAGATACAAAGATAGAAATGTCGGAACACTTTATATTGGAAGAGACTACATTTTGCAATGCGTATGCAAAGACAAAAGAATGGGATAAGATTTTCCCGTTACTAAGAAATAGTGCACTAAGATATTTTAATCTTGCCAAACAAAACAAGAAAGACGATTTCAAAATATCGGGGTTTGTGTCTGCTGTTGCGGAAATCATGGACAAAATAGATGATGAAAGTTTCAATGAACTACGTTCAGATATTGCAGGTTTCATGGAATATTTTAAGGAATTGTGGAAATATGACAAAGATGTTTCAAAGATATGCGAATTATATGAGCAAAAGGAGAAACACATTAAAAATCCTCCGAAACTAACAAAATCGCAATATTTCACCAGTGATATAAAATATGCTGTTAAACAGAATAAAGATGGATTGGTTAACTATATCTGTGATGGCTGTGCGTATGATAGCCGATTCCAATTCTCATTCCAAAAACGCGATTTGAAAGAGGCGCACCTGTTCAGCACACCAAACGTTGCTATGGTGGCATACAGGGACAGAACGTACATAAGTGCAGATGAGGCTGTCAATTCACGTCCGATAATAATTTCAGTAATAGAAAGCAAAAAAGAAACAACAACCCTATGAAAGATTTAATCACAACCAAAGAAGAACTTTTTGAGAAGTTCAAAGGACAGAGTAAAAACAACCACTAAAACAAACGACAATGAAGAAAGAATATATACCATATTACATAAGCGTATTATCACTAATAGTTAGCGGTATAGCGATAGGGGTGAGTTTTTACCGGACAAGGGAGATTAGCATGGACTATATGGGGGTAATAGTGGGAATATTATCCCTACTTGTAACGTCATTGCTTGGGTGGAATATCTATTCCCTTATAGATGTAAGGAGAATAAAAGATGAACTTGCGTCAGTAAAAGCAAATTCTGTTTTTAATGCGGAAAGGAACAACACAATTACTTGTCATGCAATGGGAGATTTCTATTATAGATTGACACTTGGAGAGAAGCCTTTTAAGGATATTTATCATCTAATATATTATAGGGTCGCTGAAATTTACCATGCGTCAAATATGACAGATTATAAAACCTGTGAAGTTGTAATAGTGGCCTTATTAGAAATGTGTGTGCATCCTGAAAAGATAGAAATTAAAGAAGCAAATAAAACTCATATATGGGAACTGATGACACGGATTAATGGAAAGGACAATATCTCCAATTACAATCAGCTGGTTTCGTTAATATCACGGATTGGTCTGAATTACAATAGCACCCATTGATAAAGGATGCAAGATATTCATTTGCCGTTTTTTCAGAAAGAGGAAATAACATAAAAGCAATATTTTTTACAAAGATACAAAAAATAAATTGATTACACAAAAATAAAAGTTTAATATTTACACCAATGAAGAAAACGATTTTATCCATGCTCCTCGCCGTGATAGCGGTAGGGTTGAGCGCAGTGTTCACATCATGCAGCAGCGATGATGACGAGAACAAGTTTGACTATCCGATGGAAACAGTGTATGGCACATGGGAGACAACAGCAGTGAAACAGAAAAACGGTGATTGGCTTGACCTAACATCGTGGGTGTGGGCGGAATACCGTGCAAAAGCCACTTTCTACTCTGACGGCACATATACAGGTTCGGGAGCCTTGGGGAATGGCAGTGGGACATACACGGCCGCAGGAAACACCATCGTCACTTATGTAAACGGTAAAGAGTACATACGTTATGTAGTCTCATATATCAGTAGTGACGGGACAGAGATGCAAGGCACAATGTCTGACAAATCAAGCTCCATAGAATTTAAGGCGAAGAAGAAAAAGTAATAGTTATACAGATTGGGCGAGGCGCAGAACCTCGCCCAACATTGGTTAATTATTAAACACAAACAGTTATGAAAGAAATTTTGTGGAACTGACCACCTATGAAGATGGCACCAAAGTTTGGGTAAGCCTTGAAAATGTTGCGTACATTGAAGCAAAGGGTGATATGATTATAATACGCTTCCCCGAAATGGGTAAAGACGGGAATTTCCTAACACTTTATGTTAAAGAGAATCCGCTTCTTCTCGATTGAAACGATAATCTTTTGTTATTGTAAGCAACTTAACTCCAAAGAGCCGCACTTCCTTTGTGCGGTTCTTTACGTCCTGCTCGTTTATCATTCCATCAATGGTAGGCTTTCTTGTCTTCCACGTTGTCTTTTCTGTAACCGTTATCACGCTCATTTTTCGTCCTCCTGCGTTTCTATTTCCTCGTCAAGGTACTTCCTTATGTCTTGAAGACGCTTGATGCCTCGCTGCGCTTCTTCCTTGTCGTCCATGCAGTCGGATATTTCCTGAATGACAGACTGCACATTGTCGGTCGTGCTGATTTCTTCCAGCAGTTTGTCAATTCTTGTGTCTGCGTCCGCAATCTGCTCCTCAAAGTTGATGTTGGCTGCGTCTATTGCAGAATACACTCTTTTCTCTCTTGAAGCGCACTTGATGTGCTCGATTTTACCTTTAAGGTAAGCTGTAATTCTTTTCATGTTGATTATAAATTAAAATTAAACTTTATGTGTGCCCTCTGTCTTAATGAGAGGCTTCCTTTGTGTTTCTTGTTACCGGGAACTCGCATATTGTTGTAAGCCACCACGGCTTTCACAAGTTTGATTACATCCTCACGGGTGCGGCAATATGGGAAAAGTCCACAATGATTTGAATATCCAAGTACTTCATCTTGGAAAGAGTAAAGGTTTCTCATAAGGGCTTTTTCAAAGATGTAGTCATTATATTCAGATAACAAGCTACAATAATATAAACCGGAATAGGTTTTGGCTATAAACCCTCTGATAGTTTCCGTTTGTGTGGTAACTTCAATATAGTCACCATTAACGGATAACGTCATATATTCCCTTTCTTTTTTCTTATCCATCGTATATTCCTTTCTTGATGTTATTTCAAATTTCTTCTGTTTATAATCTCATATATTGCGAAGCATACCACCATGCCGGCTGACACGCCGCAAAAGAATGCCGCTATACTAATCTCTATCATATTTTGTCCTCCGCTGTTTCTGTTTCTTTGCCTTTTATACATCCTTTTAGAATCGCATCTTCTATCTCTATGTATAGGTCATCCACAAAAGCCACAGCGTCAGAACTTCCGTTTTTTACGATTGGAAGCATTGTGTTACGGCGTATGCTTTCTACTATTATGACAATCGCATTCTCGTAGAATGTCAAGTCACGCTCCATTTTACAGATTCTATCTGCAATGTTTTCTGTTATAGTCTCCATATTTTTGTCATTTTCCTGTTTCACATTGTCTTCACTTTTCAGTAACTTATAGTACCATGCTATTAGCTTTTCCTCTTCGATTGCTTCTCTGAAAGAAAGCAAGGGGCAAGCGTGTAAGAATTTGCTTTTACCCTGTAAGCGTAGTTACGGGTAGTAAAAGTATAATTATCAAGGCACAGATGATTTACATTTTGCATGAAAAGTGCCTCAAAATTGCTTTTCTTGGTCACGAATCCCCGGAAAACGGCATTTTTGATGACCATGACAGCCTTTGACACACTTGTCCTTAAAAACTCCGCAATGCCTCTGTACGATAGGCCGCAGTCAATAAATTTTCTGCCATAGCCGTACTTCCTTGCAGTTCTGCGAGCGGCCTTGACCTCCTTGTGTGTCCTGCCGTTCGTGGCTTTTAGAATTGTACTTTTGGCGAAATTTATCTGTTGCAGCTTTATCGTTAGCAGAAGGCAATGCAGAGAGTATTCCACGTCCTTTATCGTCTTGTAACAGAACTTGGATAGGCGCATATTCCTGCGTGCGTGATTCTTTGATGTCAAGGAACGGAACATAAGCATACCGCGCTCCACGCATATCAGGCCGCATTCCTTTAACGTGGCGAGGCGTTTCCGTATGGTGGTGGAATGCAGCCCCGTCAGTTCATGCAGCCTGTTTACAGTATAATTCTTCAACGTGGATATGTTTCCGCACTTGTGACGGAAGAACAGGACAAAGGCCACTGCCTTGAGCAACCTTGAGTTGCCCAGCATCATTCTTGACAGTCTGAAAGAAATCTTTTTCATTTGTCCTGCTCCCTTTGAAAAAAGAACCCCGTCACACTGAAAGCGGAGATGTGTGACGGGGTTGCTATTATCAACACTTGCAAGCAAGCGAGATGTTTATATTATGTCTGCTATGAATGCGCTCCGCTGTTACGTTCACGTTGCAAAGGTATAAACAAAATGCTTTCAATGCAAGAAACGTTAAAGTCGTATTAACATTTGTGTGATGCCAATAAATGACGTTTGCCGCATTAGAGAAAAGAGGATGTTAATATAAACGGAATGTTTTTACTTATCGTATAATTTAATACATTATAAAAATATATGTTTCTTGTTGTCCCATGATATGGGAAATATGATTTCTTTTAGGGTATTACAAATATACGTTACAATACCCTTGCAATACCACAGGAAATTATAAAAATGTAAAACATCTTGTTTTTCAGTGATTTATTTTTATATCGCTAATCCCCGCGAAATCACTACTAAGGGAGCTTAAAAAGCTCCCTTTTTTGTTGAAAATCAGTTAGTTATGTTGATTTTTCTTGTAGATGGTATATAATGCCGAATATTAAAAATAAATGTTAAAATGCTCATGTTTTCTTATGTTTTCTGAATGTTTTTTCATATCTTTGCAATACCCATTACAATACTTAGATATTCTTGTAGTACATTTAACGCCTTGATACTGTTGGTTTTGATTTCTTTTCGTATGATTTCATCAGTCGTTTCTTGTGTGTAAAATATAGGGGTATTGCAAAAATGTAACAGGTATTGCACTGGTATTGCAGATGAAATCCTTTCAATATTACAGAATAAATATTTAACATATTTTATACTGAAAAGTTGGGCAAAACATGAAAACTGGCGAGTTTCAGACAAGAAGAATAATATGAATAAAAAGTAAAGCTATGATTTTTCCAACAACAAAAATTTTGTTCGACCGTAAGAAAACGGCGACATTCACAAAGTGTGCCCCTGTCGTAATAGAAGTGTATTATAACAGGAAGCAGAAATATATCCCTACGGGTGTAAGTCTTTTTTTAGGGCAGTACACAAATGATGATGGCGTATGTAACCGCAAGGATGCACTTGTTCTTAACAAACACATAGAACAGTGCAAGGCACGTGTGGACGGTTTCATTTCGTCAATAGCTGCGGAGGGCAGAGAATTTTCATTTGACGAATTGGATATTTTCCTTGAACGGAAGAAAGGGCAGAGGATGAGGGTGAATCCTGCCGCATCGAATTTTATAGAATACTGCGCCAAAAGAATAAATGAGAGACCGGACATAAGAGAGACCACACGCAAGACGCATGGCAAACTGCCGGCAATACTTAAAGATTTCGGGCAGATACAGACATTTGCCGACTTGACGAAGGTTCACATACTTAATTTTGACGAGTATCTAAGAAGAAGGGGGATAAGGCAGACAACTATATTCTCCTATCACAGGCTGCTGCATACATACATAAATGATGCTATGCGTAATGAGCTTATAACCACTGACCCTTATATATCGCTTTCTTTCAAGAGAGGTGAGAGCAAAAGCGGCCGTTTCCTCACGGAAAGCGAGTTTGAGACTATTCGTGACGTGGAGTTGCCAAACGACAACCTGCGGAATGTACGCAACCTGTTCATCATACAATGTCTTACAGGACTGTCGTATTCCGATTTGATGTCATTCGACTTTTCGGCGGTAAAAGTTGATGAGCACGGGAATTATTTTGTAAATGAAAGAAGAAACAAAACAGGAGTGGAATACTGTGCGGTACTTCTGCCGGATGTGATGAAGATTGTGAACGCTTATAATGGCAAACTGCCGAAATTCAGCAACCAGCAGTACAATATGCGTCTGAAAATCGTGGCGCAGTATGCTGGCATAGACAAGGAAATAGCAAGCCATTGGGGGAGGCGCACGTGTGGAATGCTCCTGCTTAATCAAGGTGTCAGCATGGAGATTGTGGCAAGGGTACTTGGTCATTCAAGCATACGGACGACAGAAGCGGTGTATGCCAAGATACTGCCAAAGACTGTCGTCAATGAGGTAGCAAAAATTATGCGCAAATGATAAAAATGAGAGTGTGCCTATTTTGACACACTCTCATAAGCTCATATTTTATTTTGCTAATTAATAATGTTCTCTGCAATGGTCGCACAGCAGTCCTTTTGCTATATCCCATGTTGCTTCCACAATGTCGTCACCGATATATTGCAGTTCCTCGCCATGCGGGTCTATGTCGAATGTCTGTGCTATATGGCTTTGTAAATGCCCGGTCTCATGTTTATAGGACTGCTGAAACTCTTTTGCGTTTGATGTCTTTGCAAACACCATTACCGTCTCCCTTGTGTCTCTGTTGGAATATGTCAGCCCTGTATCAAGTCTTCCGGATGTAAGGTTATTGTATGCACGTTGTAAGTCCCCACCGCTGCATCCTATATTAACAAGTGCATCGAGGATTTCTTCTGCATCAGGCTTCGTTACCACATAATAGGCATAGATTACCCAACTGTATTTTGGCAGTGCAAAATGTTGGCGTATCATAGCTTTATTCTTTGAATTTCCATATATACTTTCCTCTAAATCTTTGACGAGCTATGCTTTTGGAGAGGTTGCTTGACGTTGAGCCATAAACTTCGCAAACTGCTCTTAACGAGGGCCACTCTTTTATTAGATTCCCCTCTCGGTCGTATTGAAGAACGACTTTAGCATTGGGGTGTGTTGGCTTGTCATAGGTCGCCTTTGAGATTTTAGAATATCTCCAAATATAACCTCCGGCAGAGTAGCTTAATCCTTGGCAAACTCTACGAATAGAGGAAGCCTTTACTCCCGAACCTCTTTCGGCATCACACGAACTTTCAAATTCGGCGATAAAATCCCCCTCCATAGAGTATTGGAAAACCCCTTTTGGTGAGGTTTTGCTTGGGTTTGCCTTTCGCGTTTCAAGTCGCTTTCTTAAAGAATCCTTGCTATATGTATTCTCTCTGCAATGCTCCAATGTTAGCGGATTGTTTGAGTTCTCTTTAGGAGTTACCCACCGTAAGTTGTTCAATGAATAATTGAGGATGTTGGTGTCGATATGGTCAATATGGGGCTTATTGTCGGGATTAGGGATGAACGCCCTTGCCAACAACCTATGTATAGGAATGTCTGTACTTTTCATTTCTTTACATAGTGTTACAGACGGATAGCCGTATGCGCCTATGTGTTGTTTCTTTATGCGCTCTTTGACATGACGCAAAGAATTACCTTGTGGAACGTAACGTTCAACACTTTTCACTCGTCCGAGATTGCTTATCATAAAGTATCCCTCGTAACCTTTAATGTCTTTCCATATTTCTTCTATCATAACTCGTTTATTTGCTGCAAAGATAACATTTTTGTAGCAAATATCCAAATTGTTTATGGAAAATTTTAGAGCCAATCATCCCAATCCGCACCTATGCCTTTTGCGTCAAGGTCAACAAGATAATGACGGAAAGCGTTGCCACCTTTTAGGTCAGGGTCATTTATCATATCGGCGACATACTGACACAATCCCTTCTCGTCAACGATGCTTGATTTGTAAAGGTCTGCTTTGGCTTGATGGAAGTAATAGCAGAAGTCATAGCCGACATTATTCTCAATCTTAATGCCGTATTTCTGCAAAAGTTCCTCAATCTGCTCCTTTGGTACATATTCAATATGCTCCATCTTGTTTGTGGCAGGGTTAAGACGTCGCATCCCTTTCACTGCTGATTCAATAGATTTTTTACAGAAGTGGTATCCATATGAGCGAAGATAAGCTCTCATGCTCTCAGGAAGTTTTAATTCATAATTATCTAATGGTGTTGTCATATCGTTTCCTTTTTTTTGTTAGGAGTGCGACCCGAAAGCCACACTCCCCAAATTATTTAATTATCGGCGGATATAACGCCCTGTGTACGGGCTGCGTCCTCTGCGCTCATCCATATAGGGAGGCATTTCATCCCATCGCTCACGTGGATAACGCTCGCCCATACGGTTATAATCCTCATGGTGCATCTCATCGTCACGCATATTGTAACGTCCACGGCCATAGCCGCGTTCGCCCGTATGGTCGTAGTCAAGTTCGCCTTCTTCATCACGGAAGCCCATGTGGCTGCCGCCATGACGCATCTCTTCTATGCACTCCATGGCCTTGCCGCCATAGTGCAGCATCTTGCCCACGGTATTTGCAAGGTGGGAAACCTTGTCCTCTGAAACTTCAATTACATACATAGCTTACTTGTTTTTTGTAGATTTGTTTCCGTCACCATCGAGTTTTTCCATCAGACGTGCCATCATGCTTTCAAGATTAGAATTGGTTTGGGCCAGTTGCGCAACCTGATTCTTTAGTGTCGCTATTTCCTGCTCCTGCCTCTGCTTCTCAGCAAACTCAGGATTAAGTTGCATAAGAATTTCGTCATACTTGACAATCTTCTGACGCTCCTCGTCAACACGGTTGATGATGCCCACCGATTCGTTTTTAAGATTCGATATTTCGGCATTCATCGCATCACGGCTTATTGTCACGAACACATTGCCCGTCCCAAAGTCCGCACTCTCCTTGTTTGCTGGAAGCTGCTGGAACTGTCTTTGAGCACCGCCGACATTGGCGTATATGTCCACGACCTGTTCCTGCATCTGACCGAACTGTGCTGTTGAGGGGAACTTGAATACAGGTTGTGTCACTTGTGTGATATTACCAATCTCTATGCGTGGCACACTCTCCTTGTAAAGGATGTATATTGTCTGATTTACTCTTGATGATGAAAACATATCTGTGTGTTATTAAATATAAATATATGTGAGGGGATACGAATCCCCTCACGTTGATTATGCCGCTGGTGCTGTTGGTGGTGTGATTGTCACTGTAAAGGCATCATTGATAGTGATACCGTTTGCACGTCCACACTGAACGCAACTCGCTTGAACATCTCTGTCTGGAGATGAAATTGTCACTGCGGTTGGCAAGGCAGTCTGACCTCGAAAAGCGACAAGATAACGCTCCGTAAAGAGAGATGTGTTGACATTGCAACAATTACGACGTGTCACTACTGTGATATTAACCGTAATAGGAACGAACACCGTTTCACCAACGAGCCGCGGTGTTCCATTTGTATAGGTTGCGCTCACTTGCGGTTGCACAGTTGAATCTACGCAATAAGAATTGCACAGACGTTCCTTGTATGTCGCAAGCAATGACAATTCATTTGCCACTGGGGCAGCTGCTAAACCTACTGGACTTAAATAAACGCTCATCTTCTTTGATTTTTAAGAAATTATTATTACCTTTGCACTCGGAGATAGGTGAGAGTCATGACTCACTGATAAGAGGTAAGCTGAACACCTCTTCTCCTTTTCATTGTTCAGCATCACTAAAATAAGTTCAGCAATGACAAACAAAGAATTTTTGGAAAGTATCACCTTAGAAGGTGAAGAGTGGAGAGACGTAGTCGGATGGGAGGAACTATATGCTGTAAGCAATTTTGGCAGGGTTGCATCTTATGGCCGTTTTCAGCTAATTAACGGTGGTGGCTATGGTAAAATTCATGTAATATCATTTCCACCAAAAGTCCTAAAACTTCAAAATCATCGTGCTTCAAACGGCAGGCAATCCTATTTGTCGGTTATGCTTCGAGACAAGGAAAGATGCAGCCGTTTGTTGGTGCATCGTATCGTTGCACAAGCATTTATTTCAAATCCATCATCCTATCCACACATAGACCATATTGATGCAGACAAGCACAATAACCATGTTGAAAATTTGAGATGGTGTACTCCTACCATGAATATGAGGAATCCCTTGACAAAGAACGCCATAAGCGCAAAAGCAAAAGGGAAAACAGCTCACAATAGGAGACGCGTATTGTGTTTCAAGGGTGGGACACTCATTAAAGAGTTTCCTTCACTTGCATCTGTCAAACTATCCAAATTTAGCCCACCCAATGTATATCTATGTTGTGTTGGTCGACAAGACACACACAAGGGGTATAGATGGATGTATGCGGATGATTACGAAACCTCAAATCAGTAAGTCAAAGAACGCTCAATCTATCTTTTAACAGCCGCAACCGTTGTTGTTGCCGCAACATCCGCAGTTACCACCATAAGGATAGCCATTTCCCACAAACTGACCGTTGCAGCCCCAAGGATTACATACTTGGTAACTTGGAACAGGACACGGGCGGATTGTGTTAATCAGATTTTGGCTCTGCTGCTGGAGCAATGCACTCATCTGATACTGTGTGCGCTCGTCGCGAAGCTGATTGACCTCACGCTGGATTTCGCGGAACTCAGCAGCTTTCTGTCCTGCAAGAATCTGTGCGGTCGAATCGGCAATAGCCTTGGTGATGTCGCAGGTCTGTTTCTGAGTCTCGTAAGCCACGGACGAAAAGCCACGCTCCTGACCTACTGCTACGCCGTTGATTGCGTTCTGCAAGGTGTTTGTCTGCTGACAGATTGAAAGTCGGCTCTCGCAGCAGCAGTCACACAGCTTGCTCATGATGGCGGTGTTGCCGTTCTGCATGGCGGAGATAATGTCGCGCTGACCGAGACCGAGAGTGTTGCCAAGCTGGCACATTTGAGAGGAAAGGTTCTGAATAGCTCCCTGCAAAGCGTTTTGGTCGCAGTGAACCTGTGAAGCAAGCTGCGAGATTGCGGTTGCGTTACCCTGAATAGCTTGCATGATAAGGTCACGACCTGCATCGTTGTTCACGAGGTTGCCGAGGTCTGCAAGTCCCTGTGCGGAGCCACGACCGCCGAAACCGCCACCAAAGCCGTTGCCGAAGCCGCCCCAGCC
>NFZD01014542.1_pt1 | contig 23756 bp, 30 predicted proteins | sample 1095381 | NCBI WGS metagenome assembly NFZD01 (sample SAMN03609891, study PRJNA323583) | gut metagenome | isolation source: feces | host: Rattus norvegicus | place: Denmark: Riget | collected 2013 | reverse complement strand
GCCTGAATCGGTATCAAAAGCTAAGAACTCTTTTATCTTGTCTTTTAATATTTCCATTCATCCACCTCCTCGATAGATTTGATTGCCTTATCCGTACAAGGAATAATCTCAACGGCGTCTAAGACAGTGATACTGCTTACAGTAACAGTAAACTTGCAGTCTTGAGGTCTTTTTGTTCCGTCCGTAGCTAATTGAGACAAAGAAGCAGCACCGTTCCAATACCATAGACGGCGAGCATTCTTCAGAGTTACCACGCTACCATTCTGCTCTACAAGCTCACCAAATTCAACTCCGCTTCTATCACCACGGATAATAACTTTCTTACCAATATTACTTCCCATTGTTATTACTTATTTTATATCCCATAAGGGATGGTTACTACTTCTTACTATAATCTACCCGCTCATCTTTGAAACCAATAAGGCGCTTGGCATCTTCCTCAGTTATCAATTCTATCTCATCATTGTTGTAATCATCCTTGACAACCAAATCATCGGTAAAGACAAAATAATACTTACCCTCATGGGTGGAAAGCTGGGTAGGACGGAAAGGAATGCAGGAAACGATGGCCCGCAAACCTAACTTCTTCAGAATATCATCGTGAGTGGTAACTGGAGGATATGAAGACATAACTTCTTTTATAGCCCTACCCTCTTCATTATTCAGGTTAGGAGCTACCCAAATCTGATTATCATCGTGATAGGTTTTACTCCATACTTCCTTATCCAATATTTCGTATTCCTCGGGAGTAACAACAAACTCGTAGATTTCCAACTTTCTGGAAAAGGTTGAGTTTACGTAAGAGGCAATGACTTTGGTTAACTGGAAGGGTATCGCCTTTCGGATGCGGTCGCAATACTCTACGCTTTGCTTTCGTTCCTTACCTATCACGTCCTCCACCCACTCGAAAGACTTAGAACCTTCTTTTAATCTAAATATGTGCATAGTGCTATTACTTTAAATGATTTCTCTGACAACAGAGATATACGTTTTTGATAATCTCACGAAAGACGGAACTCATCTCACAGTTGTGATAGAGGATTTCCGCGATGTTAGCCTTCTCTTCAGGGGAGGCTTTGTCCTCCAGAATATTAGTGAGACAATGACCGATATTCTGCTTGCCACGGGTATCTTTCGATACATGATCGCCTTCGATATGAAAGACAGCAAGGGTGGTAAGCTGCAAAGGGTGTTGTTCCTGGAAGGCTTCTATCTTTGTTTTGATTTCATTCATTAACTGATCGAAATCTTCGGTAAGATGGTTTAAACCTTTGACGTAAGCGATGAACTCATCAAGAGTTTCACGGCTATCAAACTGCTTCTTCAGCTCTTCTCTAGAGATAACTATATCCGGTTTCTGACGGAGCAGAGCATCTATCTGCTCGTCGATATATTTCTTGTTTTCTTTACTCATTTCTTATTACTTTTTTTAGACCAGCGATAGAATCGCTGGGAACGGGGGTTTAGCAATTATATAGCTTGATACCATATCTGTCCTTCATCAGGCTTACAGCCCAATCGGGATAACCGCCTTTATGCTGCTCCTGATATATTTCTATCTCACGGATATAGCGCTGCAGTAGAAGAACAAATATAGGGTCTGGAGTGTCTCCTCCTATGATATGATACTTCTCCTGGGCAAACTGCGATTCTACCCTCAACTTGTAGCTGTAAACGAATTCCTCGTTGCCTCCCTCGTTAAGAATGATAGCCAAGACGCGCGCCAGGGTATCTTTATTCACTACCGTCATGCCGACTGCATCAGCTGTACGGAGAGTTGTGAGATAGAAATCATAATCGAAATCTGTTTTATCCATATCGTTTTGTTTTTACTTAATCTTCTAATAAAGACTGAGGGACCTTCAGTTCCTCGCAACCGCAAAGACGGAGAAAATGCTGCAGGTCGTGAATGCTTACTATCTGCATAACTCCTGTGGATTTGCTATAGTCTTTATCTTTTTTTATTTACCATACTTCCGTTTCAAACTCTCAATGCTATCCTCTATGATTTTCTTTGTCAGTTCTTCGGGGAAACATTCAATATCCATGCCCTGATTGAATACATATCGTTTGATCACTCCGGGATAGAAATCCTTAATCTCATCACGCTCGAAATCCTCATACGCAATAAAATCAATATTCTCGACAGCAAACAACTCACCATCCTTAAAGTTACATCTGACGACATTAATGCCTCCAGGATATACCGTTAAGGCATAATTACCGAAAGGAATCAGCTTGCTTACGTTTACAGCAGCTAGAGCAAGCTCTTGTGCTATCTGTAATTCAGTAAGACGTTTATATCCCCATATAGACGGAAGGTAAACGTTCGGAAAGTTAGGGTGGAAGCGCATTCTCGAACAATAAAATGACCAGTAGCCGTTTTTCGCCTTAACCAGCATATCAGCCTCGACCCTACCATCAGCGTAATGATACACCACGGCATAAAGACTGCCAGCATCATTGCGAATTACGAACTCCACATCAACTTCTGTACGCTCCACCTCTCTAGGCTCTGACATACGCTTAACGGCATTGTTGAATTTTAAATATGCCGTATCATCTGCGTTTCCTCCTCTATAGAAGGTAGGTGCCAAAGTGATAGGGTCTTTATCGTTTCCTTTCGGTAATGGCAGCTGAATATCAATTATTCTATGATCCATACGCCTTTCTACTTATTGTAATCTACCACGATGTTGTACTTTGCGAGGACGGGTACCAGACCGGTCATTACACCTTTGCCTAAGAGAGGAACGGCATCTAATACGCTGTATGGGATAACCTTCTTCTTAGGAAGCTGTTCGCGGTTGGCTTCCTCTTCGAGGAGTTTCTTGTAGGTTTCCAACTCCTTGTCGGCATCATCGCGCTCATCCAGGGTTTTCTTGTATTTGGCATTCAGCTCGTCATACTGCTTCTGGGCTTCCTTTGCCTCCTGACGCAACTTAGAAATGTAATTGCTGGCTTTATTCATAGTGGCATCTGCTTCGGCGGCTTGCTGCACCAGATTGTCGACTTCCTGCTGATGCTGGGCTTTCTGGTCTTCCAACTGCTGCTGAAGAGAGGCTATCTCTTTTCGCAAGGCATCGGTATCGGTGGCGGTATGCACGAAATCAAACAGGCGTTCTATGTTCTGCTTTAACTGGGCGCAGGTTTCGGTGGTGGTACCGATAAGGGTTACGGCTTCTTCTGCGGTGAGGGTATAGCCTGACTTTGGACCAGCGATGGAATCGCTGGGAACGGGTGCGCTTTCGGCAGTGGAAGCGGCTTTCTCGGCGGCGGCTTTTGCTGCTGCCTCTTCCTTGGCTTTCTTTTCCTCGGATTTCTGCTGCTCTAATATAAATGAGATAGCTGTTGGCATATCTTCCAGCTTATCGTAGTAATTATCTTCCTGCGCATCGAGAGCAAGACGGCCTTCGTATACTTCCCACAGACCATTGTCGATGAGATAGTAGATAGCAGAAAGCACGATGCGCTCGCCGTATTCTTCGATATAGGCATTGAGCGGTTTCACCCAGGCTTTTTCTACTACGTCTTTTAACCATTCCTTATAGACGATGCCCATCAGCTTCTCTTTATCCCCTTCCACAGCATAGCAGGAGGCGATGCGAGGGATGATGTAGAGAGGTTCCGTTTTCTGCAGGAAGTTCTCGAAGTTGATGCCGAGTGCCTGACGGACCATATTGCTTACACTCTTGAACTTGTATTTCTTCAGTAATGAGCGAAGAATATTCTGTTGTTTCGTATTCATGTTTTTGTAATTGTTTATTGTTTATTTTTATTTGCCACAGTTGCCATCCTGCTGCTCATCTGATGCTTCGGAAGTATCGTCCTCTCCTTCGATAATCTCAAAGCCATGCTTTCGGGCGGTAGCCTCGCTGCGTTCCGAGCGGTTGGTTTCGCTATCGTAGGCTATCCACCAGGTATGACCAGGAACGGCGAAGTAGTTGCGCTTATGAATCATCAAGAACTTGAATGATGCGGCAGAAGAGGTGATTGGTCGCTGTGATAGACGTAATTTGGTTTTGCGCTCCAGCCCATATTCTTCACGCAAACGCTCCTTCCGCCAGAGTTCCTTGCGAGCTTCTGCCCTACGGCGAATGACAGCTTTGAATCGACGGGGATTTTTCTTCTTGAGTGCCCTCATCGGGCAAAAGCCTGAAGCACGCAATCGGCGGCTACCTTCTTTGCAGGCTTCGCTTACCGGTTTACCTCGAAGGGAATCATAATAGCCGTTCTCCTCGCAGGTTTTCTTAACGTCCATTATCTGCTGACGACGTATAGCTTTCATATCCTTTTTCAGTCCGAGTTCGTTTTTAAACCTCTGGAGAGTAGAAAAGGAGATACCGAACCATTCCATCATTCTGCGGTTTGAGTTTTTGGGAAAGAGTTTTATAAACTTCTTCTTCAGATCACCTTCGAGCACATAGGTTTTCACACCATTGCTTTCAGGTGTTGCCCTCATCGGTATCTGATACTTCGCCTCGCCGGTTGGCTTGCGTGGAGTTTTCGTGTTCCCGAAACTCATGATTCTGCCTCCGGTTCCGGGGTTGGACCAGCGATTGAATCGCTGGGAACGGAAGCTTGAGTGGGACAGGAAGAGGCGGCTGATGGCTCATGTTCCTCAGATGAATTCTCACGGCGATTGTCGTAATATACAGGCTGCTCACCTGCGGCTACTCGCTCCTTATTGTACTCAGCATAGGCAATGGCTAGCTTATCCATAAACTCCTCGTTGGCACGGCGTTTAGCTATCTTGTAATCTTGGGTAGCTTTCTGATATTGGGCATGAGCTTCGGCACGAGCTGCATCTTGCTGAACGAAGAAAGATTTCTTTTCCAAGGTTTGCTTGCCGAGAAATTCTTTCAGGCTAGACTTCTGACGTTCTTTGAACTCAACTTCCTTATTCAGGAGTTCCTTCTTGCGTTTCGCAAAGGCCTCGCCGCCATCGGTCTTGATTTTCAAAGCAACTTCGTACTTCTTGTCTCTCTCCTCACGCAACGGCGCAAGGACTTCTTTCTGAAATTCTTCTAATGTTCTCATATCTTTATTAATCTTTAATGTATTATAAAACTTTTCTTAGTCGAAGAGGGAAGGATTTTGCCTCTTCTCTCTTTCTTTTCTTGCTGCCTTCTCAGCTTCCTCACCCTTCTTCTTCACTTCGGCTTGTTCGGTGAGGATTGCTTTCAGCTCCTTGCGGGAAGCTAAAGGGTTTGCATTAACGATGGCGATAAATAAAACTCTGCCCAGCTTTTTATAGAGCGGAATGAATTCCTTATCTATCAGATCGGCTGGCTCATTTGCAGGAATACTAACCTGGTTCAGGTCTTTTCCTTCTTTATTGACGATGAGGAAGATTCTTTTCTTACCATCTTCGTCTTCGATTTGTACGCCTCCGGAATATTTGGCTACACTCAGTTGACTGCGCAGCCAGCTTTCCTTTGTGAATAATATTGTTTTCATATACTAATTATTCTATAATGGGATAGAATTGATACTATGGCGAAGTTCTACCAGTTCCATTCTTGATAGCCACAAATCCTTATCGCCTATATAGACGTGATAGCGGTCGCCTTCTTTTAATATTTTGATATTCATATCTTATTTTTCTGCATTTAAATCATTCTTGATTTCATCCCACATTGCCATTTCCACCTTCTTACCATCGAAGTGGCCAACGGCTACAAGCTCGCCACCTTCCTGGGTAGCATCGGCAGAAGAGATAGCGCTGCTGCGGATAATCATAATATCGAACTCATGGATAGCATCCATGATGCTCTTCATGTCGATGTGCTGCATATTCTCTCTAGCATTCTGACGAATGCGCTGAATATCAGCATCAGTCAGCTTACTGGACGTTTTCTCCTGCGCATCCCTCACTGCCTGCGTCTCGATAGTGATACGCTGCTGCTCATAAGCATCAGCGAGCAGTTCAGAGTTTTGAATCTGAGCAGCGATATTCAGAAACTTCTGGAACAATTTACTTCCACCAGCAAGCAGCATGGTAGCCAAACTCTGCTCAATCAAAAGGGTCTTGCCATTTACCTGCCAGTAAATCAATCCAGCCTTCTCCCACTTTTTGATCGTGGCAATTATGCTGGTCAGACTATCCAGCATTTCGAGAGCTTTCTTTTCTCTATGTCTTTTAAACGGATTCCACATAATCTATATATTGTATAAAAATGAATATTCCAGTTTAAAAAGCGCCCTATGCTCACGCACCGGGGAGGTGCAGGGAAATATGAATAGACAACCCTACATTGCTTTTGTTTGTAGTTATAAGGAACATCCTTTCGCTAAAGGTGTCTGCTATGAAGCATTTACAGAACTTCAAAAATTTTACAGTTAGAGTTTTAAAAATCGATAAACTATATTAATCTTAAAACATGAATTATCATTAATGAGTGATGAACCTGGTTCCATCTACTTCGAGCACCAGAATATCGTTCACTACACGGATTTCTCCGCTGTTAACGAACTGCACTTTTCTCTGATGGCGCAGCACATCTACCTTCAGACATACGCATTCACCTTCATCTACATGCCCGGTCTTAGTAAGGAACTTGATGTAGAACGGCTTGCGCTTTACGTTTCTCGCTGTCTGCGGATGCACATATCCAGTAACCTGCTGTCCGCTGCGTGGGTCTGTCCACTGCCACTTTTCGCAGAACTGACGGAGGTTCTGATAAGACTGATGATATTTTGCCATAACTCTTATCTATTAGTCGATGAATTTATACGAAGCCACCGAAATCATAATAATCACGAGGACCATCCTGCTCCTTATCCTCTTCGTAAGGAGGGAAATCGGTGCTGAGAAAGCGGTTGAGAATAGCATCTTTCACCTTCAGCTTATCCTTTTTTATCTTCTGACGGTGGCGCAAAGCATCAGGGAACAGGATGTTCCTCAATGGGTTTGACCAATCACACGCATCATCACATGCCGAATAGTTAGGATAGAGCACCATAGAATAATACGAGAGCTTACCAGTAGGCGTATCGAGCATCGGACCAGCTACGGTAAAAGCCTTTTCCTCATTATAGAGCACCATGTGAGAAGTCTGCGCAGTTACATCCTTGTGTCTCACATATAAGATTCTATCCTTCCACTCCTGCAGATGAATATCAATCCAATCTTCCACACTCTTATCTGTAGAGAGTACCAGGTGGGTAATCCAACCTCTCTCAAAACACGTTTGCAGATAATTGATGATATATCCGGTGGCAGATGTTCTGCTTACAGTCATAGCCAGCACCATCACACAGAAATGGTTTTTCGTTGTGCGGTTGGGCGTAGTATCTACCATATAGCCTATGGCGTGAAAGAATTTATCTACCAGCACATCGCCGTGAGTAAAGAAGCTCAGTGCCCGCCGTGGTGCTTGCATCACGGCTTGTGGCAGTTTTTTATCTGCACAGCATGGCGGTATAAAGAGCAAAGTATCGTCCATAATCTTATCTCTATCTTATTTGTTAGATGTATGTTACTCTTCGAGGACCATCGGCATGAGCAGCGTCAATGCTCGTGGTGATGATTCATTGGCAGTTATGACACCAGCGCGGCTAGGTTCTCCAAGATGCAGACAGATGGTATCGCTAGGGATAGGTGCCAGGGAGTCGAGCAGACTGCTTGCCTTGAAAGCGATGCGATGATCTTCCGGACAAGTGCTATCCGTGATAATTACCTGGTCGTTTGCTGCCATGCTGAAGTCGATGTCTCTCGCTGCCACATCGAGGAACATACCTTCCTTCTTGAGCACAATCATGTTGCTGCTTTCACTGGCAAACAGAGCAACACGTTTAACAACATTTGCCAACTCCCGTTTGTCAACTACCACTTTGTAAGGGTTATTCTTCGGGATAACCATGTTATAGTTAGGATACTGTCCTGACACCTTCTTACAGATGAAGGTAATATCTCCCGAAGTAAAGCGCACCATGGTTTCGTTTGCCTCAATATCGATGTCCTCACAATCCTCGAAAACGGAAAGGGTTTTGAAGTAGGCGTTATGTACGAGAATCTTACCTGGTGTACCCTCACGGAAGAAATCGCTGCCACCAGTCTCAGGATTGTTGGTATGAATGAGTTTGATGAGTCGGTGGCCATCCGATGCCACAAAAGTCACATCACTTCGGTCCTCGGCTACATCGATGCAGAGGCATTTCATCACTGGGCGAAGCTCGGAATCGGATACGAACTTACCGGCATGAGAGATCACATTGCTGAAGGTTGCCATCGGAAGGGAGATATGAATATCAGCATGCTCAGGCTGCTGCGCACGAGGGAAATCCTCTGCGCTGAAATAAACCAGACTGACGTTACCCTTCTTTACCTTATCGCCATCGCCCGTGCAATACTCGATATTCATATTGTTCTCCTTATCCTGCGAGAGATCGATGGTAATCACACAATCAGGGAGCGTAGAGAGGAGCGAAAGCAGGTTGCCGATAGGCAGAACTACATCTTCCTTGAAGCTGCCATCTACGATACTGAGAGGCGCAGGAATAATGAGTTCCGAATCAGTAGTTCCGGATACAAAGAAGAACTTACCATCCTCCTTACGCTGGGTAAGGAGCACATTGCTGAGTGCTACGATGGTTGACTTGCTGTCAATACACTTCGCTGCTTTCTGCAGAGCCTGGCGAAGCAAAAGTGATGATTGCGCTTGTATTTTCATTTTTATTTATTCTTTACTTTTTTTATTATGGACCAGCGATGGAATCGCTGGGAACGGGGGTTAGAACGGAAGATCGTCTTCGTTCGGCATATCTGGGTAGCCCTGACCGTCAGCTGGCGGTACATAGGCTGTTGCGTTGCCGGCAGATCCATAGGCTTGCTGCGGATATGGCTGCTGGTTAGCATTTAACTGCGGCTGGAAGAGAGAGGCGATTCGCTTATTCATGCGGGTACGGATAGCCTTAAAGAGGTGGCTATTTTCATCGTTGTAGTCCTGGTTCACAATGTCAGGGTCTTTATCTTTTCCAGCTTCCTTCACCTGCTCTACGAGCTTTGGGAATTTCTGGGATACAGCCTTGATGTAATCAGCCGAATAAGAAATCTTCATCTCGTGGGTAGGCACACTCTTGTTGGTGTCTCCACGCTCGGCGTTACTCTGGCGTATCTTATTCTTATACGCGTCATTGAAAGGGTCGATGAGAACTCTCATCTTTGCCACCTGCTTACTTGCATCATTTTTAGATGCCTCTACTCTAATTTCGTTCACATCGATTGGAATGCAAACGTAAGGACGTTGTGCATTCTTCTCGTCGAGACCAATCAGGACCTTTGCTCCGTTCAGGGAGAGAAGGTCAATATTACCGGAAAAACTTGCCATATACTTATTGTTTTTTATAAAAATTCTATTTTACTTCTTCTTTTTTCTTCATATACCTTAATATATAGGGACCAGCGATAGAATCGCTGGGAACGGAGGCTAGAACGGCAGGGTATCTTTATCTATGCTATCTACCGTAGCTGCGGCGCTGCTGTTCTGCACATTCTGGGCAGACGCGAACCTGCCCTGCTTGCGCTTCTGATAGGCATTCCAGCGGTCTTCCTCTTCCTGCGTGAGCTGCACGATGTTGCCATCATCATCACGGTATGGTAATGGGTCTGGGGCTTCGGCAAACTCCTTGGCTATGCGCTTCAGTTCGGCATAATCGGTAGGGATGGTATCTCTGCCTGTCCGATAGAAGAAGAACACATGCTTAGAGGTTTGAATGTAACGGATGAACTTCGGTTCTATCGTATTATCATTCTCCCACTCCCTTCCTACGAAGTACTCCTGCGTTACCCATGCCTTCATCTTGAAGCAGTTGCGCTGCTTGTCGCTCACGTTCTCGAAGAGATGTTCCGGGTTGCACTTGATATTAGCCGACTCACAATACTTATGAATTTTCTTCTTGAAGGTAGCACGGCTGTATTCCTTGCTCTTACCCTCACTGGCATCAGCCCAATCACGGATGAATTCGTTGAACATTTCATCTGCGCAGATTGGAACTCCGTAAACTTCTTCCCTTGAGAAGAAGAACTCGAAGTAGCGCACGCAGCTCTCCGTAATCTCCGAAATCATGTTACGTCTTCTCAGGTTCAGCTGAGGAGCCTTGCTTACTACGTGATAGCGCATCATAAACTGCACGGCTAGTGCCGTGATGTAGATAGCCTGATTTCTCGCTATATCGGGTAACTTTTCGGGGTCTGGATTGAAACCCTTCAATATATCACCAGGCGAACGAGCCATCTTGCGCTTCAATGTATTTTCTCGGGCAAAGCGGTTAGAGAAGGCTATCTGCGGGAAACGTCCTGCCGTGGAATCCACTCCACCATCATAGGGGAAGTTGGATGATACGATATGCAGTGGTGAATCCTTCAGACTGAGCGTTTTAATATCCGCTCCCTTACACTCCAGCGTAACACCGGTTGTTGCCATCACATAGAAGTAATCCATCGGAAAAGATTTCGGGCGGTCCTCCCAATGTATCGTCCGATACATACCTGGATTATGCTGTATCTCGCCCAGACTGAAACGGGCATCGGCAGTGGTGATGAATCGCTTCATATCGATGTTCAGTACATTGACTGCCGAACCTACGAACACACGCACCACCATGGATTTTCCAGAACCACCCGAAGCCTGCTTCTCGTCTTCAATCTGATCTTCCAGCAGATAGGGGATACTTTGGCTGTCAGTACCCGGCAAATCTCTGTAACATACCCTACCTATACCTGAGATCATATTGACGAAATGGGCATTGATGATTGCCTTGTCTTCATCAGATAATTCAGACTTGCTTCTATCTGCTTCAATCTCCTCCTGCCAAAGCACATTGGAGCAACCTCGCAGAATACGGAGCATAGGCCACAATTCTCTATCTTTCTTGCCTCTCCAGTCAACATCCCATCGGTAAACGGTACCCCACTCTCGCAGGTCGTTTTTCATCTGACTGATTTCAAAGATGCTGTATACAGGCGAACCATCCTCATTCTTCTGCGCTTCCTTCTGCGCTATCTCGTTTTCCCTGCGTGTATATTCTTCGCTCTGCCTGATGATGAACGGCGGGTCGAAATGGCGCATCGTGAAGTCGTATGGCTTTCGGGCAGTGGCAGGAATGAAGAAGTTGCACTGGTCGTAACTGATAGGAGTGATGTACTCCGGCGTTATCTTCAATGCCACATTGCGGAAATAGAAATATTCCACATTCTCGCTGTAGCCTTCCGTAAAGTCGATGATGATGCTCTGCAATCCTCCGGCTGATTTCTCTGAGAAATTCTTGTCTATCAGGTTAGCGCAGTCGCTCATCAACTTCTGTTCCTGCTCGTTGTGCCTCCAACTCTGCTCGCAGAACTCCAAGAGCTTTTCCTTGGTTGCCTGTATGATGCTCTTTCCGTCGATGTACTCAACAAAACATCTGTCGAGGTGGATAAACTGACCTACGAGGTCATTACTCTCAGGTTCGATTTTTCGGTAATATCCATGACTCGTCATAAAGAGCCATACCTTGGTAGGTGAAATCTTGCAGGTGCAGGGTTTCGGCTTACCGCTGCGAGGGTCTCTCGGATATTCTATCTCGAAAGGGTCAGTGTTCTTGGCTCCACGAAGCTTAGAGAATAATGGCAGACGAATATCATGGTCGAATCGGAAGTTATCTTCATCGGTCATCCGATACGTGAGCATGTAATCTCTTACGCTCCTCGGTGTGCAGCCGTAGAGCCACTGCCAGCGCTGGTTATATCGCACACGGAAAGACTCAGGCAGCATGGCATAGCAAATGTCACTGAATTTTGTGGCGATGGCACCGCTGTTTCGCTGCGATGTAATATCATTGGGATAAATCATAATAACCCTTTCGGCAAATCGGTTCATCTTCTGATACTGCACACCGCTGAAGTCCAGCTTTTCCTGTCTCCACTCCCCTCTTTCTATATACCAGAAATTGCCTCTGCCTATAGAGAAGGCTACGTGGTACCAGCTATTCTTTTCAAAGAACTTGTCTCCAGCCTTATCCTTCCGTAAGGATTTCATAGCGTAATATACGCTCAGTGCGTCTTCTGGCGTTCGGCAGAACACGATGTTCTGCGCCTTGATTTCATTGACCGGAATATCCACCTTTTCGGTGTGGAATGTTCCTTTCGGCTGGTCATCCTTATCCAGATTCTCTACCCATTTTTCTTTTTCTGCAGTATAAACCTCATCAGGCTGATATTTCTTGATAGCCGCATAAACGGCAGTATTATCAGCCGTTCTGTTTTCTGCTGCATGAACAAACACAGGGTCTCCCATCAGCCATTTGCTCACCTTTCTTACGCTATGCTCCTCACAGGTGGAAAAGACGATAGGGTCTTGCTGCATGGCAGGACGGAAGAAGCATCCGCAACTGCCTTGAGGTGCTATCACGTCTGTTGCGAAGCAGACGAATAGCGGGTTCCAGGGTGTGCCATAAATGATTTCACTCACCAGTTGACCGCTTCGCACTACATTAGGCAGCGTTACCTGGTCTACGGCATAGATGCGGAAATCTTCATTCAGCATCTTGGTGTTGAAGTCCTCTCCGAAGCCGTAGTGCGGGATTCCCTTAACCATTGTGACTTCGCACCCCAGGGCTGCAAGCTCCTGGGGATTGAAATCTGTTTTTGGCATAAATGAGAAAGTTTCTATCGTTTGTGGAGCGATTGTTCGATAGTCCATCTTTGCAAAGAGCATCGGCCATTTGGCTCTCGTCTTCTCGTTGTCGCCATACACCCTCACGATGAGGTCATGGCAAAGACGCAGCAGACTGGCTCCGTGCATCGGCAGTTTGCGCATGGCGGAATAGAGTTCCAAGGCTCCATAGCCATACTTGCCGGTCTTGGTACACATCCATCGCAGGGCACCATGCTCTGCCTTGGAATTTTCTTCCACCCCTACGCCGTTATACATACCGCCTCGCTCATTGTTGTATATAATGAGGTGAGGAGTCTGCTTTGCCTTGCCCTGCTCTCCATCGTCTGCCTCTTCCTTCTGGCAGAGGGGGCAGAAACAGGCTGTCTGTCCCTCGATGCGCTGCTCATCGGCAGGTTTTACGAGGAAAGCCATGTCAAGATTGGCAATCTGGTTTAATATCGGGTGGAATAACATATCTTACAGTAAGAGTATTTATAGAGTTAAAAGAGAAAGGGAAGGCACCACTCTTTATAGTTGATAGTTTATAGTTTATAGTTTAAAGGGACTGCCCTATTAACTTTTAACTATAACTTATTAACTAAACGAAAGGGTAGGCCAAACTTCAAGTGTTTACACCTTGCCGGCTTATATTCGGGCGAGCGGTCGGAGCTTTTGAAAATCTGTGGTACTCGCAGGCTGAATATTCCGAGTGCCAAGACGCGGCATAACGCTAATCACGTCTTTCCAGCACCGGCAAAGATGCAGTGTACAGCGTAGTCGTGGGGCATTGCTGCTCCCACTACCCTTGCATAAGAGCGTTTCCAGAATGCCTCCCCTATTCTCTTTATATCAACGTTTCAAAGAAGGAAGAACTTTCGGGGCAATGCCGGCAAATTTCGAGGATGCCTTGTTACCGCATCGATAAGTATTCCCAGGCTTTTTAATCAGACTTTTCACTTATCGTTCCGAGACTGCGGTGGAGGGTATCAACTTATCAGTGAAGCTTTGCTGCGTTCACTCATTACCCGTCAAGTTCTTCCTGCCATTTTAACCGATGGCTCGGTTGTCTAACAAAATAAAAATCGGAAACGAAGTGTATATCGTACCGAAGTAGCATGATGTCATGCAGAATATCTTTTATTTCTTCATATCTTAATGTTTTATAAATTCAGAAATGTTTCCAGGCGATAATGCCTGATTTTGCAGTTACAGATGGTTTCCATGCGGTGTACTATCATCTGCGAGAGACTTTCCATCGTGAGAAATTCGGTATCTAGACCGATAATCTGCACCTCCTGCCTCCAATAGATCTTGCCGTTCTTGCGGCGGCAACTGTGCGAAGGCGTGATAATCATATCTTCCACGCTGCCTGTCATTATCCTGCACAGATACTCACAGGTATCTTTCAGCAGGGCAAAAGGCGCATAGAAGAGAAGGGTCGGTACATCATCCTTTAGTCCGCTCATCGTCTCGGTATAGGCGAAGCGATGAAGCATTCGGTATCTGGATAGGTTCCGATGCCTCTGCTGTATGCCCCTCCGGTTAGGGATATAGGGCAGATCAAACAGTCTTGGCATAGCCTTCTCTTATCTTTTTCATCATCTGCCAGGTGCTGTAGATGCTGCGCTTGCAATCGAAGATTGGATCGTGAGCAGCACCCTCATCATCTGTGATGTCCTTATAGTCCGTAGTCATGGCGTAAGCCTTGTCGAGGTCAAAAGGTTCCTCGTTTGGCTCGGCTGAATCCCATACGATTCTAGCCAATTCCAAATAGAACGTGCGATGATCTCTCAACGAGGTATGCTTAATCTGGAAATTGATGCCCAGCTTCCAGCAGATATATCGCAGAACTGCCACATCGAAGTCGGTACCCTGTGCCCAAAGGCAGATTTCGTCATCACCGAGTTTCTTTTTGATGTAGTCTATCCAGCCGAACAGGTCGTTCACAATTACATCAATCGGCTGGCAAGGTGCCTCGTAGCTGTCATTGCCGAGCAAGGCAGCTTTTGCCTCGTCACTCTGCTTTGACCACCATTCTGCCGTACTCTGATCGAAGGTGAACCCATTGAGGAACATGCTCCTCAAGTCAACGTGGGCAGAGAATGTAGAATTTCTCAATACGCCGTCTCCTTCATCAAAGAAAGGAGACTCTTCACCATATCGCTTCCATGCCACCGCACCGATGCTCATAACGGCAGCGGTGGGAGAAAGCGAACAGGTTTCTAAATCAAAGGTTACATCTATCATATATGTAGTTACGAAAATCTTTTCATTAATGTTTAATATTGCATGTTGAATCAACATTCAACACTTATCATTCAACATTGAACGCTTCTAAAAGCGTTCTGATTCCTTCCTGCTCCCATGGCTTCCAGTCATCGGTAGTGAAACGCTTGATGATGGTGGTACGGCTCATGCCCCGCTCCTCCATGAAGGCAAAGAACTTCATGCAGAGTCCGTTGTTAGCCTTCTTCAGGCAGGTGTAGAATACACCAGGCTCATCACTCTTGGCAAGTTCTGCCAGATAGCCTTTCTTACCTATCTCGTTACCAAGCGCATCGGTTTCTACGTACTCGGATAATAGCTTACCTACTTCCGGTATAGCTAAGAACTGATTTTTACAGTCCTTGATGCCCTGGATCTCCCAGGCATCGAAACCCTTCTGAAAGAAACGCAGGTAAAAAGTAGATGTAGTGAAGCCCTTAGCCGCCAAAAACTCAGCTAAGTTCTTCTTTTCCTCCACAGAAATATCATTTACCTCTAATGGAGTGTTTTTTCTACATATTTTTTCTATAATTTCCTTTGTCATTTCGATTTTATTTCTTAATTTTGGTGCAAATTTAAATAATAAAATTATAATTACCAAATGTTACCTATATTTTCTTTCAGAAATTAGGGGAATTTAACATAGGTTACATATATTAATTGATTTCGAGATAAACATTTTAGAGTTATTCACCTTAATAAATGTAGTTGAGATATGAAGTACTTTTATAATTACAGCTTCCTCGACAAGTGGATGGAAGCAAACGGGAAAATCACCAATAGAGAAATTATGAAGGCAATGGGTACTACGAGCAATGCGTGCCTGGATAGCTGGATACGCATGAAGTCGCCTCTGCCTACCATCGCCCTGCTGCGGTTCTGCAACGCATTTCATGTGCCGCTGTCGGCATTTATCGTAGATGCGGATAAGGACCAACAAGGGAGTGAAGACTGCTGCGGAAAATGGTATGTATGCCCTGGTATCGACGACCAGTTTGAGCCGGATGGTGGATATATTGATAATGATGAGAAGCGCAAAAAGGGAACGAGGGCGCTGCGCAATCCACTCGATGTGGAGAGGATGGAGTCGGTGGTGCCTGGGTGGACCAGCGTTGGAAACGCTGGGAACGGAGGCGCAAAGGAGCACAAGACAAGAGAAGAGTACAAAGGAGAGGATGCTGCTGCGCCTACTCCGCTTGCGGAGCCAGTTGCGAATGCAGAACCGGACATCAGCCTGACTACCCTTAACCGCATGCTCGATATTATAGCCGAACAGCAGAAACAGATAGGCGACCAGCAGAAGCTCATCAATGAACTCACCCGCCGTCTCGATTCTCAGCAGCCTAGCTACAACATGGTAGCAGAAGAGATACATCGTAACGAGGAATAAACGAAAACAGCCAGCTATCCTCACGGACGGCTGGCTGCGAATGTTTCAGCTTTAACTACTTTAAACCAATAACCTTTTATAAAAATATAGAAATAAATATATATAAAATATAAAGAACGAAATATGATTAATGCTCGTTTACTGCTGCCATTTTACGGCGAAGGAACTCCTTCTCCGTGATTGTCTGGCAGTCCTCGCTTTTGCTCTCGTAAGGAACATCGGTATAGAAGAAGCCATGATGCAGGAATAGCACAGGTGTGGTATTACCAAAGGAGAACGGAAGCTGCACCTCCTTGCCTTCCTTTCCCTTCGCCATCTTAGGCTTGAACTGCAGGATAGCGATAAGAGCCGTTTCATTTACGATAGGCAGCTCCATCATCTCCATCTCCAGTTCGCTGTTCTCTTCTGGAATAAAGAGCGATGTGCTCTGCATCCCGTCCTTGGTAGGAGTCTGAATGTTCGTCCAGCCTTTCTTGCTGATCGTGTTCTGGAACTCTACCATCGCCACACCACCTGCAAAGCCTTCGGGTGATTCGTAGTAGGTATCGGCTCCCTGCTTCTCTGCCCAGGCTCTCGCCTTCTCGCTTGCTTCACTACACTCGGCAAGAAAAGCCTTCAGCTTCTTGCCTGTCTCACTCTCCTCAGCTATCTTCAGATAGTTATGAGGTCTGTTTTCTTTTTCCATAAATCCTTGTATTTTTACCTTTTTACTTTTTTACCTTTATTTTGCCCTGCAATAGATGACCGGCTCACCACTCTCATCATTCTGCATGCGGAAACCTTTATAGCCTAGCTCCTCCAGATATAGCGAAAGCGGATCGCCAAGCGGACAGACTATCGCCTTAAAATATTCACGAAGTCGGGCATCGTTAAATACCTCGCAGCCATCTACCCAATGATCCAGCGGTTTGTACTGACTGCCGAAGGCTTCTATCTTTGCCGGGATAACGAAATCCTGCAGCGTTACTTCTGCCTGCTCGTCATTATCCACGATGTCGTAACCACGGTGCTTAGATTTTCCCTTCCCCATTGTCGGTATGTTTTTTGATGGCGGTAAGTACCAGAACTATCACGATAAGCAGGAACATGGCAAGTACATTCTTTCTGGCTTTCTGAATCCACGTATCCTTTCTTGTCTCTGCTGTATTCTTTTCCTGCGTATCTGATAAGCTGTCTGTAGCTGCCAAGTGGGTGCCCACATCATTGCGGCTGCTGACAGCCAGGCTGTCGATGGTTTTCTGCATCTGATTGATTTCCTGCTGCTGCATCTGCAATCGCTCCTCATAGGAAGACTGGTTGTTATAACTGCCCTTGCGGTGGGTGGTTCGGTTGGTGGTCTTCTGTTTGTTGCCGGAGGAATCGGTAGTCTCGGTAATCTGCTCCTGGATAGTCTCCTCATATTCGCCAGTTTCCGTAGACGAAGAAGAAGTATGCTTATCCTCGCTCACCTTAACAGCTGCGCTGTCATTCACCATTACCTTCTGATGCACGCTATCCGTCTGCTCGGTCTTTACGCTATCCTTCACTTCCTGATGGTTATCGTTAACCGCCCGTCGAGAAGAGGCACATGCTGCCAGCATCATCGTCACTACTGCAATCAAGAGTAGTTGAATAATCTCTTTCCTTTTCATACGTTTTCATTTCTTTTAATGTTTCTGGTGCAAAGGTAAGAAAAAAGGGGGTTATGGTTGGGACAAAAAAATGTTGAGTGTTGAATGTTGAATGTTGAATTGCCTAACGGACTCAATGGCGCTAGCCTAATTCAACACTCAACATTCAACACTCAACATTAGCTCCTGTAGAACACCGGGGCAAATGAACCTTTGCAATTGAAAAACTCCTTCGCCTTCTCTTCGATACCCAGTTTTCGGATCATATCGAAATCATCATCGCTGCACTCCACGCAGAACCTTCCGTTCTTCATACCGACGAAGGAAATGCGGGAAATCAGTAATTTCTCAGCATCGCCGATAACGAGCTTGCAGAATGCCTTCCACTTGTCAGTACCCTCGCCTACCTTCGTCTTAATCTTAGAGGATGCAGGCTGCACGTTCTTCGACACATCGAATGCTGTTGCATCGAACAGCTCGCCCTCAGAATATTTTCCTGCCTTATGCAGTTTGCCCAAAGGTGTATAGAATACCTCAAAGGTGATATAATCAGGATTTCCTCGTTTTCTACCTTTAGGATAATGTTCTGTGTAATCAAAGGTAATATCTATATCATTTTTCTTTGCCTGTGCCACCAGGTCAGCCTTTGCCTTATCCAGAACATCCTTCTTGAACTTGGAGTATTTGGCATACTGATAAACCTTTTCCTTCGTTTCCGGGTCTATCTCATAGCACCCCAGGAAGTCCTTCAGTTTTTCTACCGTAACCGATAAAGGGTCGCTCTGCCCCTTCTTGCGTGGGCGGTCCTTATTCTCCATCAGCCAAAGATAAACCCTCGGTGTAACCCTTCGCTTACTGGTCTTCGCTACACGAGCCATGTGCGGCACATATCCCTTACTCAAGTCGAAAGCATAATCAGCAACGAAATGATTGATGTTTAACTCGACAACACCAGAATAAACATCCTTGATGGTACCATCCTTGCCTACCCACGTTTTCTTAGGCAGCGAAATGCGGTCGAATACAGGATAGAAGTCCGAAATCTTATCTTTCTTTACGAATACCCTCAAAGCACCAATTTCTTCCACGATAGGAACCTTTCCATCGGCAAACTCCTGAAACATTTCCTTGTAGTTACTGTGATTATCTACAAGTTCCGACATATCTATGCGGATATGAAGAGCTTCCCGCTTCTGTTCCTCAGACAGGAACGGAGATTTAGGATAAGTCTTCTCCTTATATCGCATCTGGTCGTAGTACTGATTGATGTACTCCTGCAGCTTTGCGCTTACCTGCAACATAATATCCTGTTGCAGTAGTGAGAAGGTGCTGCCCAGCGAAGCATAAGAACATGGAGTCTTGATCCACCGCAAATTGCAAAGCTGCTGTTCCGTTGGCTGGTTCTCCAAGTCACGGAAAGTAACCTGATTTTCATTTATTCGCTTGTCTTCCTTTGCGCCCATAACTGTTACTTATATATTTTCTTTCATTTTTATATATACAGATATAATAAATAGTATCAGTATCAGTATAGAGACTTTAAAATCTCCCGAAATGCCGATAAACACTATGGTTTCCGAAAAATCGATGTTCCAAGAACTATACCTTTTGGTACCGAAAACTATACCCTTTGGTACCGAAAACTATACCCTTCCAGATTTTAGAACTTCGTACCAAGAACTATACCTTTTGGTACCGAAAACTATACCCTTACGTACCGAAAACTATACCCTTCGGTAAAAGGATTTAGTAAGAAGGTAAAATAGTTTAGTGAAATTTTACCTCAAACTTAGCCACAAATGTAGCGAATTGTTTGTTCCAAAAACTATAACCCTTTTGTACCTTTTGGTACGAAATTCACTACATTTATGGCTAGCTTTTCATCATAACCATTTAGAAATCAATCATTTAACCATTTGGTATAATGAAGAATACATTGGTACAACGTATTTCTAAGAGCATAAATTCCTATAAATCAGTGTTTTATGATATAAACTTAGCCATAAATGTAGTGAGTTGGTTCCGAAAACTATACCCTTCGGTACTATTTCGGTACCTCGTCGAGGTGAAAAACTTTAGTAAGATTTTACCTAAAACCACTTTTCAGTTTACCTACAAATCTGACTTTTCGTTTACTACAAATCTGACTTTTCGTTTACCTACATCACTCGATTTCGCTCAACGAACTCATGTATCGCCTGCAAAGCCAACTCCTTGAGGGTCTTCTTCTCAATCTTTTTCAGCATCATCAGCTGGAAGTAATCTTCCATCGGAACGTTAACGACAATGCCATTGGTTGTACCCTTATCTTTTATAGCCGCCAAAGCTTTGTTGGTAACCGGGGCGGTATCTGCTGCTTCTTCGGGGTCCTGAGCCTGTTGCGGATTCTTTTTTGACCGCTGCGATACCTCCTGTTCCTTCGGTGAATTATCAGTTGGAGTTTCCGTTTTCTGTTCCTCTACCTGTTCTTCAGATGATACATTCTGCTGCTGATCAGTATCAGGTGTAGCGGGTACCAAAGGAGCACCACCCTGCTCATTATCGTCACGGATAGACTTTGCGGTCTTCGCCACCTTAGATTTTTCAAATTGAAATTTTGACATAACTCTTTCTAAATTTATAATTCCATAAAACCAGTAATAAAATCCATATACCTATAACGAGCCTACTGCTCTCTATAGGTATCAATAATCTCTTTGGCAAACGCTGCATAGCTTTGCGCTGCATCACATTCAGGAGCATAAGTAAAGATGTCCTGAATCATCGCCTGAGCTTCCACTATCTTGGTACGGCGAGGAATTTCTGTCTTGAATACATAATCGCCATACTCATCATCTACGTGCTTCGAGAACTCCACGCTTGCCTTGGTGCGCTTATCTACCATCACCTTGAGCAAGCCGCGCAAATCGAGATTAGGATTGATTTCTGCCTTCACCTCCTCTGCCCATTTTATCACGCTCGACGAACCGAAGGTAGGAAGGGCTTCCAACTGCATAGGAATGATGATGCCCGTAGCTACTGCCATCGCATTCTTGGTAACGAGATTCATAGATGGTGGGCAGTCGATGATAATGTAGTCGAAGGCATCAATCACGCTCTGCTCGCCTCCCTGGTCTTCTGGAAGAGATACAGGCAAGCCGAATATCTTAACCAATACCTTGAGCGGATTCAGCTCTCTCAATAGGAAAGGCTCTACGTTCAGCATATCCTCCGATGATGGAGCGATATAGAGATTGCCGCCGTAGTCCTGTTCGCCTACCTTTACCTGATACACTGGGAGAGAAGTTTTGTTTACCAAAGCTTCGTACATGGTACCGTGCTTGTCTGTGCGATCACGCCAGCCGCAAAGCAGTGACACGTTAGCAACCTGAGCATCCAGGTCAACGATTAATACACGAGAACCATTCTCTCTAATAAGACCACATGCCAAATTGTGTGCTGTGGTGCTCTTTCCTACTCCGCCCTTGTCATTCACGATGGCAAGGACCTCCTTTAATTTTTCTGCCATATTCTATTATCGTTTAATTTCTAAAACTTGGTGCAAATTTAATAAATATATCTTATACCGCCAAACTTTTTATTCTAAAAAATGAACCTAGGTACGTATTTTAATATTTATTTATATAACTACCTACCAATTTACCTATTTATCTATCAATTTACGTACATAAAAAAATAAATATATAAATATCTATATAGATATAAATAAACGTAATTAGATACATAAATAGATAAGTAAAAAGAAATGTAACTAAGTATATAAATAGATAGAAATATAAATATCTAAATAGATAAGTAAATAGATAAATAGAAAAGTACAAACGTACATACATATATATAAACGTACGAAAATACTTGCGTACGTTTATATTCTCGCTTATCTTCTCATTTATCTTTTCAAATATATTATCATATATAAGAAAAAGAAGATATAAACGTATTAAAATACAAACGTACCAAAGTATATGAGTACGAATATATTAACATACTTTGGTACGAATGCTATTAACTATAAACTTTTAACTATCAACTAAAAATCAACTTGCGTTTGCTCTTCTCCCCACGCATCATTGAGCGTGAGCGAAAAGGTAGGCTGGCGGTTATAGAAGGAGCCGCTTATCATCGTAACGTGGTTGCGCTGCAGAGTGATGCCAGATAACTTAAACGAGGAATAAGGCTCGCTGCTGCCTTTGCGGTCCGCTGTGAAGGTAATATCGGTGGTGTAACCTTCTTCAGGTACCAGAAAGTAATAGAAGAAAGGAGCAGAAGTCTTGCCGGCACACTTCGTAACATCTAAGATGCGCTGATTTGAGACCTTACCTGTAGCGGTAAACGTCTGCCAGTCCCACTGCTTATATTCATCAATCTGGAACCGCAGGGTACTGCAATCCTCCGGAAACTTTCCCGTGTTCTTGATAGACAGCTTTGCAATGATACGCTCCAGCTGGATATTGATGCTCTGGTTCTGACCAACGCCTATACTCACGTCCTGCACGGCTCCGAAGCTGTCAGATGTCTTGCTGCTCGTCAGCACAGCAGGGGCAGCAGCGTCCGCAGTCATCGCAAAGGCAGTGTTATCAGCCAGGCTCCATAACGAGCCGTCAGCAGAGAGTAGGGTAGGGGTTTCGCTCCGCGTAGCTATCACTTTCAGCGTATGGTCTCCGTAATCAAAGCTCATTGTAGGCTCGGCGAAGTCCTCGGCATCGGCAGACTGATGCAATACCTGGAGCAACTTTTTTGTTGCCTTGTCATAATCGAAAATATAGAGGTCGGTCATTGCCTTGCCGTTGGCAGACAGTTCGGCACGCGTGATATGGTGGGTGAGTGGTCGGGCAGACTGGCTCACGCTCACGTCATCGCCTTCTGGAGAAGTAAACCGCAGTTTCACCGTAGCCTTGTCAGTCACCTGCCGGCTGCCTCCGTTCTCCACTGTCTCGTCCACATACTTGGTGCATGAGGAATTCATCATCATGCACGCTGCCATCATCATGAAGGTGGTGGCAAATAAAAACTTTTTCGTTCTCATAAGCCAAAAATTTTAAAGTTGTTATAGATATATTTTAAAGCTCTATTTTTTAGCATCGGCGAAACTCAGTGATATTTCGCCGATGCAATAACGTAGGAAACCTATTCCGTCAGGTTCGGGTCTTTATCGTATTTGCTGGCGGCTTCCTGCTGCCATTCGTCACGATCTTTCCAATATAGTTCCCTCTCATTATCTTTGCCCAGAACATCATTCCAATACTTTTCAACTTCCTCCTTCACAAATTTCCTTATCGGTCCGAGAAACTTCTTTTCTTCCTTGCAGATGAAACGGTTTTGCCTTTTGCGGTAGTCAGCTTTCGAAGCAGTTGATTTTCGGAAGAATACTCCGAATTCAACCCTGAACCCTATCTGCTTGCTGTATTCTATCAGGAAAGGAACCAGGTAGTCTCTCAACGTCCCTAGTATATTCTCTTTCTCATCCTTTAAACCGAGTTCTGTAAAGTACAGACACTTAGATAAAGACATAACTAATACGCCCTTATCGGTTTCTACAGTCAGCTTATAGGACGAGTATTTTTGTTTGTCCCCGTCACGGTCTAGAAATACTTTCAAGGAACCGGTCATGTTCGATTTATCTATATGAACGTCAAAACTCTTCAGGTCGGGAATAACCGATGGAATATATTGGGTATATCCAAAGACGTAACATAGATCTTCAAAAGGTATCGTTTCTCCACGATGGGCGACGATAGAAGTTCCAGTATATTCATCCACACCTTCAGGAATCTGCCAGGAACCCTCTCTGTCAATGTAATAAGACTCTTTAGAACCTTCTAAACTGTCCTTGTCTTTCTTCCATGCAAGACC
>NFZD01013590.1_pt1 | contig 23773 bp, 35 predicted proteins | sample 1095381 | NCBI WGS metagenome assembly NFZD01 (sample SAMN03609891, study PRJNA323583) | gut metagenome | isolation source: feces | host: Rattus norvegicus | place: Denmark: Riget | collected 2013 | reverse complement strand
GTCATATCCATATCATTCAATGTACCTTGTGGTAGTTCATTTCTTGGCACAGGAAGTTGTCTTCTATCTCCTCTCTGGCTATGGACAAACTTCTCACATCCCTCATGATGTCTTACAAGATGTGTAGTTACCCATTGCATTATTTCCTCCCATGTCCAATCATACTCTACAAGTCTTACTGGGCTATGTTCTGCAAGAATCATCTTAGCCTCCCAAGACTTTGAAGGCTCTTTCTCCAAAGGTCTCTTGCCAATAGTTCTTCTTGCAGCATTCAAAGCCCTTTTCCAACCTGTAACTTGCTCTAATCTTACTATTTTACTCATTTATCTTTTTGATTTTAGTATGTTCTTGACAATCTTCACACCAACACTCATCATCCTCAGTATCTTCTATATACTTATTATTATTAGGGTCTATCCAAGCTTGTAAGTAAATATTAGTTCCACCACATACAGAACAACAATATTTAGATTTTATAGTAGGTCTATTATCTAAATTTTCCTTAATTTTAAATAAGAAAAAATCAATATCTCCACCTATTTCATTACATAAAATATTCTGAAGATTAATTAATTGTTCTTTACTTAATTCATTTAAAAATTCTTTCATACTATTCTAATATTACTTCAAAATCATCAACATTCCACCCTTTCAAATCCTCATATAATTTAGTTTGAGGAAGCATGTGTTTATAAACATTCTGAGGTAATGTAATTTGCTCTTCTACTGCTTTCTTCAAGTCACAACCAGAGTAATCAATATCCTCAAAATGCTCTCCCTCTTCATCTGTACCTGATTCTATTATATAATCTGATACTCGAACTTTAACAGTTTTACTAAGAGTAATAGACACACATACTTCTATTTCCTTTTCAGGAGTTTCTACCTCATTATAAGGTGCTCTTGGGTCATGTTCTGCACCTGGAGGATAATATCCACTTTCAATCATTTCTTCTTTTTCTTTAAGTTAGTATCTAAATTGTTTTCTTTAATCAGTCTTCGAGCAATTACACACTCAAGTTTTTTAGGAATGCTAATATGTCTTCCCTCCTCATTTATATATATAGCATGGTCTCCATTATGTCTATTATAATAGAAACCATTAGCTATACATATTTTAATAAACTCTCGTTGTGTATATTGCTTCATAAAAACTAAGTAAGATTCTCTGAATCAGTAGCTAGTTGCTCTGCAATTAACATGGAGTCTGGTGATGGTACAATCTCTTCTATTCTAGAAATCTCATATAGATAAGGCATACCATTAAAAGTACCTTCTGACTTTAATAAAGTCTCTGCCTCTTTAGGATTAGTAGCTTTAACTACTGCACATCCATTACCAACATCTTTGACTCTGTATTCTATTATCCACAGCTTCTGTTCTTTCATAGTTGCACAAGCTGTATCTACCCTATCTCTATTAGGTTTTACCTCACAGGGTGCAGCATATATTCCTTGTTGCATTATTTACCTCCTTCTATAATATCTTTATATTTTTCATTAGCTCAAGCATATTTTCATAAATAATTGTTGAGTTTTCTACAATATCAATAACCTCTACTTGTTTTAAATGTGGCTTATGAATGTGAGATTAAGTCTTCCTTTTCTAAATCCATCTAGAATTGTTTGATTAACATTCATAATCAATTAATTGGTGTTTATTCAAATAGTCTAGTCTTACCATCAGTTGTTGGAGGAATCTCTGATGAAGTGCCTAAATTCATAAATTTAGCTTCTTGCATTCTTGAAGTTAAAATAGATGAAAGCGCTGAAACTAGTCTATGCAATTGATCAAGCTTAGTTTTTAATAAGTTTGCAACTAAATTATATAAAACTTCAGAAACTACTTCACCAGACATATTGACAATTGCTATGTTTGTTTTTGCTGCAGCTGTTCCATCAGCAGCGTTAAATTCAACAGCGTATTTTTCTTTTTGAATTGCTTCAGCTAATTCAGCCTTCATCGCAGACTTTTCTTTTATTTCTGCAATTTCGAATGCCTTTAATTGTAGTCTTAAAATAAAGTCTCTAATTTGATCTATTGATAAACTATTAACTTTATCGCTAACTTCATTTACTAAATCATTTGCTGAAGAAATAATTGGATTAATGATATCGTTAGCAATTTCTACTACATCATGATATGATGTTTCAACATTCATTAATGCTTCTTCTAGTTTCTTTTCCATTATTCTCCCTCCTTCAGATCTGCTAAGCATCTATAATCAGAGTCCATGAAAACTCTTTTCTTAACAGAAGGTATTTCAATGATATTATACTCATGAGAGTCTAGATATTTGACGTTCACTGACTTTCGATCGTCTTCTTTCATCTTCGTGATCGTAGAAATTGGAACATAGCACACTCTATCATGATCGATGAATCAAAGAACGACTCCCGCTCTAACGCCAGGAATGCCGACTTTCTCTTTGAGCTTGTCGTATTGCGTTAAGTTAGCTAGCGGGAAAGTGTTTCCTAAATGGCTTTTGCATTCCAAATAGAAAATATTTGGCTCATTGTATCCGATAAAATCTGAAATGTTTGAAATTGTTTTATAGCCATTTGTCGTATCATAAATACGATCGATCGTGCCATCTGGAAAAGACTCTTTGAAATTCTTCTTAAATACTTCCTCAAACGCTTTGCCTTTATTTTTTGCCATAGATTATTTAATGCTTTCTGGAATTAGATGACTGATTGTGCCGCGAGTGATCACAACTGATCTATGGTTTCCGCAGTTGAATGTGATATGCTCATCTTTGCAAGAGTCTAATACTAATTTAACGTCTGAGATATTGATCATCAAATTATAAGAGTTGTCTACATAGCTGCCGTTTTCAATAGTTACGACTTCAGTGTTTCCATTAGCGTCAGTTAATGCAAATCCGTCATTTGAGATATTGACAGACATCACGACTGAATGCATGTTAGTTCCGCTTGTGCTGTTCTTCGTGAATAGCATCAATCTTGCGATAGCTGCTGACAATTCATTGACAGATAAAACTACCTTGTTGCTATAATTTTCATTGATATAATTTTTAGTAGCTGTGCATGGGCCTTGAATCTTGCTAAGCAATACGTCATCATTGATGATTTTAGCGCTTAAATAAGTGTTTGGATTTTCAAAAATGACTTTTGATTGAATGCTTGAGTCAACTGAATCATATCCAAAGCTGAATTGAACGTCTTCTTTAAATAATTTGAATAATTTAACTAGTCTGTCATCAAGCAAGACTCTGATTGGGCAGTCTAAAGTGAATGTGTTTAAGCACGCTCCAGACGTGAAAGTAAAGCATCCTTCATTAGTCAAATAATATAATTTATGAAGCTCATTCGCAGCGACTGCTGTTTTGACTTTTTGGACTTCTTTGCTGTTGACATTCAAAATTGATTTCAAGATGTCAATACTGATTGGCATCTCAACTGTCTTATTAGCGATAGTGATTGGCGATAAAGTCATGATTTGATCATTTTCATAAATGATTGGAATCTTATAGCAAGACTTTCCGCCAGTCTTCACTTTGACGACATTTCCTTCGACTTTTAATTCGAAGTCTTCTGATGTGATGCCAGAAACTAAGTTTAAGAAAAGATTAGCATCAACTGTAGCTAAAAAATCTTCATCAACGTTAGCGTCAAATGAAAGGCAGACATAATATTCTTTGTTTGACACAGCTAAATAAAGCTTGCTGTTTCTTGTTCTAAGTTCTAGGTTTGCAGCGTCTTTGTCAACCGCTGCTGAGATAGTTTTACATACTTCGTTAAACTCTTTAGTCTTTAATAACATTTCAGTTTTTCTCCTATAATTTTCGATTTTTCGATAATATATTATATAATAACAATGCTTTTACATAATATTTTTAAAAAATAACTTCATCTACTTGCCCAGTCAAAACTTTCATTAAAGCTTCTTCTGGAATCTCAACGTGTTTTGCTTTCATTTCTGATATAGCTTCTTCTCTTGACATGCCCTTAGATTCAAGTTTTTTGAACTCTTCTTGCATAAATGCACAGCATACGTCAGAAGCCCATCTTGATACGTTGTATGGATCACACGATTGAGGAACGTCATCTCCAACTCTCTTTGCTGCGTTGACCATGATCTCTGGGAGTCTCTTTTCAACTAAGTCTGCATATTCTTCTGGGCACTCGACTAACAATTCGTCGTGAACAGGAATGATCAATTTAGCACCCCAGGCTTTCATTTGAGGATCGTTGTAGATATCGATCATCGCTAATTTAGTCAATGAAGCAGCTGATCCTTGAATACGAGCGTTGAAGCATTGTCTAGCAGATCTTGCTTTGCGACCAGTGTTAGATTTGATTATTACACCATCTTTCAACGCGTCTTTGACTAGTTTGTCGAAAGTAGTCTTTCCGAGCTCTTCAGTGTCAGCAGCGTCTTTGTCAGATTTTTTGCGCCACTCGTTGTTCTCAGCTATCTTAGCTTTCAAAGCTTTTTCCCACTTGACGACTAGCGGATCTTTTATAGATCTGTATGTGCATTCGATCAGCGGGTTGAAAGTGTCTTTGTCTGTGCCGTCTTTCAATGAAACATCATAATTTGGAAGCGAGCTGTCTGTCAATCTTCTGCGTCTTCCTAAGAAATCTTCGACATAGCCTACTTTCGCTAACATTTCTTTTGACTGATCGATAGCGATCTTAACGCCTTTGAAGCCTTCAAAGAAGTTATTCAATAGAAGCTCTCCTTGATAATTTGCTTCAGAAGTCGTTCCTTTTCCTTTTTTAGTCACTTCTTTTCCAGTCTCTTTGTCGACTTTCTTAGTCATTGAGTAGCCAAGCTTAATGCCCGCTGTTTTACCACTCATCCCGTAAGTCGCAGCTAGCATCAAAGATTCAGCACTTTTCCGACAGATCTTCGTTCTTTGCCGGATTTGTTAAGTATTCTTGCTGGAGACTTAACTTTAATAGTTGCTGAAATCATACACATCACCTCCTTTCAAAATTTAATTTTAGTTTTTATATTATATATAATACATTTAGATAATGTTATTTATACACTCAGATTTATCTATTGTTCTTGAGCAAAAGTCAGTGTTACATTGTCTCCATCTACAGCTTTGTTTATTACACGCAGATTTCCAATATCTGACACTATTTTATCATTTATAGATATTTCTTCAGCTGATTTCTCTCCAAGCGTAGTTTCTAATAGCTCATAATATTTGATAACTATCGAATCATTTTCATCAGTATGCGTCTCAAACTCTTTTCCAGAACCAGACACGACTTTCTTTCCGTCTATGTCAACTACTTTTCCTGGAACATAAAACTCTAAGTTATCGCCATATTCGTTGTGATAAGCTGACTGCGCGATCATCGCATACAGATCTTGGCCATGAGTGTAAGCTTCATACATTTTTTTATCGCCAGATAAGAAACATGTCATTCTTGGTTCTTGCGCAGACTTAAGAATAGTCCGAACCGATAATTCGGCACACTGTTCTAGTGTTTATGGACTTTTTCATGAGCATCACCTCCTTTCAAAATTTAATTTTATCTTTTATTTATTATACATTACATACACGAATTAATTGCTGTTCAGACGTATTTTTTGCTGCCTGATCCAAATATCTGTGCTTTAGCGATACTCTTTAATTTAAAGTGCTTGCTTGGCGATCTATTCACTACTCTATCATCTTGCAATAGCCATTTCATGTCTGGGCCAGTATATCCAATAAATTTCATTCCAAGCGCTTCATAAGATTTGCCATCAAACTTGTTGAAATCACAATAACTAAACACTTTAGTTGGAGAATAATCTCTAATAAAATGAGTAAATAGCTTGCTTACGCCTCCGACAACGATATTGTTGCTTCCTGGGCAGCCGCGAATTATTTCCCATGAATTATCATCTTTTAAATTTCTATTGTATTTTGTTTTAGAAAAACTCATTAATTGAACTAACTCATTTTTATAAAATAATCCGTAAGTTACTTGAGCGTTTCTATGACCTTGCAAATGAACTTGCTCGTTCAATGATTTAGCCTCTTGATTTGATATTTTGCGAATATCGCATTGTCTAGCATAAATTTTATTATTTACACGTCCTAATGCAATGTTAAGCATAAACTCTATTTTCTTACGTTGAGCTGGATTATTCCATTCATATTCGTAAATATGAATTAAGCGAATTCCGTTTTTCTCAGCGATCTTTGATTTATTGAAATGATAATTCTTATCTTTGTATATTGATGAATGCCAATACGACCCATTGAATTCAATGCCAATTTTCTTGCTTGGAATGTAGATGTCAATTTCGTATGGAGATATCTTTTGTTTATCATTTTTTATGCACAAATCTTCTCCAATAAACTTTATTAATTCGTCTTCATAATAACTAGTATTTGTCGTTTTTAAATCAACATAATCTGAAACCTGCAATCTGTCAACTAAATTATAGGCTAAGTTTCTTGAGATATTTAGTTTTTCTGCTAGATGGCTCGTAGTATTATGTGGCAAGTCTTGAATAACTTTTATTAATAAATTACGATCATCATAACATTGTAGAAATAATTCATGCTGACCATCGTTTAAAGATTCTAAAAAAGAATTTTTTCTAGTCTCAGCTGCTTTATCAAAAACATTATTTTCTTTTGCTATAATTGAACCTAGATATGACTCAGAGCCAAAACGCTCTATACAAGTTTTAGTTGCTTTTGACCTGTTTGTAAAGTGTTTATCGCCGTATTTATTTAATTTTGTTTGTTCAAGCTTTTCTATAATGTCTTTATTCGCAAATACGTTTTCAACGCCATAATTCTTCTTGTTTGTGATATTTCTCTTTTCTTTACCAGACAAACCAAGTTGACCATACTTTTCTAGTTCAATTTGCTCTTTTTCTTCTTTAGTCTTAGAAAACGCAAAGCCATGTTTTTGATTACGCGTTAAATCTATCTCTTCTTGCGTCGTATGCTGCTGAACATTATATTTTTCTAATAAGAATTTCACATAATATTCTTTCACTGAAAATTCTTCGCAAGTGCATGTCATCGAGTGATTTGCGTAATAGTTTGCTATTTTAATATTGCGCGCTTCAGAATAGATATCATAGCCGTCTTTTTCTATATGCTTCAAAAACTCTGATTCAGAAGAAGAGTGCATAGTTAGATTTAGCTTTTTAGCAATATTCTCGAAAACGCTTCGATTGATATTGAATTTTTTGATAGTAGACGAAGCAGTGTGATTAGAGAAATACTTGGCTATTTCATTTAATGTTTTCTCATCTAGTTTTTCTGCTGCGCTTTTTCTGTTTCCCATATTAAACTCCTAAGATATATTCTCTAGAAGCAGAATTATACTCAATGCTTTTCAATCTTTCTGGAATGCCATTTACTAAAATTAGATCGTCTAAAGTTAGATTCTTGCATCTAACCCATCCACGAGAAGTCTCAACGTCATCTGTCTCTGGAACGATAAATGGCTCATCATCTTCTGCCTCTACTAATTTAGCAGTGGTTTGCGCTTTAAATAACATACGAATCTCAGGATTGTGTGACGGAATGTTCTGAATATTTATGCCAGACACTTCTACTGGGTTATCATTCTCGTCCAAATATTTCCATTTACCACCACTTGAATACCTTCCTGTGTCTGTTCCCATTGAATTCAAGTGGAATCTAATTCTTCCGTCTGGCCAGTGCATAGCTAACTTTGGGATGACGTCGATGTATGTCGTCGTCAATTTAGTTATCTTACGTCTCTTTAAGATCAAATCAGCTAATTTCGCCGCTGTTCCCAATTTGAATGCGACTTGCTTGTCTTCAGAAAGCTCGATAGCATCTTCAATGTCATTGACGTCTTCGTCTTCTTCTAATTCAAGCTCAGTCTCGATCTCTTCTAATTTTGGAAGATAATTAGCTAATTTCTCTTTGATTGAAGCTAGCTCATCTTTACCAGTCTTTCTGCTCTTGTCTTTAGATTCATTTGGTACGCCGAGAATGTCAAATAGCAAGATAGCTAATTGAGTCGGAGAGTCAAGGTTGATTTTGTCTTCTAATTGCTCGATTGGAGCTTTTCCCAATTTATATCTTAGATTGCTTTCTTTGTCAATCAAAGGATAAGTCGCTTCAATTTTCTCTTGCGTCATCTTAGTCTTAGAAGACACATACACTCTCATTCTTTGACTTGCTTCTGGAGTCAATTTCCAAGCGTCTATGACTGATTTCAATGATCCTAGAACCTCATCTAAGACATGATCTATTTCAACTAATTGATTATTATATTTCTTTTTCAAAGCCTCACCGTATGATTCGTCGACTTCAACGCCAGTAAGCTCCATTTCTGCTGTGATGACTACGATTGGCATTTCTACTTCATGGAAAAGCCTTCTGATTCCCATAACTTCATGCTTTCCAGAAACGTCTAAGTGCGGGCCATATTCTTCTTTCCTAACATTTAAAATCACTTGATTTTACCTCCAAATTATTATACACTAATATAAAATTTAATTTATGCTCTAGTAGACATTTAATTTTTGCAACGTCTCTAACTGTTCAAGTATGAATTGCAATAGCATAAAATTTAGACTCTTTAGATTTATTTTTTCAATCATTTAACTTTTTTAAGTCATCATTGTTTGAAATATCAAATGGATGATCGCCATGTGTCCAATGTGCATTTAACTCAATAAATAAATCTTTTGATTTAATATAGAAATCGCATCTATACGGATATCTATTGTCACTATACTGACATATAACATCTTCTTTTCCAAATTTAGAACACAGTGTATTATATAGCTCTGTTTCTTTTTTTGATGTATTAAAAGATTTATTCTTGCGCTTAGTTTCATATTGAGAGTTTTGATATTCTTTTGCAAAATTTTCATCAGCGTGATATTTATCCAACAATGCTTGACTAGCTTTTTTTGCTAAACAATGTCTAGATTGTGCATCTCTATTTTCAAAACCTGTTCCGCCATATTTTTTTCTTTGCGTATCGATAGTCTTTTTATGTATTTCTTTATTAGCTAACGCAGAAGTTGTTCCAAATTTTTTTAAGCAGGTTTGACAATATTTTTCGCGATTATTATATCTTTGATTGCCATAACGTAATAGCTTATTATTATCTGACAGTTTCTTAACTAAATTTCTTGGTTTTTTAATTTTATAATGTTCCAAAAAGGCTCTAAATACTCTATTAGTGATCTTGAAATAAATTAAATATTTTTGTTTTGAATGATTCTGAGTTATATAATATTCAAAAACTTCCTCAAAAGGCGTGCGATCTACAAACTCTTTGTTTTTATTTACTTTTTTCATCTCTTTTTAAAATTAATAATCTTAGATATGCAGACAAAGTCAACATATTATCATTAGCTTCTTGAACTAATTTTTCATATAGTTCGTTTGGAAGTTGAATAGTGATTATTTTCTTATCTTCTTTTTTGTTCATAAGAACTCTCCTTAACTAATTTAGCAATAATATATAATGATTTTATTAAAATTATTAACTATATTATTAATTCTTAATAATTTACTATCTGTTTTTAAAACATCTCCAACTAAAAGATCCTTTATTTTTTTATATCCACAAGAAGTCTCTACTTCTAAGAATGGATCATCGAATTCTATCTCAGACTTATTATTTAAATCTATTTTAGAATAAGTAAATTTGTTTAACTCAGCTTGCTGTAATTCAAAAATAGCATAAGTCATGCCAGCGTCGTGAGAAGCGTATAATGCGAAGATATCTGGCTCAACGTCAGAATAAGACACGTTTGTGAAAAGCTTGTCGATAGAATATTTTTCTTGATTCGAGTCGACATATTTGATATACAATTCTTTCAAGCTTGCTTTTTCGTTTTCATTCAACAATCTTGCGCAGATGATAGTGTCCCAATCTGGAGCTACTTCAACGCCAGTCGTGCATTTTAGCACTTCATAATCGAACTTGCCGTTGTGCATTATGATCAATGGCTTATTTTCGCTGTTGACGATTCTGCGCAATTCATTAGCGACGTCATCTTCAGTTAGCTGCCAAGGCAAACGCTCTTTTGTCTCTGGGTCTCTATGATTGATTGGGACATACGCTTGCTTTCCGCCTGGATAGTAAAAACATGGCCCCATCAATTTGCACGTCACAGGATCAAGAGAATTGTTAGTCTCAGTGTCGATCGCGATTCTTCCAGACGCAATAGCTGCAGAGATATAGTTGTGGAATGTCTCTCTATCTTTAATCACTAAAACGTTGTTTTGTTGTTTGCCTAAGACTCTGATTACGTTCTCTTTGATGATCGCTAATCTTTCTTGAAGAGAGATCTTCTTAGATTTAAGCATCTTCTGAGCTTCCTCTTCTTTAGAAAGTTGCTTCTTTTCAGTTTTCTTTAGCAAATCTTTAACATTGTCTTCTTTAATTTTTATATCAAATTCTTCACCAAATAAGCCCATAGTTTCACTCCTTTTTATATAGTATACATTATAAATACAATAAAAAAGATCTTATTTTTGCAATAAGATCTAATTTTCATTATAGTTTATTATAAATCAAACAACGAGATTTGCTCTTCTTCTTCGTCTAGCGCATTAAATGCTTCACGCATGGATAGCTTAGCGTCTTCTGCGATGTCTTTGTATTCTATTTCATCAACGTTCAATGAAGCGATTTTGTCGACCATATCTTTGTATTCAGGAGTCTGTCTTTTTTCTTCAATCTTTGCTTTGAGTTGCTCTGGCATTTCTTTGACAAATTTTTTGCAATCAGCTAACGATGCGAAAAATGATTTTATAGACAAGCCAGAAGCTACATCAGACACGTTCAACTTAGTAAATTTTCCGCCATTGTGAGCAAATAATTGATTATCTAACAACGTTCCGCGAACTTTTTGAAACGTTCCGTCAATGATTGGGATTATGAATTCTTTTTGCTTAGCCTCTTCAAGCGAGGCGTATGCGCTGTTAGACTTTTGAAAAGCTTGATTGAATTCAATGTTTTTATGATCATTCTTTTCATCTAAGTCATTCATCTTTTCTAGTATTTTCTCACATTCTGCCTTGCTTAGATCAAAAATCTTAGTTGATGAGATCTTTTCTATTTCGTCTATAAAAAATTTCTTTGGTCTTGATTTAAAATTGAGCTCGTCTACATCAGCAATATAATCATTGTGAATGTTCAATTCTTCTTTTCTAATCATAATTACGCTCCTAAATTCATCACTTGTTGAAACAAGAATCTCTTGATGATGTCATGATAATGTTCTCTCAAGAATTCTTCTAGTTCTCTGTTATTTATTTTAATATACAACTCGCTATTGCATTTTTTGCACATTGGAATAGGAAGAATCGTTTTCATGAGTTGGCTGTCTTGCGTCGCATAGACTAAAGCTGTGTATATCATTTCATCTTCATTTCCAATATCGAAATCAATGAACTTTTGTCTAACGTTGCAATCTTTGTTTGAGCAATATATCTCATAGTCTATTTCGTCGTCATCATATGCTGCGTATATTGTCTCCATTTCATCGTCTGATACATGAGCTGTGATGTCTATAGCTGGATGAAGAATGTTGTTTATTTTATTTGCGAATAGAAGCCAAGTCTTTCCATGGTCGCTATTTTCGCGTTCTGCGTCAAATTCTTCTTCTTTTCCTTCTACTGGCCCTGGGCCGCCGATTCTGCTTCTTGGAGCAATGACTGAATTGTCTACTAATGTTTTTCAAACAGCATAGTGACACAATTCATGCCAGATAGTGTTGATAAAAATATTTTCCAATCCTTCTCTCAATAGATTTTTGTTGAATGATATTCTGCATACGAAATGTCCTTCATCTTGATCATATCCGAAAGAAGTCGTTCCTTGACGAGCAGTTGCAGCGTAGAATGGCTCAAAGCTAAATCTGAAATTTTCATCGCTGACTACTGGAAAGATCTTGTCATTGAATTCTTCAACACATCTTTTCATGATATTGACTGCGTCACTAATAGATATTTCTTTGGCGCCTTCAGTCAACGCGCGACTTGCGTATTTATTGTTCTTGTTTATCAAGCATTTCCCAAATTCAGTGTTTGCTTCAATATAGTCATCTAAGCTTAGATGGTCTAATATTTCTGATGCGATAGAGTGCTTCTCTTTTCCAACTTCATAAGCTGATATATTATATTGAGGATATCTCTTGTTTATGTTCTTAGCGAAAGCATTTGCGTCTTCTAATGTTTTGAATAGCACAACATCTTCTACGTTATGATTTCTAGATCAATCTGATCCAGCAGATCTGACTGCGATCATTCCACTTGGAGCTTTTTGTCTACTTACGAAAAAATATCTAGGGTTTTCTGATCATCCGCTATTGTATAGCCCACGCAAATAGAATAGATTGTTTGGCGTTCTTCTTCCTCTAATCACTTCTCCAAACTCGTTGATGACTTCGCACTTCGCAGGCAAAGCTAGTAAGAATAACTCTTGATTAGCTTTGCATATGACTGTTCCTTTTAGATAATTAAAGCGATTTTGATATGCGTCATACGTTCTTGAGAATGAAGCTGAATAATCTGTTTCAAGTCTATCTAGCAGTGTTTTTAGCGCGTCTTTGCTCATTCCAGCTGCTTCTTCTGGAATAGCAGCGTCATCAGACGTTCCTCAGTATTTGATAATGATGTTGTTTTTATCTAATTCAAAATCATTTATTAGCTTATTTGACAATATCAGCGTTTTTTCAGGAGCTCCGCATTTATCTTGTATTTTTTCTACGATTCTATTGATTTCTTGCGTAGGCGGAACAGCGTGATCAGCTGCGTTGAAAACTTGATTTAAAGTGGCGACGTCTGATGATTTTTTGTAGACATAGTCTATCGTGTTGCTGTTGCGATTATCTATGATTTCTATATTATCGTATTTTCTTTTTCTAAACACTAGCGCATATTCTCCATAGAATGTTTTTGGATCTAATAAATAATAGAATGTGCATCCGCTTCTCGTATAGCTATTAAAATGACTCTCAGCGTCTTTTGCGCTTGGCGTATACTCTGGGTGTCCAGCGTGGCCGTATCTTCCAGTAGTGCATCAGCCAGTGTTTATTCCAAGATCCATAGATGATAGATAATCTAATGGCTGATAGACTAAGAATCCTTCAATTTCTCCGAATGATTTATATTTTCCTCTAACGTTTCTAACTAAGCCTTGCATAGCTCTTTTCTTTTGAGCATCCTCTTCATTATCATAAAGAGATAGCAGTATGTCGTCTACTTCTTCTTTGGTTTTCTTTAGATATTGTCCAAAATCTACTGATAAGCCAGCATTGACTAATCTTTGCTTTGCTTTGACGAAATTATTGTAAGTGTCTTCACCGAATTTCGCAATGAAATCTGTCTTAGCCGACTCTTCGAGCTCAATATTTTCTAATATTTCAAATATATTCATCGTTGTGCTCCTTTAACTTAATTTTTTCAAGTCATATAATTTAGCAAAAATAAAAGGCCCTACGCAATATAGGACCTATAGTTTCAATTGATATTTATTAGAAACTGAAGCTTCCAAACTTAGTTGCAGGCTTTGATGCTGCAGGAGCTGGTGTTGGTGCTGGAGTAGATTCAACTGCTGCTGGAGCTTGATTGACTGGATCGGCTTGAGTGACTGTTGCTGCTACTTCTGCGACTGTCTTTGCAGCAGGTGTTTCATCTTTCTTAGCTGCTGGGAATGAGCCAGTAGCTAAATAAGTTTCGATATCTTCAGCAGTGACTTCAAAATAAGAATGCTTATTAACTTTGAAATTTTCAAATGCTGAGAAATCTTCTGGGATTCTTTCTGGCTTATATACAGCTGGAACAGCATAGTCTAAGCTATATTTTGTGTCTTGTCCAGAGCCGCTTCTGCTAATGAGCAACATGTTTTGAGTTAAGTCGCCGTAGTTTTGCAATTTAGTAGCAAGTTCACGAGCGAAGCCAGCAGGGCGTTCCCAAACGACAGGTTGGACCTCTGACCAAGTTCCAGTTGCAGCGTCTTGATAAGAAACTAGCATTTTGACGAATACTTTCTTAGATGCTTTGCCGACGACAGTGTTGCCTTCAGCTAATGCTTTGCATAGTGGGCAAGAATCATATTCGCCAATTGGATTTAAGCAAGAAATTCCTGCGTATGGGTTAGAAAGGCCTTCCCATTTTTGACCAAAGTTTGGATGATGAACAGATGCGAATTCGAGTTGATCGATTGACTTTAAGTTGATTCTAACTAAAGCTGTTTGACCATCTGCAAGTTTGAAGAAACCTACTCGATGTGAGCTGTTTGCTTCAGATGTTTTTGTTTTTGCTGCTTTTGCGTTGTTATACGCTTCATAATCATAATACGAAAATTTTGACATTTTAATTTTTCTCCTTTATCTTTAAAATTTATCGTTTTTGCAAGGTATCTTTTTCCTCACAATATAATATACAACAACTAATTTGCGTTTTCAACTATTTTCAACAGAGTTTCTTTATCTAAATCTGCTATGTCTTTAAAGCCATTTGGAATAGTCACGCTAGACACTAAGATTCGTTTGCTCAATCTGTTTTTGAGAGTCTGAGTGAATTTCTTTCCAGCTTCATCATTGTCGAAAGCAGTTATTATTTGAGTTATGCATGAGTTGTTTATCTTATCTATTTGCTCGAAGCTCATGCCGCCGAGAGTAGCGATAGCTGGAACGCCGTATGATCAAGAGGTCAAGCAATCAAATTGCCCTTCAGTGATCAATACTTTTGAGATGTTTTCTTTGATCACAATGTCTAATCCGTACACTACTTTAGGCGAGTCTTTGTCTAATACGAAAAACTTATGCTCAGTGTTTCTCTTATTGATCGCAACTAGATTTCCTTTTTCATCGAAGCTTGGGAAAATAACTTGCTTGTGAATTGGATCATATTTGACAGAAAACTTTTCAGCGATTTCTCTGCTAACGTTGCGCTTCGCTAAATATGGGCAATAAGATTGATATTGATCTAATACGTGAATGTCTTTTGCCTTTGGCTTTCTATAGTTGTTTCTAGAGAGATTTATTTCTTCGCCGATGTTTAGCTTTTCTCTAGCTAATACGCCATAGTTTTTTATAAGCCATTCTTTCGCGTAGTCTTTTGTTACATCAAACAGCGCAGCGACTACTCCGACAAAATCAGACACGAAATCACATGCGAAACAGTGAATATAGCCAAATCCTTTAGAATAATCATTGCCAACATATATTCCAGAGTCAGGATGCGCCTCATGGCCGCCAGAGTGAACTGGGCAAGTTATCATGATATAATCGCCTTGAGGCTTAATGTCTTTTAGCTTGCCATTCGTCAACTGCATTTGAATGTCATATAGAATGTCAATGATTGGCTTATCTATTATGTAGTTTTCTATTTCAAGCTGTCTCATTAGAATACGTTCTCTCCATAATCATCGGCTGGAGCATAGCTGTTCTTTATTAATTGAATCTCTGCTTTAGAAGTTATGCCATCTTTTTCATTAGGAATATAATTCCATTCGCCAGTGTTGAAATTCACGCCATATTGAACTTTTCTATGATCGCCTCCGTCTCTTGATTTTGTGATGTTCAAAGTGATCAATTTTGGGTTGTTTGGATCAGTCTCTTCTTGATCTTTTTGCTCTAACATGATCAAGATTGTCGCATATTGCGGGATCTTGTCTGAAAGAGAGATTTGAGAAGTGTCTAATTCGCCTTCAGTCTTAGTTCTGTTCATTTGAGAAACAGAGATAATTGGGATATGCTTCTCGACTTGCAAGCTCTTGATGTCTTTCGCGATGTTGCCGACTCTCTCAAACTCTTGCTTGCCATGTCGTTTGTCTTCAAGCAATGAATATTGGTCAATAAACAAGATGTCTAGATGCTCTCTTTCAATGAATGCCCTTAAAGCGTCTACTGTCATGTCGCCAGCTACATCATTTTGAGTGATGATTTTGATTGGCCCATAGCCAGAAACAGCTAAAGATCTAATGTATCTTTCATACTCTTTTTGAATGTAAAGATCGCCTCTATTCATTGATGAATTCTTGATATGCCCTAAGAAAGTGTCAATTCTGTAGCCAATCTTGTCTTTAGACATTTCACCTTCGAATATACCGACAGTCAAGCCTTGCATACTTGCAGCGCAAGCCATTTTGACTAACAATTGAGTCTTGCCTTGCCCAGGTCTAGCTGAAATCACGAAGTCTTCGTTTTCTCTATCGATGCCGCCGATGATCTTGTCTAGCTCTGGAAAGCCAGTTGAAATATAGAACTTGCTTTGATTTGTCGTTCTTTCTAAGTATCTATCATAACGACTTGTGTCTTCTAATAAGTTTGTGCATGACATCACAGAGCCAACGTGAAGATTCTCTGTAGATTTCATGAAATAATCAACAGCCGCGTCTGTCTCATTGTTCTCAAGCATCTTCTTTATCTTATTGAATCTAGTCGCCAAATAGCTTGCGTTATAGTCAGAATAGAGTTGCTCTAATAAATATGTTAGAGGCTCGTTGACTTCTACTACGTCAAATTCTGGGAATACATTCAAGAAAGTCAATTTGTCTGGCACAGCTCTATATTGCTCATAATGATTTTTGATGAAATTGAACTCAGCTTTGTAATTAAAGAAAAACTTGTCATCTAAATTGTTTTGGCTTATGACAGAAAAATCTTTAGTATTAATGATATAGCTAATTAATTGAACTTGCGATAACACTATTCATTACCTCCTAAAATTGCTCGTTTGTCTGCTCCATCTAACTGAATGTCGATGCTGTAATTGCAGATTCTGCTTGTTAATCTATCGCCTAATGCTATTCTCATTTCAGTAGCGTTTAGATTAGAAGTGTATATATTTGATTTGCCTAGCGCGATTCTTCCGTCAATGAAGCTAAGCAGCTGATTCAATTCGAACTCTGTCCCAACTTTTGCTGCGATGTCATCCCAAACGACAAGATCTGCTTTCATTACGTTTTCTTTGATGAAATTGATATAATCGCTGTCTCTTGAAAAGTCTTTTAGCTCAATCAAAAATCTTGGCACAGATATGAACAACGCTCTGCAGCCCAATGATGCCTCAGGCCAAATCTCATTAAAATAAGATTGAATTAATCTCACTGCGCTAGTAGTCTTTCCATTTCCGCAGTTATGAGAATGAAGATATAAATTGCGACCATCATTTACGAATGACACGATGTTTTTTTCAATATCAACTATTTTCTTAAACGCTTCAAAATCTGTTCCATCTTCGTCAACTCTTAGTTTCTTATGCTCTCTTTGAGACATAGATAACAATGAACTATTATACAAATTGTCTAATTTATATCTTCTTAAACAAAATTTGTTTGGTTCTTCTGAAGTTGGACAGTCTTTATGATTGCATCTTAAATATAACCAGCATTCTTTCATAATAAACCTCCAATAATTATAAAATACAAGGCGCTTGATATCATTTTCTATATTTTATGAAAAATGATTCCAAAAAATCTAATTTCCTACGAATATGCAGCTCGCAGTTAAAATTATCACAATGAAATTGACGAGAATCAATACTTTGATCCAATGATTTCTATTTTTTGCGTCTGGGCTCATCTTGCCAAAGTTATAGATATTATGCCCGATAAGAACGACCCAATACAAGCAAATGAATATTTTTGTTAATATATTAAGCACTATTTAAGTCCAGTAGAACCAAATCCACCGTCTCCACGCGATGTTTTTTCAGTGTAAAATTCTTCTGGTGATAGATCTAATACTTCTAATTCATCAGTAGATATGAGATGAGGAATGAATTGAATCACTTTAGTTCCGCAAGAAATTTCTTGATAGCTATCTGACGTGTTGATTAAATGCAAATGCCATTCACCTTGATATGATGCGTCAATCACTGATGCGCCAAAAACTAATTTCTTCTTAGTAGCGATGCCAGACTTGTTGTTCGCGACTAGTGCTAAGCTATTTGGAAACTTGCTTTTGATTCCAGATGGAATCAAGATGTCTTTGCGTGGCGCTACATAGATCTTTCCTGTCGCTTCATCGACAAACGAACGATTAGCACTAGTGATTTTTAGCATTTCTGCTGTTTGCTCAAGCGCGACGTTCTTTACTAACGCAACTTCTGGATTCTTAATAGCTAAATCATGAATGAAATCATTATTGTTTTCTGGGATATAAAAATCAATACCCGCGTTTTCTGCTACGTTTCTAAGTGGTGACTTTACGTCTCTTGTTTTAATAAACTGAATCATTATACTTCTCCTTTTCAACTATCTATAAGATAAAATACATTTAAGCACTAAATTTTTTCAAAGACATACGTAGAATTTTCTGTTTTGACGACTATTGTTTTGTCTGATTCTACGACGCCTTTTACATAACTTGTGACTATTATGGGATATATGTCATTAATCGGAACGAACATTGCGCTATGATCAATTCCAGGAATATTCAACTTGCCTACTTGATTGATGTGATGAATCATTTTGTCATTTGAACAATCTGTGAATCTACATTTTATCATACATTACCTCTTTCTATATTTAAAAATATTATACATTAAAAAAGACTGTTTTTTCGCAGTCTAATTAGTCGTTTGATAATATTTTTATCGTTTTTTCAACATCATCGTCTGACAATCCAGTCATACGATCTGTTAGCACTAGATGATCTTAGATCACTGGACGATTCTAATAGTCTCTAAAATTTTCATCATCTAAGACGCGCCGTCTAAATTATAGTAATCATATCACTCTAAATCACCAAACATTCTATCGATCTGATCTTGACCGACAGTGATTTTTAATGCGTTATTCCATCTGATTGTGCCTGAATTCCAGTCTGCATATTCTGAGCCATCGACTAAATATGGAAAAATTGCAGTGACGTTCTTAAATAATTCTTCATAATTTATAGATTCTACAAACTCTTGATATTTATCGCATAACTCAAAATTTTCATTTTTATAAACTTTTGATGTCTCTACGATCTCTGGCGCAAGCTTTACGGCATAGTAATTATTTTCGTCCATAATAATTCCTCAACTTTACTATTATATTATACGGCATGATCATAAAATAAAAGAGAACTGCATATAGCGCGTTCTCTATAGTGAACTATTCAATGTTTTTATATAATTCAGGAGTATCGTATTTCGTATGATAGATCTGAGGCTTACATAACTTTGCAATGCAAAATTTTTCTAATTCAACTTTAGTATGATTGATTGCTCTTCATCCAAAGAATGGCACCATATAGCCAACGATGTCACAATGATCATAAAAATTATATGCTTTTTCGCAGCAATGTTGAACGTAGTTGTATGTTGACTTTCCAAAAAATGGCTTTACGCTGCCAAATGTGTATAAATAAGGCTTAATTCCAAATTTAAAATAAATGTCTTCTGCAGCAAGTTGAGCAATTCCAGATCCTAATGATCAGCCAAATACCTCGATGAATGCATTTGGATATTCTTCTAACAAAGTAGCTATTTCTATTCTAATAGTGTCTTGAAGCGCAAATCACATGGCTGCTCATCCACCATGAGCTTTGATCTGTATCATTTTTCCTTCAAAAGTAAATTGATCATACATTTTTGCTGGAAAATCGAAATTTGCTCTTCAATCAGACATTTCTGTCGTTGCTTGAAAGATCACTTGAATACATTGTCTTTTTTCATCAAATCTTACTTGATAATTTGCGTTATAATCTTCGCCTTTGTAGTTATAAGGAATTGATTTATATTGCGCTATTGGCTCAAAGCACTTCTTTTCATTATAATTTTGTGAGCAGATAGTAAAATAAACGTCAAACGGTAGTCTTTTGTATTTCATAATAAAAATCTCCTGTGGCTTTTTTATTAAATTTAGCAAAAAAGCTCAACTTTCGTTGAGCAATTTAAGAATATTAACTAATTATTTAGAAAGCTCTCTGCATAGTGCATTCATAGCTGAGTAATCATGTTCTTGATAAGACATGTTCTTTACTTTGAATGAGAAGCCGTCGTTAGTTTCTTTATTGTAGTTTTCTGACTTTACGACAATACCTTCATGTTGCAGATAGTGCTTCCAAAGTTTTTCATTCTTAGATGGAGTGTAAGTGAAGTTAATCGTATTGTCTCCATTTGGCTTCCACAGTACGTTTTCTGCGTAATTAACTAATGAGTCGACTGTTTTAAATCTTTCTCCCATATCGTCAATCACTTCGACAAGTGGAACACATTCAAGTCCTAATTCATCTGCGATAGATTTCATTTTAGGATAATTGTATTCTACCCACTTTCCGTTTTCGTGACCTTTCATTCTAAATAAGAACAATCTGACTTCGTTAAAATTATAGATGTTTCCTTGAATTCCAGGACCTACTTGCTCGCCTTGAAGCATTAAGCATATTCCAGTTTTTTTCATATAAGCTTTTAGCTTTGATTCAATGTCATAGCGTTTAGCTGTTCAGAAAAACACTCTGCTTTCTTGATTGTCATCAGTATATCTGTTGTTTCTTGAGCAAACATAGAATTTTTTCTTATGTTTTAGATCAAGAGAGCACGTAAATGACTGACCTTCCATCTTAGCAGTGATGAAAGCTTTTGTTCCAGCGAAATCTTCTAATACTCTTTTGCAATTTTGAATAGTTGTTTCATCTGATTTTGAAATGATCTCAGATGGGAAGTTTCCGCTTGCTTTCTTATGTGAATTAAACCACATTTGTCCAATCCATCTTAGAATTTTATGTTTCATGCAGAATTTTACCAAAGCTGGAGTCTTATCACTCTTTGTTGGTACTGCTTCTTCTGCTGGCTCATATTTTCTAATTCCAAGAGCTTCTGTGACATCAGTCTCTGCTTTAGTGCTTTCATCTAGACCAGCTTCAGCTAATGTGACGCATAATCCCCAAGATTTAACTCTGTCGCCTTTTTGACCATTGTCATCTCTTGCACCCATTGTCATAGGCTTAATTAAGAATCCTCTAAGAGAATCAACATAGCATCTCTTTCTTAAGAATTCCCATTTTTCATCCTCTGGAAGAATTGAACCTTCTTGAATGAATACCATTCTATCTCCAACGTTAGTTGTTGATGGAACGATTGCTTCGTAGCCTAACTCTTTAAATGAAACGACTACAATTCTGTCCTTTTCGAACATTTTTTCCTTGCGTTCAACTGTTACAACGCTTGCTAAATCTCTCATAATTTTTCTCCTTGTAATAAATTGCCCACCGCCACTTGCTTTTGACTGAATCAAGAAACAGTCGTAAGTTTTCTATGCTAACCAGATATACTTACAAACTAACTAGTATCTCGATAATATATTATATACAATTATGAATCGATTATTTTCTGACTTCAGTGCTCTCAAGCTCTTTTATCTTATCTTCAAGCAATACGCTATCAATGATTCCACACATATCATATTCCACATGAAGTTATATGTTCCAGTTCCACATTCTTCACCTCTGAAGCTAAGAACCATTTGCTGGCCTTGATCGTCGTCAATGCACTCTCCTCTTTGTCCTCTATAATTTATGTAGATTTTATCGCCTTCTCGCACAATCTTATACATATCAGTTTCATCTACGTAATTTGCGAGATCTCTATAGAATGAATGAAGCGCGATCATTTTGTCTTTTGCGTTTTCTAAAGAGATGAGTTTTCTCGAGTGTCTAGCTAATACGTTATCAAGCTCATACTCATATATTTTTAATAACGAATCAAAACTAAGAACGTTGTCCATGCTGCGTCTAATTGACTTTGCGATGAATTCTTTCCAAGAGTCTCTCCACTCAACGTATTTTAAATCTGATTCATCAATGCTATCAGCGATTGATAATAATTTGTCTTTAAGCTCTTCTCTAGTCATTGTATTTGTCCTCTATATATTTTATTAATACTTCTTTAATATTGCACTCAGGATGCTCTAGAATGTAATCTAAGCAGCAATTAAGTGCGTCTCCAATTTGCTTTCCACTTAATCCAAGCTCTATCATGTCATAACCATTTACTGCTAAGTCTTTTAAGCTAAGCGGCGCTTGCGTCATCGCTATCTCAATCAATTTCTTCTTTCCAGAGTCAATGTTTCCAACAGAGAACTTGATGTCGCTTAGTCTATGCGCGAATCTGTCTGCTGTCGTCAAGTCTATGAATTTTGGAATCAGCTCTTTGCCAATCTTCTGAACGAATTTTTTCATAGTAGACATCTTGACGTCTTGGCCAATAGCAGCGTCATGATATTTCACTAATTTGTAGATAGCATCAAAAGAATCGTTGTCAAATTTATATTTTGTCATGAACTCTGCTGCTAAAGTCGCAGATACGTCTGGGTGCCCATAATAATGCTGCCAGCCTTCTTCATCGACTGAGACCGTTCCAATTTTTCCCCAATCATGAAAGAAAGCTGCCCATCTAGTCACAAAGTCTTTTTTGACGCTCTTCATGACGTCCATAGTATGATGGAAAACGTCTGCGTAATGATATTTGTTGCGCTGAGGCTCTTTGAGCATTTTTGAAATTGGAAGATCGATTGCTTCATCAAGCCCAGTCATTGACAAGAATTCTAAAGCCTGAGGCCTATCTGACATAACTATCTTAGTGAGCTCATCTCTGATTCTTTCTCTTGACACGAACTGAATAGTCGATGCTTTTTCTTTGATTGCGTTGAATGTGTCAGTGTCTAAAGTGAAACCCAATTGAGCTGCGAATCTAATTGCTCGAAGCATTCTCAGCGCGTCTTCCTCAAATCTCTTTCTTGGGTCTCCGACAGCTCTGATTATCCCATATCGCAGATCATAATAATATGATTCATCAAGCATTACAAATTCGTTTCTCATAAAATCATACGCAAATGAATTAATTGTAAAATCACGGCGTTTTAAATCTTCTTCTAAGCTAACTCCAAATTCAACTGTATCTGGGTGTCTGCCATCCGTATATTTACCATCTTTACGATAAACAGTGCATTCATATGATATTTTATAAAAGTCGTCTATAATCGTAAGCGTTCCATGTTTTATGCCACTATCAAAAGTTTTAAGATTTAATTTAGCACAAATTTCACGAATTTCTTCAAGCGAGGCATTTGTCGTTAAATCATAATCTTTAGGTTCACGATCTAATAGTAGGTCTCTAATAGCACCACCTACTAGATATAATTCTTTTTTATGAGTAATACAAAAAGCAGTGAATAAAGCATTTAAACTTTTTTCAATATTAATATTATTAATTTTTAAGTTAATTTTCTTTTTAAACACTGTCTTTATCCTTTACTGCTTGGAAGTGCTTACCTTTATAATATACAATTTTTTGTTTTAGCTCTTCTGTATATTTTTTCAAAACTCTTGCATTATATGCTTGTCCTGTTTTTAGTAAGTGTAGAATATGCTGTCTTGTTGCGCCAGTTTGTTTTGCACAGTCATTAATATTATAAATATTTCATTAGTTTCAATACAAATAACTCTTCTATTTTTTCCGTTATTTATACTCTGTAATTTTTTTGTTTTTTCAGGTGCTTTCCAACCAAGCTTATTTTTATTGCCTAAAGCATTTTGTCTGCATTTTTCTCTGTGCTCCTGGGTTTTAAAAGCAGCAAATAAGTTAGTTCTATCTTCATGCTGCACATTATATAATGCTTGTCCAGTTAATTTTTTACCTTTGTTTATTTTAGAAAGCTTTTGTTTTGTTTCATTTGATAGGATCTTTCCTTTATTTGCCTGACTAATTTTTTTATTTCATTCTTCAGTGTGTGGATTTGACTTTCCAAGCATTGCTCTGCCTGCTTGCTTTTTTGCATCTATACAAAGTTGCTGGTAGTTATCTAAATTTTTTATTATCTCTTCAATAGGCAGTTGC
>NFZD01000012.1_pt1 | contig 23904 bp, 17 predicted proteins | sample 1095381 | NCBI WGS metagenome assembly NFZD01 (sample SAMN03609891, study PRJNA323583) | gut metagenome | isolation source: feces | host: Rattus norvegicus | place: Denmark: Riget | collected 2013 | reverse complement strand
AAAAAATAAAAATAATGAAAAAAATACAGTAAAAATAACGGATTTAAATTTTAATATTTTAAAGTCATATATTAATTATGTCTGTTATTCAAATAAAAAAAATAAATCTTCTTATAATACTCAATCTAAAGTTGCAGAAAGAATTGCTAAAAAACTAGAAGAAGGGCGAAATAAAATAAATTCTATGAAAAATAAAGATCAAAAGTCCGTATTTTGTAATGCTATTTCTAGTTTAGCAGATGGTCTAAAACTTCCTTTAAAAACGGTATATAATGAATTTACCGTATATCAATTTTACAATCAGTTAAAGAGATATCAAAAACACGAAGAATACGAACAATTGATGAGAGCTTTACTTGCTGGAGCTAAAGATATAAAATTAGAGAGTTGGTATGAAGATTTATAATAAAATAGAAAATAAGGAGGTTATATAAATGAAATTTGGTGTAAGAGAGATTTGTAACGTCGCTTTTAAATGTAAAGCCGATAATACAAAAATCGGAGACAGAACTTTCATGAAAGATGAATTAGTAATCTATTTTGACACTTGTAAAACTTCTAGCTTAGAAGGAAGTGCTACAGACGTTTTCGCTCAAGGTGGACGTGGTAACCCTAAATTAGTTACATGGTCTGGTGAAAAAGAAATGAAATTCACTTTTGAAGACGCTTTAATTTCACCACTTGGATTAAGTATTTTGGTTGGTGCTAACTTAGCAACTTCAGAAGACTATTATCACCATGTATTAGTAAAAGGACGCGCAACAGCTGGAGAAGAAGGCGCTACTATTGATATTAGTGATGAAATTACCGAATTAGCGGGTGCAGATGCAACTTTATGTGATGGTAAAACAGAAGGAACAGAAGCTGCTAAGGCTGCTGCTCCAAAAGTTTATCAAACTGATGAAGCAGGTTCTGAAATTGGAACTACAGTAGCAGAAGTAACTGTTGCAGAAAACGTATTATCTTGTGCAACTTTTGAAGGTGGAAGCTATTACTATATTGATGGTTATGTAAAAGTAGCGGGAAGTAGCTTACAAATTACTGCTGATAAGTTCTCTGATTACTTCTATATTGAAGCAGAAACTTTATTCCGTCGTGAAGCAGATGGTGTTGACCGTCCAGCTCAGTTCGTAATTCCAAAAGGAAAAGTATCTTCTAACTTTAATATTGCGATGGCTAACTCTGGAGATCCTTCAACATTCAGCTTTGAAGTTACAGCTATGCCAGACTATATTAAATTCGACAAAACTAAGAAAGTATTGTGCGCAATTAATATCTTAGACTAAAAGGATTGTTTAAAACAATCCTTTTTTGTTGACAAAAACAAAAAAATATGCTATAATATTAATAGTGGAAGAATATAATTATAAATAGGAGGACGATTATAATATGTTAGAATTAAAAAAAGATGAAAAACAAGTAAGCTTTAATATTGGAAACGAAGTAATTAATGTAGATGCTTGTAAGAGCACTTATAAAAAACAGAGTATTATTACTGCAGCTTTACAAAATGCTTATAATGAAAAAACACAGAGAATCGATAGAATGATTTATGATAGTACTTTTTATACTTTATTAGTATTAGAATATACCGATATTAAAATTAAAGATGTTGAAGATATGGCTATTTGCGATTTATATGATTTATTAGAATCTAATGGTATAATTCAACAAACTTTAGACGCTATTAAAGAAATAAATCCTAATGAAGTAAAAGAATTAATTAGTTATGCTGATTTAGCTTATGAAGATTTTAAAGAGTCTATTAATTCTGCTAGTGCAGCAGTTAACTCTTTAGTTGTTGGTATGACGCAGTCATTAGCCTCAGTAGTTAGCGCTGCAAAAGTTATTCAAAATAATAAATAATATATAAAGGACATGATTAATTATGAGGAAAAAAACAAATTTTGATATAGTTAATTATGTCCATTTGTCTTATGCGGGAGCTTTAGAAGACAATGGATTAAGAGGCGGAGGATCTAAAACTACCTTAGAAGCTAAATTAAAAAGAAATTCTGAGAATATAGAAGCACAATTTAAAAGCGCTGTTGGGATGAGCTCAAAAGATTTTCTAAAAAGCGCAGAAAAATATGGTGATTTATTAACAACTTTTATAGAAATCTTTAATAGTGATACTATTAAAAAAATAAAAGAATTAAGTTCTGAAGAAGCACAACTTAAATTAGAAGAAGGAGAAGAAGCTGCTATGAAATTAAGAATGATACAAGCAGCTAAAGTTAGTGGATATTCAAACATTCTAGGACAACTACTTACAAAAAAAGATGAAGAGGGAATAGAATCTTATATAAATAGTATTTTAAAAAGCTTTTCTGGAATAAATTTATATGAAGAATTTTTAAAAGGTATGTCTTCTGAGGGTGGACAATCATTAGACTCGAAGAAAAGAGCTATGTCATTATCATTAATTAAATTAATTTTTGACAATGCTGTTACTTTAAAAGAAGATTCTTCAGATGATACTTTATTTTCGGGAACTTTTCAATGGCAAGAACCATCTTATGACGCTATAAATGCAAAATTAGAGAAAATATCTTCTAGTATGCAAAAAGGAATACCAATACGGCCTTCTGAAATTGATGAAATAATTAAAGATTGTAGAAGTATTATAAATACAAAAATAAAAGGTGCGACAGTCGGAGAATATAGTTCTGGAATTATAGGTAAAAAAATTATATCTCCTATATTAGAGAAAGTACATGGGAAAATTAACGAAGAAATATTGCACACAGGAACAAAATCAAGAGCCGAGAATGAAATTAATATTCCAATAGCTCAATTATCAATCAAGAAAAATATTATAAATTTAAAAGATCCTAAGAATGCTGTTGCTAAAGGAATACAAAATTTTATTACAAAAGATAAAAAAGCTGATATCACGATAAAGTATGATAATAAAAATTCAGAAAGAAAAAGTGTAACCATTTCTACAAAAAGATATGGAACTGCTGCTAAATTTATTAATATAGCAGATAATATATCAATAGGAAAAGCTTTAGCTTTTATGAGTTTAGAAGGAACATCATCTAGTGATTATTTTGGAAATGGACGTAGGGGAGCCCAATTTTATAACGCTCTAAATTTTTATTTATTAAAATCTGATTTTAATAAAAAAGACGGAAAAATTTCTGAAGTTTTTAAAGAATCAAGTCCAGGTTGGAGTATAACAGCTATAGATGCGGCTTTTGGTGGTATTTTAACAAAATTTTTATTAGATGTTTTAGCCAATAATATTAAACCTGAAAGTAGCGCTTTTATGGATATTAATGGTGAAATTATTCCTACCCCTATTTATTATAAGTATATGATGAAAAGATTATTAAGCGACCAAGTAAAAAATAATGTTAGTAGTTTTATTGAATTCAATCGAGGAGCGTATATAAAAAATACAGAATCTAAGATATTAGACAGCAATATAACAGGAGCATTAAAAAAACCTAAACAAATTAATGGCCAATGGAGAAGTGGCTATAGATACGATATGGCGGCTTTAAAAAGAAATTTAATAGTTAAACAAAATATTTTAACTCATCAAATTACTATTAAAGGAAATTTAATATCTCTAGCAGATTATAAACAAAATTTTTTAAAGATTTAGGAAGGAAGTGTTTAAATGGCACAAAAAACAGAGTCCATAATAATTCCTTTAAAGTTTACCGCAGATACAGGTGAATTTTTAAAAAACGTTTCTCAAATGGAATCAAGTTTAAAAAATCTTTTTGATTCTGGAAAATTAGGAGAAGAAGCATATAAAGGTAGTTTAAAAGAATTAGAAAAATTAAAACAGAGTTTTGATGATTTAGGAAAAAATAACGGATTAAGTAAAGCCGTTAGTAATTTTAATGATAATTTATCTAAAAATTTAAAAGGTTCTACTTCACAGGTAAAAAATTTTAGTGAAGGTTTTGCTTCAATAGAAGGTCCGATTAAAAGAAGTGAAACCGCATTAGATAAATTTGGTAGAACTTTAGCAAATTCTTTAAGATATAATTTAGTTAATAATTTTGTTGACAGTGTTTTATCAAAATGGCAAGAAGTTATTACTTTTTTAGAAGACGTAGATGAAAATTTAACAAATATTAGAATTGTTAGTGGTAAATCTCAATCTGAAATGAACGGTTTCTTAGAAACTGGTATGGCTACTGCTAAAGAATTAGGTTCTGTAACCAATGATTATTTAAAAGCTTCAGAAATTTATTATCAACAAGGTTTATCTACTAATGAAGTAATGGAACGTACTAATGCTACAGTACAAGCTGCCAATATTTCTAATCAAAGCGTGTCTTCTACAGCGGATCAAGCTACAGCTATTTTAAACGGTTTTAATGTAGAAGCAAGTAAAACAGTAGAAGTATTAGATAAAATTGCTCAAGTAGGTGCGGGTACTGCAACAGATTTCGAAGAAATCGCAAAAGCTTCACAAAAAGTTGCTGCGTCAGCTTCAGATGCTAATTTTACCATTGATCAAACTCTTGGTATGATTGCAACAATTTCTTCTGTTACTCGAGAAGCTCCTGAAACTATCGGTACTTCATTAAATGCAATCATTGGTCGTTTTAATGATTTAAAAGTTGCAGATAGTGAATATACTTCAAATATTGAAAAAGTATTTAAAGCTACTGGTTCTGGATTAACAGTATTTGATGAAGCCACTGGACAACTTAAAGATATTCCTCAAATTTTAGATGAAGTAGCCGCAGCATGGGATACTTTATCTGAAAATGCTCAAAAAGCTATTACAACTCAAATGGCAGGAACAAGACAAGCCAACCGTTTAAGAGCGTTACTTGGAAATTATGATATGTATAAAGAATATACTGCTATGAGCGAAGATTCTGAAGGAGCATTAGCTAGACAAAATGCTATTTATATGGAATCTTTAGAAGCGATTCAAAATCAAGCTCAAGTATCAGCAGAAGCTTTATATGGAGAATTGCTTAATACAGATATGTTGAAAGTTTTCTATTCAACATTATCAGATATATTAGATTTATTAACAAGTGTTGTAGATAAAACTGGTGGATTACAAGGAATTCTTACTAGTGGAGCAGCTTTATTAAGAAAACCATTGATTAATACTATTGCGCCTTCTGTTGCTAGATGGGGACAAGATACTTTCGGTAAAAAAGAACGAGAAACTTTTAATAAAGAAATAGAAAAAGATGAGAAAGACTATAATAAAACAACTGAAGGCGAAAAAATTAAATTATTAAGATATGACGAAATGGCTCTTTCTTTAACTAGAGAAGAGCAAGCAGAATATAAAGAGAATCTTAATTTATTAAAACAGCAAGCAGCTTTAAGAGAAAAATTAAATAATTTAAAAAAAGAGCCTATATCAAAAACTTTTGAACAACAAGCATTAAATGAGCAAGTTCTTAAGCAAAGAACAGAAGATAGTCTTTTAAAAGTTCAAAATATTAATAAAAAAATAAATTATAATAGTGAAAATTTTACTGGTTTATTTGATCCAAAAAAAAGTTATTCCCAATTAAATGATCAACTAGGGACAGTTTATCAAGAATTAAATGAAAGCATTAAAGAATTAGAAGCGTCTCAAAAAAAAGCTACTGAAGAAAATTCTAAAAATATCCAACAACAAATTGATAACTATGAAAAACTAAAAGAAGCAATCTTAGAAACAAAAAATGCAACAGAGGACAAAAAATATCCTCTTGAGGGGGCTGAAAGAGAATTACCTTCATCAAATGATTATTTTCAAACAACCGAAGCTAAAAATCTTTTAGATTCATATTCTCAACTAAATCCAGAAGAGCAGAAAGCAATTGCTACTTCAATAGCTAATAAAAAGAAATATACTAATGTATATAAAATATTAACTGGAGAAGAAATAGAAATTACCAATGAAAGAAAAGCTGCTATAATTGCAGCACTTAACGAGGAACTTACTAAACATAATGAATTGCTTGAAGTTAATAAAAAACGTACTGGAGAACAAATTGAGAACAATAAAGAAGAAGAAGAAAGCATTTTAAATAATTTTAGAATATTAGGTAAAGGCGTCGATGTTGCAAAGATTTTTGATATAGTATCTAAAGGAGCTATTGGATTAACTGGCGGATTACAAATCATGAATGTTGCTATGGATAATAGTTTAACTAATTCGCAAAAATTAGAAGGAGCATTATCTGGATTAGGAGCAACATTAAGTTTGCTTCCTGGAGTATATGGCGCAATCGGAACAGCAATATCCGTTTTAGGACCTATTTTATTAGAAGTAACAGGTATTGGGCAAAGTCAAACTGAAAAATTAAATAATCAAATTAATGCTATTAAAGAAGCAAATAATTCTTTGACTAAAAATGTAAATCAGCAAGCGCAAGATTTAGCTTCAATTTCTAGTACATATGATGATTTAGTAAAAAATTACAAAGAAACTGGGGCAACTTTTGATCAATTAACAGAAGAACAAAAAAGTCAATACGCTCAAGTTGCAGAATATGCAGAAAACTACGCTCCTGAATTAATTAAATACTATAATACTGAAGGGCAAGCTATTTTAGATTTATCTGGAAAATATGAACAGGCAGCTAATAGTAAAAAGAATTATTTACAGTTAAAAGCTGAAGAAAATCAATTATCATTATATAGCACAATGCAAGATAGTGCTTCAGAAAATGCCGCTTTATTAGTTGAAAATTATGGAGTATCTTTTCAAAAAATACAAGATTTACAAACAAAAATTGCGGAAACTAGACAAAAGGGCTTAGAAGGAAAAGACGTTACAAAGGAATTATCTAGTTTAGAAGAACAATTAAGCTCTTATCGCGAACAAGTAAATTCGATATCATCTGATTGGGATGAAATGTTTTCTCAGATAATATTAAAAGGTAATGCAGCTTTTTATAATCTTGGAACAACTATGCAAAACAGTCTATTACAAGCTTCTAGTTTTAATAGCTTTTTGCTTTCTAATGAAGACTTTACTTCAGCACGTTTTCAAGAAAGAATACAAACTTTAACTGACGCTTTAGGAGACTTATCTCAAGAACAATTAGATATATTTAATAGTTTAAATCAATCTCAAGCAGATTTCTTTACAACATTATTTTCTAATTTAGAACTTACTAAAGATCAATTAACGCAAATTTTTTCTGAAATACAATCTAGCCAAGATTTATTAAGAGGCGGGTATTTAACAGATGCTATTAACATGAGTCAGCAAAATTTTGCTAATCAAGTTGCTAATAGCTCAGAAATTGGACAACAATATGTTCAAAATCAACAATATCTTCCAGAACAATCTTTATCTCTTGAGTCAGCTCCTTTAGAAACCGGCGGAGTAAATATATCTGATTTAAAGACACAAAACAAACATTTAGAAAAACAAGCTAGCATTCTTGAAGACAGAACTAGTGCGGTACAGAATATAACAGGAGGTGCAGTTCCTTTCGATTATTTAGAAGGACTACCTGAAGATTTAGTTAATTATGATCCAGATAACGGCATTGAGGGATTATTAGATGACCTTGAAAGTATTCGAGAAGCTATAAAAGAAAACCAAGAAGTCATAGAAGAATATAATGATGCGAATGATGAAGTTATGAATAACTTTGAAAAAGCTGTTCGTGACATGGCTAAAAGTGGCAACGAAGGCTTCAATGAAGTCCGAGATGCATATGAAGAAATGTATAAATACGCTGAAGAAAATGGTATGGATGCTTTAGCCGAAAAATATGGCGAAAGTACTGAAGTCATGGAAGAAAAAATGGGGCGTATGTATGCTAATTTAAATGGTGATAATCAAGAATATTTTAATTCATGGGTAGAAGCTAATACCGGGGCGATCCTAGAAAATGCTGCAAATTTAGGTGTTTATGCAGAAGATTATAAGACTTATGCAGAATATATGGATGCAGTTGATGCGGCAAGAGCTCAAACTAAAGTTTATTATGAAATGTTAGCTAATGGAGATATAGCTGGATTATCAGAAGCTTTAAAACAGAAAAAAATTGGCGATTATATAACGGAACAAATGGCCGCAGGTAATAAAGCAAATGTTATTAGCTTCTTAGCTTTAAGTGAAGCTGATCAAGTAAAATATGCTGAAAATGAGAAAAAATTGGCTGTATTAAAAAGTGTTAGAGATTCTTTAACAACTGCAATGCAGGGCGCTCAAGGTTCAATGGACTTAAATGCTCAAGTAGGCGATAATTCTTTGGAAACTATTGGAGATGTTATTAAAGGAGCAAATAGTGCCTTAACTTCTATTGGTGCTCCAACAATTAGTTTTTCGGGAAATAAAGTTAAGAAAAAAGTTGTTGAAGATGTTCTAAAATATGTTGAAGATAAAATATCGGAAACTAAAAAAGAACAAAATGAATTAAAAAATAAAGGAGAAGAAGCTTCAAAAGATAATCAAGATTTAAAAGATTTTGTAAATGATCTTGAAAATATTTATAACGGAATGGACTCTCCTAATTATAACTACCCAATGGGTGGTAATATACCTAGTGCAAAACCTACTGGTGGAGGAGGAAAAATTCCTACTAATTCTCCAACTAGCTCCGGAGGGGGCGGAGGTGGAGGAAGTGGCTCCACTCCTAAAGAAGTAGAAGATTTAGAATTAGAATTAGACCCTCTTAAAAGATATAATGATTTATTAGACCGAATTGACCATGAACTTGATATTATTAAAGAACAAAAAGATCGCGTTTATGGTAAACAATATATCGACGCCTTAAATAAAGAGGTAGAATTAAATAGAGAATCTTTAAAAGTCCAGCAAGATAAATTAGCAAAAATTAAAGAATTAGAAAAAGAACAACAAGAAGCTCTAAAAAAACAAGGAGTAGAATTCGATGAAAATGGTTTAATTTCTAATTATAATGAATTATTAAAGAAAAAACAAGATGAAGCTAATAAATTATCTGGAGACACAAAAGAAGATGCTAAAGAAGCCGTTGAAAAACTGCAAGACGCTATGGATAAATATGAAGATGAGGTTATTGATTCTAAGCGAGATGCTTTAAAAGCTATTGAAGAAATTAAAACCGATTTATCTGATTTAGCAGTAGAAAAAATTCAATATACTATTGAATTAATAGTAGACGCGACTGAAGAAGATTCAGATTTAATTGAATTTATAGGAGATGCGCAACGTTTAAAAAAGGGAAAATTTAGTTTCTCAATTATAGCTGAAGAATCAGCTAAGCAATTAATTAATAGTATGCAAGGTATTCAAGATGTTTTTGCTCAAACTGGAGATGCTAATAAATTTATTAATGATATTTTAACAAATCCTGATTTAAAAGGTAATACTCAAGCTCAAATGGATTTAATTAAAGAGCAACAAGAGCAAATGCAAGATTTAGCTAGTGATTTAATGGATTTTGCAGAAGAATTGGGTGAAGCCTTTGCAGATGGATTAGATGAAGCTTTAGATTTATTAGAAGAAGAATTTGATAGATATGAAAATATTATTGGTCAATATGAATATATTATTGATATGGCTGAAGGATTAAATTTAAATAATATTGATAATTTGGATAATTTGTATGGAAATATTACATCTATATATGAAAAAAATATAGAGCAATCTAGACAAGCTGCGGAAATATTTAAAAATTCTAGAGATCAATTTGAAAAAGGATCTGAAGAATGGATTCTAGCTAATGATAAATATATGGAAATGCAATCTCAAGTAATAGATCAAGAATCTGAATTAGCAGATTTATTACAAGATAAATATGATATAGCTACTGAATCTGGAAGATTAAAATTAGAAGAAGCTTTATTTGGTGGACAGACTTTAGATGATATTCAAGAAGATTTAGATGAAATTAACGAATATAGAGAAAAATATTTAGATACTGAAACTAAAATTTATAGTCTTTCTAAATTAGAACGTCAAATAAATAAAGATATTCAAAGTTATCAATATGATCCCGAAACTCAAGCGGCTTTAAAGAAATTTATGGACGATGAGCTAAAATATCTAAATTCTAAAGAAAAATTAACTCAAACTGACTTAGATTTAGCAACGCAACAGTATAATGTTGTAAAAGCTCGTATTGATTTAGAAAGAGCTTATAATAGCGAACAATATCAAATGATGCTTCAAAGAAACGCAGATGGAACTTTTGGATATATGTACGTTCAAAATACTGATGCAGTTGAAGATGCAAAACAAGCTTATGAAGATGCAGTTAATGAATTGTACCAATTTGCATCTGAAAAGAACGCAGAACTTCAACAAGAAAGTGTTGATATTCGTTCAAATGCTCTTGATGAATACGATAAAATTGTCGAAAGATTGAAAGCAGGAACGATCTCTGAAGAAGAGGCTGTTGAACAATTAAATAAAGCTTTTGAAGATATGAAAAAGAAATTGGAAGAAAATGCTAAAGCCCAAGCAGAAATGCAACAACAAATGGCTTCAGCTAAATTACTTCAAATTTTAGGAGTATCAGAAAGTGAACTTGATGGTTTAGATAGTCTAGAAGAAAAATTAATAAAAACTTTCGATATTTTAAATAATAATGGAGAAGTTAATAATTTATCTGAAACTATTAAAGCTTTAGGTCTAAATGCTGAAGATTATACAGGAACTGTTGGAGAGCAAGTTTCTCAAATCTATAAAGATTTAGGCGCTAATGAAGAAGCCTTAGAAAAAATGATGGAAGCTTTTGCTAATTCAGGAGATGCTACTGCAGCTACTATTTTAGGATTATTACAAAAAACTGGCGATTTAAGTGAATTAACTCAAGATATATTGAATAATTCTCTAGCAGGAGCTGGTGATAGTTTTGATTCTATGATAGATAGAATTACTTCTGGTTTAGTTAATACTGGAGATATTTTTGATGAAAGCTTTAAAAATGGATTAGAAGGAATGGATGAATTGTGGGATTCTTTATCTACTACAATTGCCGGAGATCTAGAACAAATTTCTAAAGAATTCGATCCTGAAAATCCTGATGGAGCTTTATCACAAGTTACAAATGGTATTCTAAGCGCTTATGAAGAATGGCAAAAAGCTTTAGAAGATTCTTATCAAGATATTATGGATAGAAATGATGAGCTTATTGACATGACAGAAGAATACAATAAGCATTTACAAGATACTATTAATAAAACTAATGAAGAATTAGCTCAATTAACAGAATTAACTAAGAAGTATCAAGATTTAAGAGAAGAAGTATTAGCAAGTATAGACGAAGTCTTAAAATATATCGAAATCTTAGACCAAGCTAAAGATAAGATTGAAACAGAAGGTGGAATTCATGCGAGTGACGCTGAAAAGGAAAAAGTAGAAATAACTGAAAAGATGATGTATAATTCTCCTTACAGTTCTAGTCCAATAATGTTAACCGCATCTGGAAATGAATTCTATACTGATGGTTCTGTAAATAATAAATTTAGAGTAAAAAGTGCGGACGACTCTTATATAGGATGGTTTGATGCAAGTTCTCTAAAAGCCTTCCATGATGGTGGTCAAGTAGATGTCAATAAAGAAGGATTAGCTTTGGTTAAGAAAAATGAAGCAGTATTTACTGAACAAGAATTATCGTTCATTAATGGTATTAAAGACGTTCTGTATGATATGCAATCTAAAATTAACCTACCTCAAATGGTTAATAGTGATTCTTCTGTATCTCAAAATATACAGATTCACGCTTCATTCCCTAATGCTAATAATGCTGATGAGATTGAAAAAGCATTTGAAAGTCTATATATAAATTCTTCTCAGTATATAAATAAAAAATAAATTGACAAACACTAAAAAATATGATATAATAAAATAAAGAGGTGATTAGATGCAAAATTCTCAAGATATACAAGAGTTAATTTATAGAACGATTGAAAATATATCGAAAGAACTTATAAAGAAAACTAATTACTTATATTTAGTAGAAGGAAAAGTTACCGAGATTGATAATCTCGGTAACTGTTATGTTTTTAAATATCAGGACGAAGATTATGTAGGTTTTAGTATTACAGGTGAAAAGTATAAGATTAATGATTTAATTTATGTTCTTTTTTCCAATAATAAAGATACTAAAAAAATGATCTTATCTAAAACTAAAGCCTTCTCAAATAATGATATTAGAAGATTAGTTAATCAAGCCCAAGATTCAGCCAACAAGGCTGAAGAAAGTGCGCAAGAAGCTTTAGATCGTATAGAGCAAATAGGATCTGATGGCAACTTATCTGTTAATGAAAAATTAATAATTAAAAAAGACTGGGATAATATCAAATTAGAATATATTCAAGTCACAGAAGAAATGGAATTATTTGGGGGAATAGAAAATCCAGTATTAAATCCTCTAAAGGAGCAATATGATAATAATTATATAGCTTTAAAAAGTTATATTGAACCTATATTAGAGGATTTATCAACTCCTTCAAAAGTAGAACCCCAAGAATTTGTTGAAAAATTTAATAATTATTATTCTATAAGACAGCAAATCGCACAGGCTATTGCTGATATTACTAAACAAATAGCTGATGAAACTTTAGAATTAGCAAAAATAAACGAAAAATTATTGGCAGATATTGCTAACGATAATAAATTAACTCCTTCTGAAAAACAAAGTGTATTAAAAGAATATCAAGGAATAGAGGCAGAACATGGTACTATAATAGAACAAGCACAATATTATGGTATTGTATATTTAAACTATGATAAAAGTTATAATGATTTAAAAACTTATTTAACTCCTTTTTTAGAAGAAATAAATACTACTTCAGATATAATTGGAGAAACATTTAGACAGTATTTCGTTACTTATTATGATGAAAGACAAAAATTACAAAAAGATATTTCAGATAAAGCAAAAGATATTGTTGATGACATGGAGATAGGCGGCAGAAATATTTTAAAATATACTGATTATAGTAAAACTACTGGTTATGAAGTTATAGGAAATATTAATACCGCAACTTTAGATAGTAATGATAATTTAAATAATAGAAAGAGTTTGAAAATTGAATCTACTGGAGCATCAGTTTTTGGTAGTGAAGAAATAAGACAGTTTATGTATACGAGTGTTGTTGATCAATCTAATTTAATACTTTCTTTTTATGCTAAAGCTAATGAAGAAAATAAAATGTGGTTAGATATCTCAGGAGGAGCTTCTGTAGAAAGCGGTGTAAGAGACCCAGAAGATTCAAAAGCTTTAACCATAAATACCGAATGGACACATTACACCTATTTTTTAGGAAAAATTACTTTATTAGAAACTTTTAATACGGAAGATTCTTTTTTAGCATTTGGTTTTAAAAATAGCGGAACAATTTGGATAAATTCATTTAAATTAGAGACCGGCGATAAAGCCACTGATTGGACAGCTGCGCCAGAAGATATTCAAGGAAATATTAATGATGGAAAACAAGAAGCTATTGAAGTGTCTAAAGCGTACGTTGATATAAAAAATGATGAAATTAAAACTTCAGTAGAAAATATAAAAACAACTGTAGATGGACATACAACCGCCATTTCTACAGTTCAATCTTCTGTGCAACAAACAGAGAATAAAGTGGACACTATTTTTACACAAACAAATGAAATAAAAGATTTAACAGATCAAAATAGTAGCCAACTTGAAGAATATAAACAATATATTTCAATGGAACCTGTTAAACACGAAGGTGAAACCGAACCTAGACCAACAATTACTTTAGGACAATCTACTAGTAGTTTTAAAGTAGCTATTGATAATAAAGAAATTGCTTTTACCGGAGCTTCTGGTGAAAAAGTTGCTTATATTACAGGAGATGAATTACGAATAAATAATGTTGTAGTAGTAAAAAAACTAGCCATTGGAGACTTCTTCTGGGAACAAGAACAGAATGGTCATTTGGTATTAAAGAAAGGACGGTAATATATGGCAACATTTTCTAGTAATGCCGGACGATACACTTTGATACTTGATGTGTATGAAAATAGTGGTTCAACAAATATTACTAATAACACATCGAGCGTCCATTGGACTTTAAAATTGCGTTCAGATAATGGTTATTGTCAATGGAATCCAGGACCAGGAGACTTTCATGTCAAACTAAATGGTTCAGTTGTATGGTCTGCTGAAAATCCAGCTTTATGGTATGGTAGTATTGGTGGAACGATTACATTAGCTTCAGGAGATACCACGATTGGTCACAATAGCGATGGATCTAAGACGATATACTGCGAAGGTAAATATACAGCAAATTCGAATGCAGATTATTTACCCAAGTCTTCAACGTGTGGTGGGAACTTAACTTTATCAACAATACCTAGAGCATCTAGTTTTAAGAGTATTTCTGGTAATACAATTGGTGGTTCTCAAACTATTACAATTGACAGAAAATCTTCAAGTTTTACCCATAGCTTATGGTATAAGATTGGAAATGGTAGTTGGGTTGGTATTGGTAGCGGTATTGGTACTAGTAAAACATGGACACTACCAACTTCATTAAACAATCAAATACCTAATAGTACGTCATTAACATTAACTTATATTTTAAGAACTTATAATGGTACTACTCAAATCGGTTCCGATGTTTATTATGACTATACTGTTTATTATAGTGGTAACAATCCAAATGTGGGTAGTGTTGCGATTACTTATGCAAATTTATTTAATAGTAAATTTATTGCCAACCATTCAACAGCAACTATCAAATATACTGGATATGGTGGTGTATACGGCTCTAGTATTAAATCCGCTCAAGTTATATTTAACGGAGGTTGGAAAGGAACAACAAATTATGATACCGGTAAATTAACTGCTGGTACGTATACATTCCAAGGTGTAGTAACAGATAGTCGTAATAAAACTGTATATACTGGTCAACAATCATTCACTTGTCATCAAATTAACAACCCAACTATATCAATTAATGCCTATCGTTCTGACGCCGAAGGTAATGCCGACCCTGGAGGAACTTATATTACTATTATCCCAACATATTCAGCTCATGATCCAGTGGGTGGAAATAGCATTAAAACAAATAGTTTTACCTGTACTTCATTGATGACTACTGATACCGCGATAACTAGTGGCGCTAAGAAAATATTATCTGGTGCTAATGTCGACAGTGAATATGTTATTTCTGGAACTGTAACAGATCAATTAGGACGTTCATCAGCTACCAGTATTAAAGTAGGGACTGCTTTCGCTATTATGGATATTCGTCCTGATGAAAAAGGAATGTCATTTGGTAAATATAGTACCGGTCCGGATAAATTTGAAGTTGCTTGGAGCGCGTATTTCGATAAAGATGTTAAATTTAACAATTCAATAACTGCCAATAAAGTTGTTAGTGATAGTATACATTTAAATGATAATATAAAAACTCGCTATATTTCCCCAATACAAACCTTCAATGGCAATGGTAATTCTGCGGCTTATTTAAAAATGTGGACTATTAAAGTCATTAGCACTTATGTTAATACTCCATTAGAATTTTATTTTGTACAAAGAGGTGCAATAACTCCGACTAGACTTAGTGTTAGGTTTTATTCAAGCTCCAATACTGATCCTAATGTTGATACATTTACTTATATTGGAGATACTAAAGGATTGTATATAGTAAAAGAAGCAGCTTCAACATGGGATATATATATAAAAAAATCAGAAGCATGGGATGGAATTCATAGCTATTACATAGCAAAGCCTGATAATATTTTTGATATTAAATTTGTTGGCTCGAACAGTGCATCACTACCATCTGGGTATAAAACAGCTATAGATTTTTATGTTCACAAAATGTATCCAGTAGGAACAATATATACAAGCACTAGTTCTACTAATCCTGGAAATTTCTTGGGTGGAACTTGGGAAGCTTTTGGACAAGGTCGTACATTAATTGGTGCGGGTACAGGAAATGACGGTACTACAAGTATGTCCTTTACTGCTCTTGGAGAGTACGGAGTGTACGACGTTACGCTCACAAAAGATCAGATGCCATCACATTCTCACGGGATCACTGAGCGTACAAGTGGTAGTCATGGTACATACGATCATGGACCTTTTATGGCATCACAAAATAGTAACTCTATAACTTGGCCAGACTCTAACACACCCATCTCAAAGACTGGCGGGAATAAGGCGCATACAAACTTACAGCCTGTTAAAGCTGTGTATTTTTGGAGGCGCATTAACTAACCCTGTGCCAATAATAAACCACCTTGTGTGGGGCAAGTTATTATGTGGCTGGTCTCCACCAACCGGTTTTGCTTGTGATCCGTATTGGTTACCCTAGTTATATAATAATCGCTGCAATGTACCATTGATTGGAGCGTTTGTTCCCTTTGCTGAGTCGAAACTATGGCCAACTAAATGTGAGTGACTAGGCATGGTATCTGTGGTCAACTTTACTTGATATTCCCCACCTTCTCCATTGGCCGTAAAAGTCATACTTAAGCGATTGACCATATGTATGACTTTTACTACTGGATCTGAAGGAGGCAAATATCAACATGTACTTACTCAACAAGAGTTGCCAAAGCAAGCTGTAGCTAACGTAAATAGTCAATACGGTTTTTCTAAATCGGCATGGTTTGTAGGTGCTGGTTGGCAAGGCAATAGTGGCCAAAGTGATCAGCCTTTTTCCCTTTTACCTCCTAACAAATCAATTTACTATTGGCACCGCATTAGCTAATTCGACGCCAATAGTAGACAGCTTTAGACGGGGCATATTGTTATGCGGCTGATTACCACCGGTGCCGTTAACACTTCTGTTACCAGTATTACAAGTATAATGCGTCCATCCAGCACCGCCGCCATTAGTAGCTACGAGGTTTGTGCCGTATTCATAAGCAGTTTGATGGGAGTGATTTGCAAGCTCATCTACTGTCAGCTTGTGTTTGTATTCACCACTCTCCGACAAGGCAGTAAAAGTCATACATTTAATGCTGATAGTAATCGGCGAGTAACTCAACGCATTTTCGTTTGAGCTCTAGTTGCGGGCGGACGTACATGCTCATGGTTATGGCTACATTACTGTGCCCTAACAATTGGCTCAGCGATTTGTAATCACAACCGCATTCAATGCAGCGTGTAGCAAATGTGTGACGTAGCGCATGGAATTTAAGGTGTGGTAATTCTAACTTTTCTAGAAGCGCATTATAGAAAGTGCGATATTTGTTTGGTTCAATATGTTGCTTCCTACCAGTAATGATATATTCATTATCATCACCACCTAATAGAACAGCATATTGCATGATCCATTTGTTAAGTGGTATGAAACGAATGCTGGAACGTGTTTTAGGTGGTGTTATATGAAGCTTAGAACCATCTTCTTTGGTGTAAGTTCGTATCATGGTTTTGTTGATATGTAGCAACTGCGTATCAAAGTTGATATCTGACCATTTTAAAGCACATAGTTCGCCAATTCTTAATCCCGTATGAATTGTTAAAAGAATCCCAAAATTTCGGTTGTCTATTGCAGACTGTAGGTGATTTATTAATTTTACTTGGTGCGATTTTTCAAAAATTTCAATCTCTTTTGGTGGATGATATGGAAGTTGGATTTCTATTTGTTTCCCAAGTGTGAGCTTAAGAACTGTAATTATATCTTGTGCATATTTGTAAGATATACCTCCGCTAGCATCACAGCGTCCATGATCTAGTTTGTTTAGGATAAACTCTTGAAGGATGTCATTGTTCAAATTATCCACTTTATAATTTCCTAAATCAGATAAGATTTGATTATGAACTATATTGTGATAGTTTGTATAAGTTGAATATTTAAGATAAATTTTTTGATTGTCTAACCAATCAGTTAAATATTGTTTATATAGCATAGGGGAATGCCTCCTTATGCTTTTATTTTAGAAAGTAGGTTAAAAATATGAAAAATGAAAAAGAAGAAATTATTACAAACGAAGATGGCGAAATGCCTATTCCAGAAGAACCTAATAAAGAATTAGATATCAATGGAATTAGAATTACGTTAATCAATGAAATGATTCAAATGATTAATGACGAATTGAATGTCACGTTTACAACTAAATCTAGTTTAGATGAAGTCGATAAAGCCTTTTCTGAAAATACTGAAGATATTGTGTATAACGATGATATTTATTCCGGATACAATCTAATCAAGAGTATTGGTCGAAAAAAAGACAACACAAATCAGATTGTATATAAAGTTGTTTTGCAAAATAAGACTAAAACTCAGCTCATCACAGATGACCAATTGTATGCTATTGAATTTGCGAAGGTAAATATATCAGATAAAGAAGCTTTAAAATGCAAAACCATTTTTGATGAATGGAAAACATTTATCAACAAGAAGATGGAAAAAGGAACTCGTTTTATCTATGAAAATGAGTTATGGAAAGCTCGCCAAGAGATTTTAAAAGTGTTAGAAAACCAATATCCATCAATCGACACTTCTGCGTTGTATGAACGTATTGATGAAGAACATACTGGAACAGTTGAAGACCCAATTCCATATGTCAACACTATGGAAGTATTTGAGGGTAAATACTATTTAGAAAATGGGAAAATCTATAAGTGTATTAGAAATAGCGGACAACCATTATACGCAAGTTGCGAAAGCCTATTAGGAAATTATTTTGAACTAGCTGCATAATTTCAGTTTTTTATTTTCTCTTGGAATGAGAATAAACTTATCCTAGAAAGTAGGTATTTATTATGAATTTACCTGATTTAACACAATTTATTGAGCCAACAACATTGATCATTTGTTTGTGTGTTGGATATGTAATTAAAGAAACAAAACCATTTGAGAAAGTTGCGAACGATTTCATTCCTATTATTGAATTAGGACTAGGTATCATTTGTGCAAGTGTTGGAGCGTTTATGTCTAATCAACCAATTACATTCTCCGTAATTGCAGTTGGAGCATTGACAGGTATTGCTAGTGTTGGTTTACATCAATTATTCACTAGAACAATTCAAGGGTTAAGTGGTAAAAATAAAGGCTAAGGTGATAGCATGGATAATTTTCTACCAATTAAAGTACACGAAGAATATGCACAGAGAATGTCCGATTGGAATGATAGATAAGACGCACGTATCAAAGATTTTGAATTTACCACAAAGGAACTGTCTAGGATGAATTTATCTATTGAAAGAATGGCAAATTCAATGGAGATGATGATAATAGAACACCAGATAAACTTCCGGCTTTATGGGATTTAATTAATCCAGATGATAGTAAGGGAACTATTGACAATACAATCCCTATTCCAGAGCCGTTTAGTTCAATGGTATATGTTAAAGGAAAATACTATTTAGAAGATGATAAAAAATATTTAATGAATAGACAAGGAATGGAAGATGGAGAAGAAATTTCATTAACATTTAAACCTAGTCAATTAATTGGTCAATATTTTAAACTTGTAGAATAATTTGACAAATATTAAAAAATATGATATAATTATTTTTAGATAGGGGTGAAAAAATGAAAGCTGGAAAAAAATATGTAAGATCAGATGGAATTCAATATGCAATGTATCCGAATTCTATAATGAATATTACACAATCTATTAATGGAGCTTATAGTCATAGAGGTACAAATGCTATTGACGATGCTCAAGAAAATACCGGTATTAGCAATGGATATGCTCCTTGTGATATGGTATGTGTTGCAACAGATTATGTGAATGGAAATGCAATGTTTTGGCAATCGCAAAAGCCTGTAGTAACAAGAAAATATGGTGTTACATATATTTACTTAATGGTTATTCATGATAATACTGCAAACGCTTATATTGGAATGAAAATTAAACAAGGAGAGCAGTTATTCTCTGAAGGAACTGCTGGTATGGCTACTGGAAATCATAACCATATCGAAGTTGGTATTGGTAAATTCAAAGGAACGTATATTCTTAATGCATATGGTGTTTATATGATGCCTGGTAATGTTAATCCCGCAGACGTTTTCTTTGTAGATGATACTAAGATTATTAATGGCGGTGGATTAAATTGGGGAAAAATTCCTAAAGAACCTAGTCAACCATCTGAAAAAGATTTAATCCAAGAAGACGGAATCGCAACTATGACAGCAGATTCTGTTCAAGCTAGATTAAATGGACCTAAAGGAAATGTTGTTCGTAAATATAATAGTGGAGATAAAATTCGTTATTATTGGAAATGGGTTGGAAACGGGCATAGATATATTGTTTGGAAAGAAGGAAAAAATTATATTTATTTAGCAGTAAGTGGAAGTGAAACTCCAGGCAAAGATCCTTGGGCAACTTTCTCTGCGCCTGATGATACAAATGCAACTCCTGAAAATCCTGAGTTACCAGATGTAACTCCAAATGATTTAATTCAAGAAGATGGAATAGCTACTTTAACAGTTGATGGAGTACGTGCACGATTAAATAATCCTAATGGTTCTATTGTAAGAACATACAATACTGCTGATAAGATTAGATACTATTGGAAATGGATAGGTAATGGTCATCGTTATATTGTATGGAAAGAAAATAATGAATATATTTATTTAGCTGTAAGTGGATCAGAAGAACAGGGTAAAGATTCTTGGGCTACATTTAGTGCACCCGATGAAAATAATGAAGAAAAGCCTTCCACTCCTTCATATGATGATCTATATGATCCTGAAGAAGAACCTAATTTAAAAGATGAAATTATAGATATTGAAGAATTTGCTAAATATGGATTGAAAGCAAAAGTACAATTAGTAGATAGACGTTTATATAAATCTAAATGTTGTTATACTATGGAAAATCCTAAAGGTATAGGTATTCATAACTTTGGAGCTAGTAGTGGTTCTCCTACTGCACAGAATTCTGCAGATGGTCAAAATAAAGAAGATATGAATCCTAGCTCATTAAAATCTTGGCATTTCCAAGTAGATGATAAAGAAATTATTCAATCCTTACCAATGAATCGTAACTCTTTTAGTTTTGGAGATGGCGCTAAAGGTGAAGGAAATAGAAACTATATCGCAATAGAAATTATGAAAGATATGCCTACTGATGATAGAGAAGCGGCAGATAAAGCACAAGATAATGGAGCATTAGCTGCGGCAATTATTTGCTATAAAAAAGGATGGGATGTTAAAGACCTTAAAAAACACCAAGATTTTAAAATGACTGATGGAAGTTATAAATATTGTCCTCACAGAATTTTAGATAATGGTTGGGATAATTTTATTAAACAAGTTCAAATTCATTATGATAGAATTGTAGAAATAAATAGCCCTAAAGATCCTGAAACCGGAGAAAATAATACTGATACAAGTGATAACAATAATAACGAAGAATTGAATATCGGTTTAATAAATAAATTAATACGAAAATTAATACAGTTGATTAATAAAATACTTAATAATATGAAATAAAGAATGGAGATTATAAATGCAAGAAAGAAGAGACGGGAATAATTTAGATAATGAATGGTATACAACTAGGAATCCATATTACTTAAATGGATATGAACTTCCTAACTGTACTACCTATGCATGGGGTAGAATATCAGAAATTTTAGGAGAATCAATAAATACTTGTAAGGGAAATGCGATAACGTTTGCCTATGAACCCGATTTTAATCCAATATCTGACCCTATTGCTGGCGCAATAGTTGTTTGGAGTGGAGGGTATATGAATTGTGGGCATGTGGCAGTTGTAGAACATGTATATGAAGATGGTTCAATAGATATTTCAGATTCATCTTTTGGAGGATATAATTTTAAACTTACTCGTTTATATCCAGGAAATAATTATTATAATGGAGATAATTCTTTATCTCTTGAAGGTTTTTTTCTTCACAAGAAAATAGAAGAACAAATGGAACAAGAAGCTGCGAAGAAAACTGAAGAGGGTAAAGAAATGATTAGGAATAGTATATTAGAAGTATATCCTTTTTTAGATAACCTTATAAATCCAACACCTCCTGGATTGGAGAATGGATTTTTAATTGGAGCGGTTATAGTACAAAATGAAAAGAAGAATTTTCGCAGACTTCTTTCTAAAATAGGAGGTAAAATATGGAATTAATTAGTTTTATGTTTATGGCATTTTTCGTAGAAGGATTAGTAGATTTCGTAAAACAAATTGTAGATGCGGATAAAAGCATTAAATATGCTTATATTTTATCTATTGTTTTAGGAATCGCAACTTGTTGCGTTTTTGATTTAAATCTTTTATCATTATTAGATATAAATACAACAGTTCCTTTTGCGGGAAATATTGTTAGCGGTTTTATTATTGCTAGAGGAAGTAATTATTTAAATGATGTTATTTCTAAATTTTTAACTAAAGAAAATAATTTAGGTTAAAAAAATTTTTAAAAAATGTCAAGAAAAATTTGACATGACACAAAAAGTATGATATAATATATATAGATAAAGGGGAAAGACAAATGCTATATAATTATAGGAATCCTTATGCAAATTCTTCAATGAATGTGTATGGAGGAGGAAATAATTATCAGCCTATGTCTAATGTCAATTCACAAAATCAACAAGCACTAAGCCCTTTTTATCAGAGCATGTATCCGATAAATAATCAGAGGTTTAGTGCTTTTTTTTGTGAATGACTATTCTGAAGTAAAAAACGCAACGGTAAGTTCAGATGGAAGTCCTTCTCTTTTTATGATGAATGATAAGGATGTATTTTACATCAAAAAAGTAGGAGAAGATGGTAGAAACATTTTAAAATCTTTTGAATTTAAAGAATTTACAGATGAAGACAATATGGTTGATAAAAAGAATGTAACTCAACAAAATAATCAAGAGATTGAAAGTTTTATACATCAAGCTTATCAACAAACTAGTCAGATAATGGCGAAATATGGAAAAACCGCTAATCCTATTGGAGATAAAGTTAACAAATGGGATAAATATTTTGTTTATAATATGATTTGCGCAGATTATCCTTTAAGTCATGGCGGAGATAATCAAAAAATTTCCATGATGTCTTATGAGTTTTTAAGTGATCCTGATGGATGCGAAGAAAAAGCTTATAAATATTATAAAGCAATGTCTAAAAAAGAATAGTGTAAGCTATTCTTTTTTCTTGACAAGTTATAAAAAATATGCTATAATAATACTGTGTGGAAGAATAGTAATATTGAGAGGTGATATTGTGGAAGAAGTTACTAGCTGGTTTATAGGATTACTTTTAGGTAGTTTAGTTCCAGGAATCTTGATGTTTATTATTCAAAAAAAATTAACAAATGTTTCTAAATCTTTAGAAGATAAAAAAACTGATGAAAAAAGGTTTAATGTTATTATTATAAAATCCCTTATATGTCTTGGAGAAAATAATAAAGCTATGTTTGAAGCTTTGAAATCTGGTAGGACTAATGGAAATTTAGATAAAGCCATGAGGCAATATGATGAAATTGAAAAAGAATTAAATGCTTATTTAATAGATAAAGCGTCTAGGGAATAGGAGAGGATATTATGAAAACTATTATAATTTCACATACAGAAGAAATTTATGACAAAATTTCAAATCATTTTTTATATAATAAAAATGTTGAAGTTACTCAAGTTCTTTCTAATAGACAAGAAATAATTGATTATTTAAAAGATAAAGAATATGATTTATGTGTTGGATTTTATGATACAACAAAAAACGCGCAAAAAGGTATTCAGATAGGTTGTAGTGGAAAAACTCCAATACCAGAAAAAGTAGAACTTTTATTAAAAGAACTAAAGAATAATAAAGAAGATATAATTTCTAGAAGAGATGTTATTTGTAAGAAAAATGATTATGAAAAAACAGAACTTTTTAAAAGAGTTAAATCTACAAATTGTTTCTCATATTTTCCGGAAATCTATGATTCTGAAATTAAGAAAAAAGAAAATTTTGTTATTATTTTAAATAAAAAAGTTGATAATATAGATATATGTTTAAACGCTTTTGATAAAATTATTTTAGATAATAAGAAAAAAGAAGTTAAAAAAATAATAAAAAAAGAAGAAAAAGAA
>NFZD01005727.1_pt1 | contig 24001 bp, 11 predicted proteins | sample 1095381 | NCBI WGS metagenome assembly NFZD01 (sample SAMN03609891, study PRJNA323583) | gut metagenome | isolation source: feces | host: Rattus norvegicus | place: Denmark: Riget | collected 2013 | reverse complement strand
TTCTTTTCTATCATATGGATTTTTTAAAGATTCGTTGAGAGTATTAATAGAAAAAATCATATTATTTCCTCCTGTCAAATTTCATATAAAAGGTAGGTAGGAGATTTACATCCTACCTACCAATTTTAATCATTTAAGCTTTCAAGCAAAGCGTCAATATCAGCAGCTTTATCAACAGATTCTTCACATTCTGTAATATCTACTGTTTTATCTTTTTCTTTAGCTTCTGCAATTTCTTTTTGCACTTTTGATGACTCTTCTACATATTCTGCAGAGAGATTTTTAAATCTATTTGAACTGAATAAACTCATTATTATCTCTCCTTTCTAGAACAAGATTACATCATCATTGTACTGATTCTTGCCAATTGTTTTCTTCTTTTTATCTTCAGAAGCAATAGCTTTGTTTACATTATTATTGGTTTGTTTAGAATCAATAGCAAACATATTTGACCATTTACGAAGTTTTTCAACCCATTTATATTGTTTCTTGATAACTTTTCCTCTTTCTTCATCAGATAAAGTAGAAGTTGTAGAGAATCTGAGATCATTAGCATTAGCTTCCATTAAGTCTGCCTGAATTTCAAGGAAATCAGAAAGCTTAAGTCTTGTATAATACATGCCATATACCATATTTCTTGCCATATTTACTAATGTATTAAAAGCCATGCTTACTAATCTTCCGCCACCAAGAAGTAAGAATCCAGCTCCAATAGCAGCACCAATGCCTGCTTTAGCAACTGCACCTAAACCTTCATGAATTTCTTTTTCATTAATAGGTTGATTTGTATCTACAGTACCATCTCCGCTTGGAACAAGAATTGGAAGATTATCTGGATCTACATCATCATCTACATCTTCTGGGAACTCATTAGAAGCAGGAATTTCTGTATCACCAGTCATATCATCTACAGACTCTGGATCTTCTGCACATTGTGGAGCACAATCAGCAGTAGGATCTACAAACGGATCAACTGTATTTAATGGTACATTTGGATTCTCTTCTGGAATATCCTGATCAGAACCATCATCTGGATTCATATCAGATCCAATAATATCAGTTGTAATTTCTACATCTTCTTTTACTGGATTCTTAAATACAATGTCAATAGCTTTATCAAGTGTACCATTAGCACACATATTGTTGAATGTAATAAGCTGTTTAAACATTACATCATCCATTGTTCTCTGGTAAGCCACTTTATTTAAAGCTGCTTTAGGAGAAGAAGCTGTAGGATCTTTAATGTATTCAATGCATGTAGCGATCATTAAAGATGTTGATCTTTCAATTGCCATTACAGTTGAATTATATAAAAGCATAGGAAGTTCAGTATTTAAAGTATAGGCTTTAATAAATACCGCTTTTCTATCCCTTACATTTTGAATAGCAGATAATACTACATCTACTACTCCAGTACTCTGTTTATATTCAGTTACCAATCTACGAATGATATCTAAGCAATTCAGAGTTTTATCAAATCCTTCAACTTTAGTAATATCACCTCTAGACATAGGAATACTACCAAAATCAATTTCATCAACTTTTGCTACAATATTGTCATACATTGCTGAAGAAAGAGTATTTAATAACTGTTCCTGACCAGCATCTTCAAGTGTAGCAATAAACTGACGAGTATGTTTATCAGATAAATCAAAATTTTCTCTGATAAACTTATCATATTCTGTCTTAAACATATTTATTACCTCCCACCTCTGTATAACATATCTGTAGCTTTTCTTAACTCTTTATCTTTTGCTTCTCTGGATAATACAAGATAAGAAACAGATTCAAAATCATCGTTTCCGTCATACATGAACTTGGCTACTTCATTAGTTTCATCAGCAATTACTAAGCATAACAGATTATATCTATCCATTACAATCTTAGCATTCTTAGAAAGAGAAATATCAAAGTTAGCACTAGACTTCATATAATTTACAGTATCTTGAGAAACTACAAGAGTTGCAATAGAAGTTGCATCATTTCTATCTCTTTGAATCTTTCTTACATTATTTTTTACAGAACGTTTCTTAAGAGTAGACCAAAGTTTAGCAGCTTCACCTTTCTTTACATCATTGATAGCATCAAGTTTTTGCTGATCAACTGCAAGAATAAAATCTTTAGCAAAACTAATCTCACCAGTATTAGCTCTAATAAGATTCTTAAATGATAACTGTGTTTTATTTGTAGAAAGTAATCTTTCCTCAATATCAGTAGAAGTTGTAGCAATCATTCTACATTTTACACCAGCTACAAATGATTTACGATCTACGATACTATTATCATCATCCCCAACAATATTGAAATTAACGATCATCATTGTAGGTTGTAATTCGTTAGCTTTCTTGAAATCAGAGTCAAGAATTCTATGCTGATTAAGATTATTTAAATCTCTCAAATTATTAGCTCTATCGCGAGCATCATTTCTTTGAGCTGCATCAGCATCCTGGTTGATTTGATGTGTGTATTGTTGTTTTCTTAAACGAAGTTCTCTTTCTCTCTGTTTATCATTGATATCATCTCTACTTTGTTGATATCTTGATTGTTTTAAACGAAGATCATAGTCTCTATCTTTTTGAGCATCGAGAACTTTATTTCTTTCATCTTCTCTTGTGTCTTTATATTGATCTCTCCACTGTTGGTATCCAAATCTTTTTGCATCAAGATCATCTTCAGCATCTTCTCTAACAACAGCAGTACTTTCAAATACTACAGTTCCTCTGAAAGTATCCTTACACATATAATCTGCAACAGAATTCTCACTGAAAGAATCTACAGGAAATACTTTCTTAGGTTGTCTAAGAATTTTACACATTTCCTGCTGAATATCTCTAACCTCAGCTACAGATACAGAAGGTAAATATGATGCTTCTTTATAATTATTCATAAAGTCATTAGCATAATCTATATATTCATCAGCAGACATACTATCAATATTCTTATGGAACATTCCGATTACATCTTTGCCAGTAGTTCCATCATGACTATTAATAGACATAGATGCAAAAAGTAATTCAAGCATAGAAGCAATATTCTTTTCATTTGCTTTGCTAATCATCTGCGCTGTTTCAATGGACAAACTATCATCTACAAGAACTGGAAAACTCATTGTAAGATTTTTAGCATATCTTGAAATAGAACCACCAATATAGTATTTTGAATTGTTCTTGCCATTGGCTGATCTATTTGTAACTTTATTGACAGTCTTCAATACACTATTGATTGTATCAAAAATAGATTCTTCATTCAATACACTTTGCATTGATTCGTCCTCCTTATTAGTATTTTGCCTTAAAAAGGTAATATTTTATATAGGTGTTCAAAAAATAAAGCGTTCTGTAAATTTACTATATAGGCTTAATTAGCTATCTAGAAATTAATATCTACATCTATAGTAGCATGAAAATTCCGTCTAGAAAGGTCTAATTTAGCATTATATTTTATATCTGTTTTAATATTAGCAATCTCAAAATTACATCCACCATAGGATTCATTAAACATCATCAAATCTCCAATAAATTTAGTAGTTCCAACTGCTAATGTTGTCAACATCAGTTCCATCATTTCGTTTAATTCCCTCCTGCTTAATAGAATTTTGTATGAATTTTCATACTACTATTAGGTGGGCGGAAGAATTAATTAAGTCTAAATAATAGACACCGAAACGCTTTATTTTATTATATTAAAATAAAATCTTATCTCTATATCTTATATATAATATATAACTATTAATAAGTTTGGGTTAACTGGAACATTACTATAATTCTATCGGAAAGGAGAAAATTTAATGGGTGTAAAGAGTAAAGATATTAGTAATTCAAAAAAATTACAAGATCAAAGTATTACCATTAAAGATGATGGTGAGCTTAATCAATTTGATGGTAATTTTTCTAAGAATATCACTAGTATGGAACTTGATAATTATGATGATAAATCAAAAAAGAAAGTAAAGAATGCTAATTCTTATCAAGCTTCTAATCTGGAATCAGATTTATATAAGTCTATATTTCACAGTGCTAATTTGTTCTCTAAAAATGAAATTAAGACTAGATTATATTCTCAAACATTCCGATATGGATTATCAAATCCTTATGGAGCAATATCTACTGGTAGAGAATATTTATTCTTTACTAAGCCAGATTTAAATATATTCTATACAGATGAAGCTGGAAACTCTACAGGAAATAATTTGCAATCATTTTTAGAAACTGTACCATTTTGGGTAGATATGAAAAAATCTAGAGGAGAAACAATAAAATGTTTACAATATTCTAGAGATAAATCTGATCCATTTAATCATCTACTTCAAAATTGTGTTATATCCAATCTTGATGTACCCACATTACAAGCAGAAACTATAGAAACTCCTCAAAATATGTATGGTGTTGGCTATTCATATAGGGGATCTTCTGAAGCTTCTGATGATGGTCCAGAGTTTTCTATAGAGTTTAAAGATACAAAATATCTTGATGTTTATATGTTTTTTAAAGCATATGAAGAATATGAAACTCTTAAACATCATGGTGTAATTAAACCTAGTGATTATTATATTACTAGAAAAATTCTTCATGATCAATTTGCTATATATAAATTTATAGTAGAAGATGATATGGAAACTATAATGTATTATGGAAAAATGTATGGTGTGTTTCCTAAAAGTTTACCTAGAGATGTATTCTCAAGCCCAACTTTTGATAATGGTTTATCATATTCTATAGATTTTAAAGCTGCATTCTATGAAGAAATGAGACCAGATATACTTGCAGATTTTAATAGATTATCTGCAAATTTATATAATAATCAAGCTTATCAAATAAACCCGTACAATCAAATATTACATAGAACAGATTTGAGATGCGCTAAAGCTGCAGCTATTGTAAAAGATACAACTTCTGCAACAGCATTAGCTTCTCCTACTGGATATGTATACAAACTTAAATGGAGAGGAAGTGACCAGATCTAATGGCTGAATGGAAAATTAATTCGGATATTTATGATATTTTAAACTCAGTTAAAGGAGTTCAGCAGAGATATATTGAAGATGAAGATGAAACTACTCTCTCTTTAGGAGTATTTGGTTTTATCGCTGATACTGAAGCTAAGAAAATTCAAACTGCTACAATATTAGCTGGGCAATTAGGAAACGAAATGTTTCCCGGTAGAGCTAATTTAACTAAAAATGTTTTAGCACATGCTATATTTAATGGTATCACAGATATCAATGCTGTTCCTGCAAAAATAACTGTAACTATTTGTATTAAATTAAGTGATATTGATAAATATCTTGATATTAATACAAATAGTTTTTATCTCGAAGCTACAGCTCCAATCTTTATTGATTCTTATGAATTCCATCTTGACTATGATGTAAGAATTAAAAAGATTAAAGTTACTGATGATTCTTATGCTTATTCAGCTCAGTATATTACTACTGACGAAAACGAAAATAAGATTACAAATAGATTGTCAAATATCAATAATCCATATATTAGACAACCATTTATTCTTAATATTGACAATAATAAATATATTGGAATTCAAGCTACTATCAGACAATGCACAATAGAAGAAACTACCGATTCTATGGTATCAGATTCTATTATTGAAAATAAATCTTATACTTTTGAATATGAAAATCAGATTGCTGATTTCAAAGTAGTTGTTACTGATAATAATGAAGAAACTGAATTAACCCCATATATTTATGGTAGTACTATAGATCCAGAAGAAGAAAATTATTGTTGGTATCAATTCGTAGCTGATAATGCTATTAGAATTACTTTTGATAGTTTATCTTATATTCCAGGATTAAATTCTCAAATTTATATTAGAGCTTATACTACTATGGGTTCTGAAGGTAACTTTGAATATCTTGGGATTGATCAAACTTCAGAAGGGTTGTATGTAGATATAAGCTCTAAAAATAGCGGATACAAGAATATCACTACATACCTTGTTGCAGTTACAGATTCTACTGATGGTGCTGATAAAAAGACTAAGAAAGAACTACAGAAATTAATACCTAAAGCTGCAATGTCTAGAGGTAGTATTACTACTGAAACCGATTTAACTAATTATTTTAATCTCATTAATACAGAATCTAATAGATTAGTTATGCAGAAAAAAGTAGATAATCAGCTTAATAGAGTTTGGTATGGATATTTCTTATTAAAAGATGATGCAGGAAATATAATTCCTACAAATACTGTAAAAATAAAATTTCCAGTAACAGATGAAAAATTTGTTACAAAAAGTTCAGATAATAGATATATTCTTCCAGCTGGTACATATTTAAGATATGATCCATCAACAGGAATAGCTGAACCTATTGGAGAAGATAAAATTCCTCAAGAATATACAGATAAATATTTTAATTCTGGATATTACTATTATTGCACATACTACAATATTGTACTATCTACAGAGCCAACATACGCTGCATATTATCTTGTTATAACTAATCATGATTCATATTTTATGTATGATTATGTAAATGATGTAACTGATACTCAATTTATTGCAAATAGATTTCATTTTGTAAGAAATCTTATTACAGAGCAGAGTGATTATACTATGTCATTTAATATAGCTCAATCCATAATTAAAGGAGGAGAAGATCCTTTAATTAAAACAGAAAAAGTAATTATGCATACAGATGAAGGAGACATTGTAAAAGAAGTATTAACTGAAAATCTTAAAGTCATTCTTGTTTTATATAAAGATGGAAAACCTTATAGATGGAAAGAATGCACTTTTGATAAAACTTCATCTAGAACTGAATCTGGTGTATATTATTTTAAGACCATTATTGGAACAGATGATAGTATGGATGATGATAATTGTCTTAAGATATATGGTTGTAATGAAGTTGGAAGCTCTCAATCTTTATATGGATATATAGGAGAAGATTGCGAAGCTGCTATTTATATATTAGCAAAAGTTGAAACTTCTACAGAAATTGAATATCCTAGAAAAGATCTTGATGATATTGCTCCGGGATATGAAGATTATATTGTAACCAATATCTATAGAGCTGTAGCTGGATTAGATTTCTATAATAATTATACTAAGGTAACTAATACTAAAGTTACTCAAGCAGAAGGTACAGATACTGTATATTATATTTCTGGAGTACCATGTATTGGTAGGCATTATGTTGTAGATAATGATCATGTAAATTTTGCTGTTGAAGCGATTAAAGAGAAAAAAGAATATATTGATTATTGTTTACAATTGGTAGAGAATTCTATGTTTATAGATTTCAAATTCTTTAATACATATGGTGATTCTAAATTCTATAAATTGGAAGATAAAGAAACTATTATTGGAAATATTGATACTGTGATGAGATTTAAAGTTTCTCTTAAAGATTCTGGAGATATTACTACAAAATCTGATATTATTCAATCTATAAAGGATATTATAGAAGATATTAATGATATTGGAGATCTTCATATTCCTAATCTCATTACAGCTATTACTAATCAATATTCAGATAGAATTAATTTTATTGAATTCGTAGGATTTAACTCATTTGATGCAGATGATCAGCATATTATTAAAGTTGATAATGATAATCCATTTACAGTACCAGAATTTATCAATATAAGAAATACTATAGATAATTCAACCATGGAATTGATACCATCTATAGATATTACTCTAGTTTAAAACATCCAATTAATAAGACCATTAAGGAGGTTTAATCTAATGAAACAGGCAAATGAAGCTTTAGAAAACTATAGAAGCTTACATGAAAATCGTCTTCAGCTTATGGCAGAAGAGATGAAAAAGATTAATGAATCTGCTTCTAAAAGAGAAGAGTTTGTAAATAATTATAATAAAATTAGAAATCTTAGAGAGCGCAAAGAAGTTCAACATTCTAAATTATTAGAAGCTGCTAGAAATGATGCTCTTGCAACTGTTGTTAAAGCTATCTATATTACTGCTTTAGAAGCAGAAGCAATGATGGATGAAAATATCATTCTTGCTGAAACAATGGTTGATAAATGGATTGAAGAAGCAGGTGGTGCTTCTAAAATTCTTGGTAAAGTTGGTAATAATACTTATCTTTTATCAAGAATTACACAGATTGTAGAGGATGCAGCTCAAGAAACAGTTAAAGAAATTGAGGAAGATGATCCAGAAGGAGATTCTGCTCCAGATGAAACTGCAAGCAAAGATGTTCAGATCGCTCAGTTAACTGCTAAAGATGCAGAGATCAAAGCTCAGATTGCTAATCTTAAAGCAGAGAAGAAAGCCGAGGAAGAAGAGCAAGTAGATGACTCTGCAACTGAAACTCAAGATGATAATAGTGAAGAAGTAGAAGATGGAAAAGCTACTACAGATCCTCAAGATGATGGAGATGATTCTAATAATGAAGAGCCTTTAAATTCATCAGAAGATAAGACAGAAGATGAAGAAAAAGAATCCGAAGATGCTAATGATGATTCTTCTGATATGGTTATTAAAAATGCTCCTTCTGATGATGATGATGAGCCTAAATCTAAAGAAGATGAAGATGATGACGATGTAGATCCTGATGCAGAAATATCTTCAACAGATGATTCAGAAGAAGATGAAACCCCAGAATCTGAGGATGAAAAAGAACTTACTGATGGAGATGAACCAGATCCTGATGAAGAAGCAGATGAAGATGATGATGTAACTGATGCTATTGGTGAACCAGTAGATCCGGATAATACAGAATCTACTGATACTTCTGTTGATGTGGAGGATACAACTGAAAGTAAAGGTAAAATCTTCGATGAACTTGAAGATGAAGAAGATGTTCAAAAAGCTATCGAACTTATCAGAACAAGAGTTGCAGATGCAGAAGAAACATTTATCAAGAATAACGCAGAAGATAAAAAGAAAGTAGAAGAATTATTAGATAAGATTTCTACCAATGTTAAAACTGTTGAGAATCTTGGTACTAAGGATAAAGAAAAAGCTCAAATTGCTACGGAAGCTATCAGAGAATACAAGAGAAAAATTAATGATGTATATCATGAAAAAGTATTTACTGTATTTGGAAAGATGGCTAATATCTTAACAGAGAATATTGTTAAAGATAATACAATTAGAGAAAATTATATACTTGAAGATGGAACTCTTGATGTTGATCTTGCAGTTGAATCTGCTAAAGTAATGTATGGATTCTTAGAAACCCTCAACACTCTCCAGCTTGAAAATGTTGACAATAAATACATTGCAAATGTAATTAATGGAATGAAGTAAACAAAAATCCCTAGGGTTTTAATAACCCTAGGGATATATTTTCTTTCTTATAAATTAAACGTAACGCTATTACCAATTACAATTGTATCACAAAATGGATGTGTTGATGAAATTAAATAACTTTCAAAATCATCATCATTGGTAATTTCTGGGCTAAGCTGATCCTTATTATTTAGAATATACCTTCCAATAGTATTTGCAATTTTATCGATAATTTGTAATGTTTTTGATACTGTTATATCTGGAGATAGTTCTAAATCTACAGAATAATGAGATAGATCGATTTTAATACTTTCTACACATCGCTCTTTATCTCTAATTTCTAAAATTTTAGAACATAAATCACCAGTATTATATACATCATGATCATAAAGTTTATGTATTTCTTTTCTAAATTCATAGTATCGTTTCATTAATTGATCTGTTGTCATTACCATATAATATACATCCTCCAAACAAAATTAATTTTTTATAATAGTAATACGAACCATAGCAGTATCAGAATATTCTTTAGTAGCACTCAGTCTATTAATTATAGCATCATCAGGATAAGCTACTCCATTTAATGCGTCTAGACAAACTTTCGCCATATTATCACAGTCTGGCTTTTTAGTATGCGGTATTTCTCCAGATAGCATTTTCTCTGCTTTAACTTTAGATGTAGATTTTGGTATAGCAAATTTTCCATCAATATTAACAGTTAGGTCCCCATCAAGTTGTTTACCATTATAAATCTCATTATATGCTTTAAGTACTTTAGCTTCATATAATTTTGTTTCTCTTGGAGTATATACTGTTATATATCGTCCTTTTCTCGCTGCTCTAGGACGTTGTTTGGCAAACGGCTCTCCGTATACATTGAAATATACAAAGTCTTTGCCTATTAAAGCATCATTAAATTCTATCGGACAGTAGATATTTTGATTATCATTTTCCATAATTCAAACCTCACTGTCTTTTATTACATATAGGTAAAATTTTCATTAAAAAATTACAATTATAATAGGAGTGGTGCTATATACCACTCCTATTTTTATTTATAAAATATTATACAATTTTCCAATTAAATTAGATACTCCATTATCTAACCTGTTAAATATAGAAGAAGCTGCTCCGCCTACATATGTTTGAGATAAATAATATACCATGGCAATTCTTCTTCCTACTTCCATTTGAGAAATATTTAATCCAGCCATATTTGCAAGAAAATCCATATAAGCTGTATTATTTACAATATTGGAAACTGAATTGATAGGATCTAATACATCGAGAGTAGACATTGCTAATTTAGAATATAAATCTTTTATATCCAAACTAATATCTATCTGTGTAGGAAGACCATCATCATTCCAACAGCAAGTAGCACCTTTATTTACTGTCATCGATGATATAATTCCCATATCAATATTAAACATACCTTTTGAATACGCTTTTACCAAGAAAGGTGCTCCATAAGCATTAGGATCTAATTCTCCACTAGATCCAACTCTAGCTCTAGGCATGGCTAAAGCTAATAATTTGCAATACGGTTTAAGTATATTTAAGAATATACTTAAATTATCATGATCTGGTGATCTTAATTTAATATCTATTGTATATGATCTCGAAAAATCAGAATCAGACCATATTTCTGGGAATATAATTTTTCCACCATTTAATACTGTATTTACACCTTTATTAGTAAGAGATCCTACTATACCACCACCAACATTTGTAATAGCACTTGATAATTTATTACTTATGCTATCTGCAACTTCTGATCCAGAATTAATCAAATCAGCAACAGGATTTCCATTCTCACCAAATAAGAATTTTACTTCTCTAGCTGTTTCAGAAAATCCATTAATAGTAGATGCTATAGAAGATTGACTAGTTTCATTGGTAAAACTTTCAGAGACAGAATCTAATCCATCAAGATAAAATATAATATTTTCCTTAGAACTAAAAAACGTTTTAAATGAATCGTTTAATTCGTTGCTCCAATCTATTTTTCCAATTCTTCTAGGGCCTTTATCTCCAATAGCAAGTTTTTTATTAAATAATGTACCGCCTTCTCCATCACTAAGATAAGCAGCAGTGCATGCAAGCATTGTATTTAGATATTGATAATATTCAGCATAATTAAAATCTACGCTATAATATCTACCAGATCCATTAATTAAATCTGCAATATTTCCAGTATTTCCAATTAATGCTTCTATAGCAGCATTTTTTGATGATTTATCAAAATCATCCATAAATAAAGGTTCGCATGGAGTTAAAAATAATAACGGCAATCTACCAAATATCTTTTCTCCATATTTACGCCCAACATCTGTATTTAGTATTCTTCTGTCTACAGTTTCAGAAAATTGATAAGGAAGGCCTTCTATTCCTCTAGTTTGTGTAGACATAATCTTTACAACCGATTGAGAAATATTTTCTAAATCGTTGCTATCAGTACCTTTTATATATGCTTCGAGTTCATCATCGGTAATATAATTTCCAATTTCAGCCAACGTTTTCACCTACCTTCTTTTAATTATAGAATAGTTAAGGGGTAGCATTTTACTACCCCTAAAATAACTATTTATATTATCCCTTAGCGAGTTCTGCTAAAGTATTAACCAACGTAGCAATGTTAGAATCTATCTCAGTAGGTTGACTAACTGCCTGTGGTTTAGTATCTTTCTTAACTGTAACCTTTTCCATTGAAGAACCTGATCCTGAAGTTCCAGAACTTAATAAAGCTGTTAAAGCATTATAAATCTTAGAAATAGGAGCAGTATTATCAGCAACAGTATTAAGAATATTAGTAATAGATTGTAATAATTGGGCAACTAACTCTGGAGAAATAGATCCAGATTTAGCTTTAGCAGTTACATCTGTTCTAATATTACCAAGCATATTTGTAGTAAGTTGAGTAATATCAGAATCACCACCAGAAACCCTTATAGGAACTAATCTACCTGTTCTTCTATCTCTAATAGCAACAGTTCCGGCTCCATTAGAACCAACTCTAGATGCTATAAGTAATCCAGAAGATCCACCAGCAGCTAATGCTAAATCATCATAATTATTGATTCCACTATTAGCTCCAGCATTTTTAATACGAGAAACTCGTACAATCTTTCCATCAGTTCCAAAAGTAAGATTCTTTTCTTTAGGTCCCATTCCTGAACCATGATCAATATATTTACCATTACCTTCATAGAGTCCAACGTGGCCAACTCTATATTTTCTTCCTTGTGTAAAGTCAGATGTAGGTCTTGAGAAGAATATTACATCATTTGGTTTCATAGCACTCTCAACAGCATTAGTTGCATATGAGCCGTTACCGTCCCAAACAGGACTTAAACTACTACTATCAAGCTGAGATACTGTTGAAGATCCAATATCAGGTCCACCAGCTTTCTTTATAGCCCATCTAACAGTAGATGAACAATCAGCTGAGCCTTTATCAGGATCTCTAGGACCACTCATAGAATAACTAATTTTCCCTAATATACTCTTCATCCAATCTACTGGAGATTTGGAATTAAAATTAGGGCTAGAAGGATTAAATGTCGTACCCGTTGTAGTACCAACATTACTATCAGCATCACCATAAGCAGCTGAAGCATTAAATGAATCATCAGAAGAATTACCACTAAAAGCATCAGTAAATGCTGAAGTAATTGTACTAATAATATTAAGTATACTTGGCTTCTTGGTTGAAGTTCCATCAGAATATCCACTTGTAGATCCATCTGTAGCAGCAGAAGAATCAGAAGTACCAACACTAGGATCAATATCATAAGTCTTACCACTAAACATCTCATAGTAAGTCTTAGCATATTGTAATCTATTAGCCATCATAGGTTTACCAGCTCTCTCAAATGCAGCTTCGAACTTAATAGTCGCAGTTGCTACATCTTTAAGCTGTTTAAATTGCTCAAATGACATAGAAGAATAAGAATAACTCTTTCCATCCTTATCATTAATAGTGCCAGATTTCTTCCATGGTTGTGAAGGTAATTCACTTGCCATGAAATCAAGTTGCACATTAAGATTCTGGTAGTTAGATTTCTGCATAAGAGCAGTCTTTCTTCCACCTTCCCATTGGCAAAGTCCATATGCTGGGCCGCCTTTTTGATTCATATTAGGATTACATCCAGACTCTTGCTGCATATTACCCATAACACCAGCTGCTGCAGCTTCTGTCATTCCAAGTTGTGTTGTAAGATATGCCCAAATCTGCTGAGTTACAGCATCATTTCTACACTCTCCACCACCAGCGATAAGTCTAAATCTTCTAGAAGATTTATTATTAGTATATCTTCTAATTCCGCTATTAGAGCCAGCAATTCCATATTTAGCATGAGTTAAAATAGAAGGATTATATACTCGAGGTCCATTTGCTTCTGGATCGTTTACAATTACATTACCTCTTCTATCTATACCTGTAGCTAATACATAATGGTTGTTAGGTCCAAATGGAGAATTAGCTTTAGAATTATTTTGAGAATCTTGTCCAAGAAGAATTACTTTCTGTCCACTAGCAATCTTTCTATACATGTCTGCAGAAGATCCACCAGCAATAATTTCTGTACTAATTCCTCTAGATCCAAGAGCATTCTGGAAGTAATCAAGAGTTACTCCATTATTAGTCTGATATCCATTAGAAGCTTTAACAGCATCACCAACAGATAAATTCTTTCCTAAAGCACTAGCTGCCATAGAAGCTACAGCAGGTCCACATCCTTTAGCACCAAATTTTTCACCAGATACATAGTAATTCTGATATTTAGGATCAAACTGGTTTACAAAACCAGAAGAACCACCACCAACAAAATTAGACACAGCATTAGTAGCATCATCTACCTTGCTCGTTACCCAATTTTTAGCTGAACTAATACCATTAGATATAGAAGTTTTAGCAGAAGATACTTTATCACCAACACCATCAACAAATCCACCAACTTTATCTGCAACTCCATTAATCATATCACCAATAGGTCCAATGATCTTTTCAAATAAAGCAGTTATAGATGAGAATATCTTATTTATAGTAATACCAGCTCCAAAAAACGCTTTTACTGGATTATCATCAGAGAATTTAACATCTGTAGCCAAAATAGAAGAAATATCACCCTTCTTAGCATAATTATTTAATACAGTTAAAGTTTTACTAAACATTGTAGCATCACTTTTAATTGTATCAACGTGGAGAGCATCTTTAATCTTATTTCCAGCTAAATGGAATAATCCTATAGGTAGAGCATTTAACTTTTGTACAAAGTTTACAGCTTTATATATTCCTCCTAAAGGATTATCATCAGAATCTTTAATTTCATTAGACAAGATAGAAGATAAATCTCCAGATTTAGCATATTCATAAAGAATATCGTTATTTCCAATTACGTTGTTATAACCAGTAGCTATTTTTTCTTTAATAGTATCAAATTTATTTTTTATCCTATTACCTATACCTTTAGCCAATGCTACAGGTAACGTAACAATTCTTGCTATTTTACATAAAGCTGTTGTAAATCCTCCTAAAGGATTTCCTTCATCATCTTTAATATCAGATACATTTAAGAATCCTTTAATATCTTCTCCAGATTCTAAAGTTTCTAATCCTGTACTGAATGATGTTTTTATAGCCATAGCAGAATTCTTCACAGAATCAAAGATAGGAGTTAATCCTTCTTTTATTTTCCCTATAACTTTAAACGTTAAAGCTATAGGAGTAGAAGTAATCTTATTTACAATAAGAGGAATTTGTCCAATAGCCTTAGAAAACATTGAAGGTACAGCAGTTTTAATATCAGTTCCTTCTATATCTTCTCCACCACCAGAAAAATCAGATAAAGAAACCCCCCAAAGTCCTTTTAAATCTCCTTTGAATGCTCTAGATTTAATATCTGCATTAGCTTTTGCAATTTCTCCAAGTACACCTGGAAGCATATTACCAAAAGTTTCTCCAATACCAGACCAAACTCCGGCAATACCACCACCATTATCTTTATAGGATTCCTTAAAGGCATTTATAGTATCAGAACCAATCTGCTTAAATGCTCCAACAAAACCATTTTCTTTAACAGATTTGCCAAAGTTTTTAGCTTTAGTTTTAGTATCTTGCCAAGTTCTACTTGCAGCATTGCCTATTCTTTCAGTCCAAGTATAGTCTTTCATAGCAGATTTAGTAAACTCTGCAACACTAAGATTTTTACCAGTAGCTTCATTATAGGCGTCAACTGTATTTTGAGCTTCTTCTCTAGCATTTTTTAATTCAGATACATCTATTCCAAGAGCCGGAGCAATATAATTACAAAATACATCAACAACTAAAGAATCTGGTATAAGAGTACCAACAATAGGAAATATATTCTTTACAGTTCTTAATAAACCAGAAAGAATTCTTTGACCAGTTGTAGGTTCTTTTACAATTCCTAATGTAGTTCTAGCATCTTCGTAACCAGTAGTAAAATCAACAATAGCAAATGCTATTTTTGCAAACACTACAGCATTAGATGCAAATTTTGCAAAATTTGCCCCTTGAGTTGTGATTGCATCTCCGATTTTTGAACTGAGGGAATTAAACATTCCGTCAAGATCAACATTTTTAAGTACAGGAAGTTTAGATAATGTTTTTGCCAAAGATTGCAAAGCATCATCAATTTGAGCAAATACAGCAATGCCTAACTCACCATTTTTAGCAAGACTTCCAACAGTTTTACCAATAGTAGTTTTACTAACTAAGGTAGAGGCAACAGTTCTAGTATTGGTCAAAACTCCTCTAACTGTACTACTCTTCAATCTATCTGATAAAGATCCAACGTTATTTTGATTAGATTTATTTACAGATTTTACATCAAGAATATTACCATTGGCATCTACAAAGTTTCCGTTTTTATCTTTAGAAGCTGTTACAATAGATCCATCAGATAAAGTAACTTCATATGTTCTACTATCTGCAATAGAATGAGCAGCAAGCGCATCTTCAGCACCTTTACCACCTACAGCTCCAACAATAGAGCTAGAAATACTATCAAGTTTTCCAGAGAATCCAGCATAAATAAGAGCACCAATGCCTATATCAGTAAGTAAAGTTTTAAGTATATCAGCTCCACCTTTAGCCATAATAGATTTTACTATAGTTTTTATTCCACCTTTTTGACCAGTGAATAATCCAAGTAATCCGGCTATTGGACCTTCATCTCCAAGTAAACCATTAAATAACTTAGAAAGAATACCAGGTTTCTTATCTCCATCTCCAAGTAAGCCTTTCTTAATAAATCCTAAAGCTCCACCAATTCCACCAAGAATACCAGTAATTTTACCAATACCAGAAATAGCATCATTAAATTTACTTTGTTTCTTTTGAGTTTCTTTGGTTTCTTTATCAGATCTATCAACAACCCATTCACCTTGAGAATTTTTTACATATTGAATAGGACCATTATTGGTAAATTCTGTTCTTCTATTTTCATCGTCTCCAGATCCACCAGATAATTTTCTCATAATAGCTTTATAAGTTCCAGATCCAGCATTAGATTCTTCATCATCTGAAGATTTCTTAGAAAATAATCCTTTTACAAATCCTTTAGCTCTTTTAAATGTATTAGATATTTTTCTACCAGCTCGGCCAAAACCATTACCAGTATAATCCTTAATATCTCTAGCATCCGAAACAGCATCATCAGCTTGTAATAATCCAGCATCAACTTGACCAGCTATAAATGATGCAACTGCACCTACAGAGTCAGAAATAACTTTAGCAGAAGTTCCAAGAACTTTACCTGCTTCTACAACAGTTTCCGCTGTAACATCTACTACAGTTTTAGCACCTTCTCCTATTTTATCTTTAGTATCAGAAATAATCTCACTAACAGAACGAGATTTATCATTTTGAAGAGCAGCAATTCCCTCTTTATTACTAATAGGTATCTTTCTGCCATTTTCACCCATTCTGTAATATTTAAGTACACCAGTTCTATCTTTCTGAGCAAAAACTTTACCAGCTCTTGACTGAGCGAACTTATCTTCATTAGCATATTGAGTCTTGGTAATAGCATTCAAGATTTGATCAAGATAAGTCTCAACTTTATCATGATATTTATCATCTTTGATTTCTTTTTGTTTTTCATCAGAAAACTTAGAATTATTTTTAAGCTCATCATCGATAAGAGCTGAAGCATTAGCAAGATCAGAATCTTTTACATCTAAACCAAACTTATCTGCAAGCATTTGCCTTGTATTCTTCTTGGCATCGGTATCACTCCAACCTTTAGTAAGAGCTGCATTACATTCGGAAATAGCAACCTTAATATCATTAACTGCTTGTCTAGGAGCTTTTCCTTCTACAGAAATAGTACATCCTGCAAGATATTGCTCTGCTCTAGCTATACCATTTGCACCTTCAGTTAATTTAGCAATCTTTTCTGCATCTTTTGCAGATACACCATTAGCTTGTAAAACTCCAAAAAGTTTTGTAAGTTCTTGGCTTCTTAGTCTTTTTATAGCTCTTGTAGGTTCCATTAATTCCTGCATATAATTACGCATAGAAATTAATTTCTCTTTATCGTCAGTAGATGCTATAGCTTTATCTAATGAGGATGATTTGATTTTTCTATCAGCTCTCATTTGCTCACGTTCTTCAGCTGTAGCAACTCTACCTTCTTTAGCATTCCATACGTTATAACCCTTTTTAAGGTTTCGCCCAGTAGTAATATTATCAATAGTACCCAAAGCTTTACCAGCTAAATTTATAGGAGCTGTAACAACTTTCTGACCAACCCCTATAACTCTAGATAATAAACTTTTATCTCCATCTTTATATCGTTTTACACGATCTTTAAAGAATGATGATATTCTATTTCCAATACTTCTACCCATATTCTTAAGCCATCTATTAGTAGCAATACCAATATTATGCATAATATTATCAAGAGGATTGATAATTTTATCATGAATCTTTCCAGCAAGTCCTTTATCACCGTTAACTTTAGGATCACCAAACATGAATTTGTGAAATTCATCTGTTGTAGAAGCATATCCTAAAGCAGAACCAACAATTAAGTTTCCTGCTACACCAAAAGGACCGGCTACTAATCCAGCTAAAGCGCCAGCAGCAATATTAGGAGTTGCTTTCTTAATTTTATCCTTTAATTCGCCAAGAGCAGTTTTATGATCTTCTGTACCGAATAAAAATTTCTGAGCCTTTTCAGACTTATTAATATATCCTATAGTAGATCCTGTAATTAAACCAAGAATAGGAGATCCCATCAAAGTACCAGCGGCTAAACCAACTCCTCCACCAATTCCAGTACTTTTAACAAGTTCTTTATTATTCTTAATTTTTTCTCCAATAGAACCAAGTAAGCCTTTATGATAATCTTCTGATTCTGGATCACCATAGCCAAATAATAAATCTTGGAAAGCTTTAGATTTTGCGGCTAATCCAACTCCAGCTCCAATAGCAGCGCCAGCTAAAGGACCTACTACTGCTCCGGTAAGTAAAGAAACTCCTACACCAGTAACAGCACCAATTCCTAAAGCACCTTTTTCATCGCCAGCATCGATAAATGATTGTTTAATTTTTGCAAAAATATTTTTCTTTTCTTTTTCAGAATTCTTTTTATCTTGTTTTCCAATAACAGCATTTACAAAATCCATTATACCACTAGTTAATGTTTTTGCTCCTTCTGCTATTGCTTGTACTGGTCCAGAATTAGCAATTGCTCCATTGTATGCTGATGTAACTCTCTTAATATTATCTTTATCTTTAATATTAAGCTTATTATACGTTTTGGATTCTTCATCATAAGAATAATATCCACCTTTTCCATCAGTATAAGTATCACTATTACCAATTCTATTATAACTAACTTTACCATTAGCAAATGAACCAAAGAAATTTCTTCTAATTCTATTTTCATTGGCTATTTGTCCTGCTTTATTAGTAGCACCATGATAATTAGGATTAAATTCAGAAGGAATAATCATTTCTCCTTCAGATACAATAGCAAATCCAGCTTTAGTAACTTGTCTACCTCGGGCAGCATTACCATTATCATTACCAAAACCAGCTGATTGTTCTTTAAATTGAGCAAGTTCTGCTTGTAATTTACTAGCTCTTTCTCTACTAGCAGCTAGCTTATTTTTAGCATAATCTTTAATCTTACCCCACTCATCATGCATTGCTTCTCCAAGAGATTTTTTCTTGGTTTGAGCTTCAAAATTTCGACCTACTTCATTTGATACTGGAGTTTTCTTTCCGTTTGCTTTTACTCCAAAATATTTGATATATCCTCTTTTGTCAACAACTCTGACTATATCAACATAAAGATCGGATAATCCCATATCTTGAAGAACTCTGGTTTTCTTATCTCCAAAAACATCATCAAATTTAGATTTTATCTTTTCCCATGTAGAATTAATTTTATCCTTAAGTTTATCAATAGCACCCTTTTCGGTTCCATCTCCCCAGAATAAATTATTAATTCCTCTATTTAGAGTATCCATAGCCATAGTAACAGCATACATAGGAGTCTGAACAATATCTGTTCCTCTTTCAAGAAGATCTGTAATATTAGCAATTTTTTCTCCACCAGGAAGTTTATCAAGTACAGATTTACCAATACCTTTAGCCATACTATCTGCTTTTTCTTTAGCATCTTTCATAGCTTTGATATTTTCAATTTTTCTTGCAGTTTTTGTATCACCAGATTCAAAAGCAGTTAACCATTTTCCAAAATCTTCAGCAGAAATAACAGCATCATTAGAACCTACAGTATATGTACCGTTACCATTGTCTCTCCAACCTCTACTTCTAATATTTTGAGAAGCTTCTTCAAATTCATTCTTATATACAGAATAATTTTTCTCTCCAGATCCTGATTTTCTTCCACCAACAGCACTTCTTAAAGCAAATTGAGAAGTTCCATCGTTGAATCTGTTTTCTAGAGTATATCCAAGAATTTCTTCTTCTTTCATTCTTCTTGCATAATCAGCAATAGCTTCATTCATATTAGATTCAAATCTAGACCCAATATTTCTATTTTTGTTAGGACCTTTGCTGTTAGCATCGTTTAACACTTGAAGAAGAATATCTACAGTATCTTCACTAATATTACCATATTTCTTTCTCCAAGAAGCATCAGTCTTACCATTTTTAATATTATAGAAATCTCCACCTTTAAGCATAGCTTGATAGAAGAATTCTTCTATTTCTTTTTGAATTTGCTCATTACCAGTAGATTTTAAAGCTAAACTTTCAAATTCACCACCAGCACTACGTGCTTTAGCTCTATCTCTAGTTTCTTTATCTCTTTGATAAATTCTTTTTGTTGTAAATTTGCCAGTTTTAAAATCATAATACTGATAATCTTTCTCATCATTAACTCCAGCTAATAATGAAGTCATTTGAGCAAGATATGTAGGAATTACATATGTTAATGATTGTCTAGCAATACCATCCCATTGTATAGGCCCTTTTTCATAGTTAGCAGTATTAACTGAAGTTTTTACTGTTTCTTTAGGTAAAAACATATCTGCTAATAAATTTCCCAAGAAACCTTTATTTCTAGCATATTTACCAGCTCTCATCAAACCATTACCCAATGAAGCTGACAAAGCTTCATCAACTTGTTTAGAAATATCCTTAGCAATATTTGGAATAAGCTTATTAATTCCACCTTTTAAAAGCATTTCTGTTAAAGAAGTATTTTTACCATTCTCTCCCATTGTCATCTTCATCATATCAATAAGAGTTTTAATGGTATCTGTTTGTTCTTTAATGTTTCCTTTTACCATATCTATGTATCCAGAAGCATTAAATTCTCCACCAGACATTATATTTCCATATCCATTTTTTGAATCAGAGAATGATTGTTTTTTATCCATATAAGCTGTTCTATTTACAAGAATCTGTAAATTATCATTCAGCTTATTTACTCCTTCATTAATATTATTTAAAGAAGTAGTAGCATTTACATAAAAAACAGAAGAGTTTTGCATATGATTTGCTAAAGGTTCTCCAAGTTTAAGAAGTCCTTGAACATTACCATTCATATTAAGTAATATAGAACTTACTTGATTAAACCCTCTTGCATTCAGATCATACAATGCTTTGCTAGAAGCTCTATTATTAGAAACGATATATTCTGCCGATCTAGCAGAAGTATAACCGATTGATCTTGATATGTCTGAACCAACCTGACCCACAGAATTGATGATCTGTCTTGTGTTCATTTCATCATGTTCTGTTGTAGTTGAAACCTCATCAGAAGAATCGTCATCAAAATCTCCCCAGTCATCATCATCTCCAAAGTCAAAGTTTAATCCAAACATATCTTCTTCTGCTTTATCTTTTCTCTCCTGGTTATACCATTTACCAGTTTTAAGATCATCTAAAGTATTAGAAAGAAAGTTATCACTTTTATTAAAATTTCTAGTAGCAGCAGAAATATTATTATTTTTCATTTCTTGCATAGAAATTTTAATATCAGATATTGTAGATTTTGTGGCTGCTGCTGTTGAAGTTAATATAGGAGTATAATCGCTAACTACATCCTTAACAGCATAACCCATAGATCTTCCAACGTTCCTCATATATGAAGTAATCTTTATTTTTTGAGCCATCAGATTGGACCTCCTTTCGATTATTGAATTATAGATATGTGAGTTTTATAAGGAAGTAAGCATTTCTGCTTACTTCCTTGATATTATAAGTTTTCAGGCTTACTTAAAATATTCTCATTAGCAAATCCAATACGAGCAGATTTAGGTCCATTTGCTAAAGCATATGGATGTTCATATTGATTTTTATCTAGAATTTCACAAACATACATTACTTTTCCATCATATGTTGCATATCCTCCAGAACCATTAGCATACTCATAAATCTTACCAGATACTAATACTTGATCTCCTACACAAATTTGACCGAGATTTAATAAATCTATAGTTTTACACCAACCACAAGATCTAGCTGGCATTTCTACAGCAGCATCTGTTCTAGCCATTCTAACTCTTCCATTTACTACAGAAGAATTATAAATATAATAAGTACCAGATTTAAGAGCGAAAGATGTAGTAGCACCATAAGTAGGATACATTGGAGTTTCATCTAACTCAAATTCTGTACCAGCTACAAGCCATTCTTCTACATCTCCAGCAAATTTATTAAAATCATAATCACCTTTAGCCACTGAATCTTTGTCAACTCCTTCATCAAGATCACCAAAATCATAATCTCCTTCTGCTGATTCATCATTTTCGTCTATATCACCAAAATTATATGTTCCATCGTCAGGATTTAATGGTTTTATTGGATCATCTTTTTTATCGTTTCCGCTACCATCAATATTAGATCCATCATCTTCATCAAACTTATCAAGATACATTCCGGAGAATTTATCAAAATCATAATCTTCTCCATCTTTTACAATATCAGGAATTTCTGAATCTTCTATAGGTGGTTCTTCTGTTTCATCGGTTAAATCTTCATTAATATTTGGTATTTCTATAATATCAGAATTTTCATCAAGATATTTGAAATCATAATTACCATATGCTGTTTCATCATTATCATCAATATCACCATAATTATATACTCCATCATCTTCATAATCAATAGGAGTATCTGGCTCAACATCGATAACTCTGAAATTATATACAACTTCTCCAGAAAATCCACCAAAACCTTTTACAGTATAAGAAATCAATCTAAAATCATCTACATTCTTTTCTGAAGATTCATTTATTTGATAATCTGTATTTAATTTTAATTGATTTTCTTCTGTTGAATCTGTATATATTCTTAATCCTCTTCCATCTTCAATTCTATATATTGTTTTGACAGAAGGAGACCCATACTTAGCAATACAATCCTTAATATCTCTTACAGATATTGTAAATTCTTCTGTTAATGTTCCTTGATAATTATCAATACCAGTTGCAACTATTCTTGCAGTTCCAACAGCTATATTCTCATAATAAGATACTTCATAATCAATATCTTTTCTAAGATCTGATATATACGCTTCAGGACATACAGGAGATATATTATATAGAAAATCTCTTTTTTCTACAATAAGAGTTCTACTTGTGATACTTTGAGGATTAATTGTAAATTTTATATCAGTTTCTCCACTATAATTTCCCATTCCAATTATAGCTACATATCCGATACCAGCATTTACATTATCCACATATCTTATAGCATAATCAACTCCAAATGTTAATCCTTCTACAGTTACAGTAGGAAGTTTTTCAGTTCCATCATAAATAAAAGTATAACTACTAAGAGTTACCATATTTTCTTTAATATCACAACTAGTAATCTTAAATGTTACAGATAATACTCCTTCATAGTTACCTATACCTTTACAAGTTACAGATCCAACTCCAATATCTATATTATCATTATAAAATATTGTATAATCCACATTTGGAACTAAATCACTAATTGTAGGTTCTGGCTCTATTTTTTCTCCTGTATATTCATATGAAATTGCAGGTAAAATTAATTCAAAATCACTAATATTTTTCTTAGTAATTTCAAATGTTTTTACAATAGTTCCAGTATAATCATTTATACCTGTAATTTTGATTGTTGCAGTTCCAGCATTAATATTATTTGTAACTTCTAGTTTATAATCCTCATTTTCAACAAGGTTATCTATTAGTATATCTGGGCATTGAGGCTGTTTATTATAAACTGTTGTAGTATAACTCATAGTAACAGTTTTATTAGTAATATCAATTGCAGCTTCTGCTATTCTAAAATTAATAG
>NFZD01013572.1_pt1 | contig 24163 bp, 27 predicted proteins | sample 1095381 | NCBI WGS metagenome assembly NFZD01 (sample SAMN03609891, study PRJNA323583) | gut metagenome | isolation source: feces | host: Rattus norvegicus | place: Denmark: Riget | collected 2013 | reverse complement strand
TCTCCTGCTGAGCACTCTGCTCGGAGCCGCTGGCGTTGTCCTCGTCCAGGACACGGTACCACCGCTTGAAAGTGGTAGGCGTCACCGTCTTGACGTCCTTCTTCTCACCGTCACTGAACTCGATAGTGATGCTGAGGCCGTCCTCCTTGATGACGCGGCCCATCATTCCGGATTTCTTGTCATGCACCTCACGGCCGACAATTCCGTTCTTCGTGGCTTCCATTGTTTGTCCTCCTTATAAAGTTTGATGTCGAGGTGCGCTATACGCCCTCAACTATATTGTACTACACACCGCGCAAATTGTAAAGAGTATTTTTAAGAAAATTTAGAGCAATTCTCTAAGGTTTAGAACCTCCGCATCTAAATCATTCAAATCTTTACCCGCTGGTATATCGTACTCTGTGATTAGTTTATCCTTCCCAAGGTTATATCTGAGTTTTTCTGCTCCCTTTCTTCCTGCCTCATCCGGGTCCAGACCAAGTATGTATTTTCGAACAGGCATACGCCTCAATATATCATATTGGTTTTTCGCTCCTGTACCGAGCAAAGCAACCGCAGGTATATCAAACTTCCAGCAGGTGAGACAGTTGAAAATACTCTCACATATCACGGCATAGGAGTATTTTCCTGGTTCTCTAAAGAATCTATCTGCGGCATAGACAGGTTTCTCAGAGTCCTCTGGATAGTTGAAGAACTTTGTCTTAATGGAACGGCGAGCGATGAAAGCAGGAGTACCATCAGACCTAAACACAGGGAAAGTAATTGAATTGGTATCAGAATCATACCCAACATCAAACGCTTCAATGATTTCATCTGTCAACCCTCTTTCGTACATATATGGATGAATATATCGATACTTGTCCAGCTCCTCTTCCGTAAAAGCTAAACGCACTATTTTCCGCCGCGTACCCCTGCGAGAGAAGTGCAGGTCCAGGGGTTTGCGTGTCTCTATACTTAAAGACACAAAATTGCGAGATAGCCACTTCTCTCCATACAGACCATCGTCATCATACCCAAAGACATTGGATATCATCTCAGTTAAACTTCCGACCCAACCGCAGGCGAAACAGTGACACGTACCATCAACCCTTGATATACCAAAGGAGGGCTTACGTTCCTGACCTCCTTTATGAAAAGGACAAGTCGTCATTATGTCGCTACTTCCAGAATTTCTGAACTTATGAAAGACATCAATACCTGCAAGGACACAGTCGTCTCTCAGCTTGAGTAGCACCTGAATCTCGTCCTCAACTATTGGATTTCCTCTCACACTAAACATCAGAACACGTCCCTTGAGTCTTTATAGTCTTTCTTTCTTTTCTTTCCCTTTTCCTCCCACGGCAGAGTTTCTTCTTCATCTTTTGGCTGTTCCCCATCCACTTCGTCATTTTCGACATAGTTGAACACTCCCTTGTCGATATCCCACAGATAATTCAAACGAGTTCCGGTTATACCATTTCGGTTCTTGCTGACTACCATCTCAGCTCGTGAGTCTTTCTGCCTCATGCTGATAACGATAGAGGCGTTGTAAGAAATTCCGTCAGAGTCTCTTATACTCTCCAAACTGGGAGCCTTGTCCTCTTTTGCACCCTCTCTATTCGATTGAACTACCACGAGAACAGGTATTCCGAGTTCAATACTCAGGTCCATAAGGTCTTCAGAAATGTTTGTGAGCTGAGTTGTAATGCTATCCCCGCGACGTGCTCTTTCATCTGTCAAGTAGCTAATACCATCGATTCCGAGAATATCCAGCTGATTGGTTTTTACAAAAGACTTGAGTTTCTGAACAGTTACCTTTCTGGAAAACTCCCGAGGGTGCGCTACGAAGAAGGGAGTCTTACTCTGCTTGAGGTCCTCAATATATTTCTCATACTCAGGCAATTCCTGCCCTCTTACCATGGCAGAGTTAGACAGATGACCGTACAAGGTGTCAAAACGATACCCTGTCTTACTTCCTGACATCTCGGGCTCAATCAACCCTACCCTGTACCCCTGACGCCAGGCGTGCTCCAGAGTCTTTATTAGAACCCAGGACTTACCTTGTCCAGTACGAGCAAATAGGACTACAAGCTCTTCTCCTCTTCTCCAGCCACCAGTTACATCGTCCAACTGGTCAAAACCAGAAGAAATAGAGTACATCTCCGGATGTTCTTTCATATCCATGTACTCCTCAAACCGTTTCTGGGCTCCGGATATGATGTCCACTCCCTTCACAGCTGACCTCACCTGAAGTTCATCAAGTTTGCTATGAAGATATTCTACCGCGGCGTTTGAATCCGACTGCATCAACTCTGCTATCTTCTGAACAATGGGCACCGCCTTGGAGTAAAGATACTCCTCATTAAATGTGTTTATCAGGTACTCGTCAGACTCAGATACAGATACGATTGTGAAATCAGGAAACTTAGATATGAATGTCTCCTTGTCGGGCACATTACCGTATCTCTGGAAGTGGTCCATGATAAAATCGTACTCTGTCTGATACGTTATGAAGTAATCAGGAGTGATATTATTCAGTTCAAGTATCGACAAACTCTTATCATTCAGTACCTTTGAAAGGACTTGAAGTTCAACCACGTTTACACCCCTCTTCTATCTTCACCAACAAATTCTACAACCTCGCTGGTGTTCCAAATTCTACTTGAGAGTCTTCCTCCTACAAATTCTCTCAGTTTATTCTCCCCCAGGTTGCCGGTGAAAATATTAGACTTATGCGACAATATTCTCGCGTCTACAAAGTTGAAGAATGTTGCGCTGGAGTAGTCCGACATCTTTACGGACGACACATCGTCCCAAATTACAAGGTCACACTCCAGAAGAGACTGACGTATGCGCTTGAAATCCTCGTCTTCGTTGTTCATACGCAATCTCTCTCTGTCAAAAAACTCCGGAACAGATATGAAGATTCCTCTCGTTCTAAAGCAGTTTCCTCTCCAAACCTCGTTGAAGTAGGCGGACATCAGTTTCACTGCCCAGCTTGTCTTTCCGTTCCCAAAGGTGGTTGAGTAGAGGTACAAATTGTTTCCCTGTTCTACCCATTCCCTGATTCTTTCTTTAATCTCCCTAAGGTAAATAAAGGATTCTCTATCTCCTCTTCCAGGCACAAGTCCTTCCGGATACCACCGGTACGGTGGAATATTTGACTTCTCAAACAGGTTGAGCATCTCTGCGTATCTCACACAGGCGGAACCGCAAGATTGTTCAGGGTCATTTTTTACCCCACACACCTTTTCGTACCAGCACGGTGTATTCACCGTTTCACCTCCTAAAAAATATCTTCCTCAGGTACTCCCTCAAGGGGGTTTACCCTCTTTTCCTCTGCTGTTTTAGCCTTAAATGCGGCAACGTCGGTGTTATCCCACGAGGGTTTTCCACTATCCATGTACTCCTGGGCAACGTACTGCAAACTCTTCCACCCGTGGCTGATGGTCTCACGAATTACTTTTTCCTGATTAGCCTCAGGTACTTTCCAAAGAATATTGAGTTGTTCTTGAATAGACTGCTCAGGCAAAAGAGCACCCGCTCCACCGAGCATTCTAAAATATTCAGCGAGTACTCTCTGAATACGAACAGAAAATCCCTTTTTTCCTGCATTTCTCTCGCACATCGTGATAAACGCATTTGTCTTCTGAATAGGAGACTTGCGAGTTTTTTGAGGAGTCGTACTGAATAGATGTCCTCCACGAGATTTTGCAGGTGACCCGGGCGAAGCCCTATCTTCTTTCGTTTCTTTATCTTTTTGTATTTTATTTAGGGGGCGGTCTTCCAGGTGTGGGTTTCCACCACCTGGAAACCGGGCGCTGGAATCGACCTGTTCTTCGCTGTTTTCTTCTTGTTCAGGTGCGGGCTGTTCGTACACATAATATTCATAGGCAAAGGTACCTACACCGGATTCAGCTGAGTTCAGCTTTTTCACAATGAGGTACCTTCCTTTTTTCAGCTCATCCAGAGCCGCACGGATAGCCGTTTCACCTTCTTTGCAGATGGAGCAAAGCCCGGGGATTGAGTACTCCCAATCATCAGGAAGAGAAAGCATCTTGCAAAGAAGCCCAATAGCTTTCAGAGACAAATTCTTGTCCCGGAGTGTTCTATTGGGCAAAACTGTGAAGTTGTGTGTCTTTTTCAGTGTCATTTTTGCCATTGACTGTTACTCCTCTCGAAATATAAAAAGTTCTTGTGATGTCGCACCCGCCTTGGCTAAGATAGAATTATCAGTGCCACCCGATTACTCTATCCACATCGCCAAAGGAATGCTCTGTCGCGAATGCGACATCACAAGAACTCTTTGTTAAGGGATATTCAGTTGGGTGACGATGTGAAATTGGTGAGTAATTGGGTGGCACTATTAGTATAACACCCTCACGCACAAAACGCAAGGGTGCTATACTATTTTCTTAAATTTTTATAGCTCAGCCGTGGATGACGGATTCCAGCTGGTTATCCACCTCAGCGTTGACAGCATCCCAGAGGGCTTGCTTTTCCGCCTTCATGTCGGCACCTTCGGGAATGGCACGTTCCTCACTGAACATGAACTTGTAGTAGGCGCCGTTGATTTCGCGAGTCAGCCCGCTCTCAGCGCGAATGACAGTAGTTACTCCCTGGTTATGCACAGGTACTGCCTCGCCTTTCTCTTGCGAGAGAACGCTGGTCTCGCGCTCCTCTGCGGGTTCCTCGCTGGGGTCTGCAGCGGGCGTAGGTTCGTACCCGCAACAGCTGGTAGCCGCGAAGGACTGACCGTCCTCCTCCACCGTCACTCCATCACAGTTCTTGCAGAACTCGTCGTTGGGGTCTCCAGCATACCTGCATTTGATGATTTCCTCTTTAGCCATTTTTCTTTTTCCTCCTCTTATTTTTCCATATGGTCATCTTACAATAAAAGATATACCATAATTGTTCTAGATATCCAATTTTTCTATAACTCAAATTATTTATCACCTTTCACCTTTCCGAGTCTGAGAGTCACAGTAGGAGCCTTAGGAGTAACCGCAGGGGCCAGGATTTCCGCATCCACCTGATGGGAGTACACGAGCTTCTCCATCTCATCGTCGTCAATGTACTCCCGAGTTTTAACGACTTTGGCGAACTGCTCCGGCGTCAGAGCTTTACGGAGAATCTCTATGGCCTGCAACTCGTTGACGTCCTGGTTCTCCGTGATGGTGATGGTAGCGCGAACGTCTCCGGCGATAAACTCGGTTTCGTTCCGGTTCTGCAGGCCCTCCTTGATTTTGGTGCCGAAATCGGTCACGTCCTTTTTGACCTTCTTTTCGACATCCTTGGCTGCCTTGTACGAGAGAACAGCTTCGGTCAGTTCCTCGTCAGACATGCGCTGGGGTTCGATTTTGCGTCTGGTTGCCATTGTACTTTCCTCCTTAGAGTTTTTTTCTGGCGTCTTTTTTAGACGTCCCCTTATTTTTAAGAGCCCGCTCACCACGCTTACCCCAAAGAAGGCAGGCGTTGAATTCAGACATGGCTCCCCTATAAGGCCCACGAATGTCCTCTCGAAATTTCATAAGTGCTGGAAGGTCCTCTTCCTTGAAGTATTTGGACTTCTTTCTGTCCTTGATATAGAAGGGTGGGAGATAAAGACCCTTGGGTTTCTCGAAATTGTCATTCCCCCACCACCTGTACCACCGGTAAAGAGTGTCGATGGTGATACCTAACTCCATACATACCTGATGGGGAGAAAGGTATCCTGCATTGATTGTCCTCATGTAATCACCTTCTTAGTAGCAGAAATAAAATCCGTCCTGATACAGGTAGATTTCTCCTTGAACATACTCGGACTGAAACACAACTTCCGGTGGGCAGTATTGTTCAGAGGACTCAAGAACTTCTTTGGCGATATCTCTCGCTCTTTGAACAGCGGCCTGTTCACCCTCATATTTTGCACGGTCTGGCCATACAATACCAGTCCAATATAATCTTCCGTACTGTCGCTCCGCTGTCGCGACATCGTGAAACGTATCAGGAAATCTTTCATCGTTCACACGGTTTAGGAACACCTGAGCAACAAGGCGTCGAGTATCGTTAGAGCAAGCGTTACCTCCTGCCTCTTGATACACAATAATTGACAGGATTTCCAGCTCCTCATCCGTGTACGACGGTGCCATCGCAGTAGTTGGTATGGGTTCAGGTTGTTCTGTTGCTTCTGGGGCGGGTACACTCTCTTCCTGGATAAAGTTTTGCACATTATCCACAGAGTTTTGCACAATCGGATGGGTTTCTACCATCTCTTCTTCATCTATCAGAACAGTTATACACATACCGCCCGATAATAACATTATCAGGCAGAGTATCGCTCCGATTGTAAGGTACACTTTCTTCATTGAATTAACCTCCAAATTCAAGTAAATATCTGGTGACGTCTTCTACCTGCTGCCCGTTTACTTTGCCATCGACAAGCAAGTCAGCGAGACGTCCTTTCTTCTGTACCAGGTTATACACACCCTCATCTACAGTGTCTTTAGTGATGAGAGTAATGATACGAACAGTTCCGGTGGTGCCAATGCGATGAGCCCGGTCTTCCGCCTGGTCTTTTATTCCGCGGTTCCAAGGCTCATCTAAGAAGATTACAGTCTGAGCCGCTGTGAGGGTCAGGCCCGTTCCCATAGCCCCGATGGTGCCGATTATCACCTTGCAGGTGGGGTCATTCTGGAACTTTTTAACTTCACCCATTCGGTCTTCGGATTTCACTTCACCTGTAATATAGGCCGGATTGAACTTCTTGAGCCTGTTTCGTATGGCGTTCGTCATCTCAGACCAGTTACTGTAAACGATGGCCTTTTCTCCGGATTCGGCAATTTCTTCCACCAGTTCCACCATTCGGTCCATCTTGGCGGAATCAGTTACAGAGGAGCTCAAGAGTGCTGGACACCCAGTAACCTGACGAAGACGCAAGAACTGAGAAAGAGGGTCAGGATGTAACTTGATTTTGTCGATGTTGTCTCTCAGGTTTTCTCGAACTTCTTTATATAGAGACCTCTGTTCTTTGGTGAGTTCCACATATTCGTTGACATGAACCTTGGGAGGGAGGTCAAGCACATCGCCCTTCACTCTTCTTAACATCACTTTGGACATGACGTCACGAAGTTCGTCAAGGTTTTTGTATCCGACAATCTCCTTCCCTCCAAAGCCTCCAAAGACGCAGTAGTGCTGTTTATACCTGTAGAACCCGTGGTCCTCAAATCCAGCCCAGGCCAAGGGCAAATACAGGTCAAGAGGATTGTTGAGAAAGAATGTGCCGCTCATTGGGATTTTAGGGATGTCGGAATCGATAGACAGCATAGCCTTGCCTTGCTGGCTCTCTGGGTTTTTTGCCTTGTGCGCCTCATCAAAGGCAATCATGCCGATTACTCCGTCTTCGCAAAGTTGTTTGATTTTCTCTGCAATAGGAAACCGGATTACGGTCTTCTTCCCTTTCTTCTCCTTATAACTACCACCGCGAAGGGTCTCTACGTTGGTAATCCAAAAGAATTGAGGAGGAATCTTTTCCAGGTCTTCCATCTTCTCCTTGGTTCCGCCTTCCACCATCTTAATGGGAGGTCGCTTGGTGTAACGAGTTCCGAGTACCCAGGCATCCTCTTTGCTGTGAATGTGGACCTCATCATACCAGTTGTATTTGGTACCGTTGATGCCGCATATGATGAGACAATGCTGAATACCTTGGGAGATTTTCCTGCACAATGCGATGTCGATGATTTGCTTGGTCTTTCCCAGGCCCTGGTCATCGCCCAGTAAAAAGTTGTCGTGCTCGAGACCGTACTTGACACCCTCTATCTGGTGCGTGTAGGGCTGGGTAGTAAATGTGAAGCCGGCGGGCAGTTCAACGCGAGATACGCTGGTCTCGTGCGTCATCTTACCCGTCAATGTTACATCGTAGTCGCACAGCTTGTCCAGCAGTTTGGGGACAGCGGAATCAGGCAATTCCCAAACTTTATCTTCAGGAATATAGACACGAGTCCCCATACCCTTTACGATAGACACAAGGTTAGAATCATATTCGAACGACACAAAAGCGGACATTCTAGACAATGACGTAGGTTTGAGCCTAACGGGGTCAGATATACGAATATTGACCATTATGTGGCCTCCTTTCTAATAGTATTGTACTACATAACAGTCAAAATTGCAAGTGCTTTCTTAAGAAAAAAGTGCGCGGCTCCTTTCGAAGTCGCGCACTATATAATGTAGCGCACTCTACCCAACCGGCTCGTCAGAATCTTTTGATGAACAAAAGTTGTTGAACCAAATCTTACCGATGTTCTCTAATCCGGCCTTTATCAAGTATCCGAATACGCAATCTCGAGTTAATTCTTTTGCGCTGTCGATGAGTGTTCCGAGGTAGGAGAAGTCCATGTACTTCACCATCACTACCATGGAGTATATCTGAATTATGATGTAGAACATAAAGCAGATAAGGACTGCCTTTTTACTGAACTCCCATACCCAGAGTAAAGAGTTTGGGTTCCTGTGAATCTTCTCTTTCTCAGCCAGGCGCTTACCTTTGTAGGCAGTTTGTCGCTTGAGATTAGACAGGCGAGCCTTTTGAAGTTTATCAAAGAAACCCGAAACTTTACTCATTTATCTCACACTCTCTGAAGATAGTTTTTGGAGCAGTAGCCTACCTGCCCATTGGGAGCCACAACGTAGAGCCAAATGGTTCCGTCGGAGGAAACGTTGTAGTACCCATAGTTCTGAACAATGGAGCCGTTCTTCATCACCTGTAAACTGGTCTTTCCGATGCCGGTTCGGAGATGCAAGCCGACAGAGGCGTTCACCCTGTACGAACCCGCCAGTTTGGAGTCTTTTTTCTTCGCGACATCTACCTTCACAGGTTTAGTTGGAGACGAAGGATTAGCGGGAGTAGAAGGGGTAGACGCTCCACCTTTGTACTTAGCATAGTATGCTTGGGACGTGGCGGCTCTCTTCGCCAGCATTTCTTCGCTCTGGTTGGCAGGATTCTCGAACTTCCTGACAACGATGTCGGAAGCGGCTCGAATGTTGGTAGCACTCTGCAGAGGAGTGAGGACAGAGGACTTGAACGACGTAGTCAGCTCACCCTTGAGCCACGTCATCTGTACCTCTTTGTCAGCGATAGACTTCCCCATCTTTTTGGCGGTGTCCAGAAGGCCCTTCTTACGGGAGTGGTAAGTCCACTGAGCCCAACCGTAGCCAACTCCGTCGTTGATAAACCCGGTATAGGCCCCGCTGTCAACGGCAGCCGTATAAGTCACATCGTTGTAGCCCACTCCTCCGGTCTTGGCCGGCTTGTTCTCATAGGCGTTCTCCATGTTGTTGGAGATAAGACCGGATTCGTGGTACAGAGAACCCATCAGAGCACATACGCCAATCTCATTTCCGATGAGAGCCATGAGGCTGTCGTGGATGTACTTCTCGTCAGAATCTCCTTCAGTGCTGGGGATACCAGTTACCTGGATATCGTAATCGATATAAGGCAACCGTCCGTGCTTCGTCCACTTCCGGGAACTGTAACCGCTCTTGGCACCGATGTTTCTGACAGCAGTAATCTGGACCTTGTTCTTGAAGGCCGGGGTACACTCAACGGCGAGGCCGTCTCCGATGTAGACGCCGATGTGACCGGAGCACCAGACAGCCTCACCGGGAATCATGTTCGCCCATCCAGTGGTACTTACTCCTGAACAGACTTTAATCATGCCATCTGCCCCGATGTCGGGCACACCGTTGATTCCATAACCGGCTCCTCCGTACACCTTAGACTTGTCTCCGTTCCAGCCCCACAGGATGCCCTTTATGAGGCAGACGCAGTCAAACCCAAAGGTGTCGTCAGTCGAGGCACGAATCATCTTCGTCCGAGAGGCTCTCATGTTGTACTCGTTGTTATGAGTGTACCGTTCTTTGTTCTTGGAGTTCATCGGAGCGCCGAAGCAGCCCATAACGTATAGGGTCTTGTAGTTAAGGGCGACGTCTTTGAGTTTCTGAATGAACGCGGACGCCTTCATCTTGCTCATTTTCCGTCACCCCAGTGCATAATTTCCTTGAGCTTGTCGAACCCAAACATCGCGGCGTAGGCGACAAGGAAACCGAGAACGACAAGGGCCACAACCAGGTACCATGTGACAGTGATGGCTTTCACCTGGAAGTAGGCGAACCCAGATAGAAGGGTGAGAGTCATGGCCACGATGATGGCGAGCAAATTGGTAGGAATTTTGTCCCAGGTAATCTTTTTCATGACCTCAGTGATGACGTTGGTCAGGGCCACAAGAATGCCGATGACGGTGATGATGACGGATAGGTCCACAGCAGTGATTTCCATGTTTAGTACCTCCTAATTTTATTTAAGATATATAACAGTTCCACATACTCAGCGTCGTAGAACTTGTTATTCCAGAGCCAGTAGTCCTCAAAGTCCTCCCGGCGATATTTCTGAAGATTGGGGTCATCCCAAATCTCTTTCCACCTGGAGTCATACGCTTGGATTTCTTTGGGAGTGGCGTGATTACCAGGACGGCGGAGAAGATACAGAATATCTTCGATGGCAGTCGCCCTCTCCTTGATGTTGGGAGAATTTGCCTGTACGAGGTAGTCTTTCTGAATTTGGCAGTCTTCGAAGCAGAGAACCCTACATCTGTACCGAATCCATCCGGCTTTACATTCGAGAATGGTACCGTAAGGGATGTTTACCTCTTTTCTCTCGGTATCAATCCCACGTAGGCGCTTTCTCACCATGTACTTACCTTCCATGATTACTCCTCCGCGACGACTTCGGACCAACCGTAAACTCCAGGCTCCCACACGTTGTTGTCGACCTCGCTAACCCAATGCTTTTCAGCATGGCTTACCTTGCTTCCGATGGAGTAGGCGTCATAGGCCGCAATAGGCTGACTCCAGGAGGGCCACTCCTCACGAGGGTCAGCAATCTTCTTCCACAGAGTGGCCGCGTCCTTGGGATTCCATGTCTCCTGGGAAATATGGTCCTGAACACACTGGTACAGAGCCCCCTCATACTGGCGAATTTGGCCGATCTTGTAGGACACGTTCGTAGCCCATTCGGAGAACATATACATATTCTCACCTGCCGTAGTGGCGTCGATGTCACCTTTCTCCGCCATGGTGACAAACGCGATGCTTGTGACGTTATTCGTATTGACGATATCCACCGCCGTATCTTGGTACTGAAGATGGACCTCGGGCACATTGGCGATACCGCCATTGGTTCCCAGGGAGTAAACTTTGCCGTCGTAGGCAATACCCTGGGCGTCCTTTTCATCGCAGAGGTTGAAACTGCCGTTCTCAACCTTCCGAATAAAATTGGGGTTCTCCATCATGCCGACTTGGGCATCTCCTGAATAGATTCTATACATTTTGCACCTCCGATAATATTGTAGTAGAGCCTGTTGAGTTTGAGTACACGGTTGTGGTCGTTATAGTTGTTGTAGTATCCCTTCACGGAGGCTTTATACCACTCGGCTACTTTTTCTTCTGTCGTTTTATCGTCCTCTATCTGCTTGGCAAAGAAGTGCATCTTACGTCGAGTGCGTTTCATGCTGTCTCGATTGCCTCTGCAAATAACCTTTCCGGTTTCAGTCAAGAAGAATGTGGCCTTGCAATATTTGAACTTCCGTTCCAGTGATACTATTTTACACTTATTTCGGTTTATCTGCAACCCTTTCTTTTGATATTGTAGAGAAATATCATCAAGAAACCTTTCCGCCTCTTCTTTGGTTTCAAAGATGGCATAGGTGTCGTCCATATAATGGGCGAAGGGTTCTATTTCCCACTGGCACTTCGCATAGTTATCGACAAGAGATGGAAGTGCCACCATCTCTGCCTGAGAAGGTTCTACACCGAGAGGCATACCGGTATCTGTATGTGCATGACGCCCAAAGTCAATTACAACCTGGTCACATAGATTACGAACTCTTCCATCTAGAATCATTTCTTGGTGTCTCTCATATATCGCCCAATGCGGTGCAGATGGAAAGAACTTTTTCAAGTCTATGAGTAGAATTACTCCTTTTCGACCGTGTTTACTGTACCATCTTCTCAGGTGTCGTTTTAGTCTCCTGAAAGAGAAGGATAATCCTTTTCCTCTTTGACTTGCGCCATTATCATAAATCATCTGGTTTTGGTACAGAGGGTACAAGATTTCTTCTGTGATTACTTTATGTACCTGTCTATCTCTCACCTTTGGTGCGTCGATGGGTCTTACCTTTCCACGCTCTGCAAGCATGAAGTGAGAGTATCCAGTCCCTTTCCATGCTCCGTTGATTACAAGGTTCCGGCGACGTGCTGTCCCGGAGAACAGATGGAGTTCAAAGTTATTGACGCTCTGTTTCCACCTGACTCCGCGACAGCACTTTTCGCCCGCTCTGAAAAGTGTGTGGTAGGTGAAAATGTCTTCGAGTGTTCCAAGTTTTTCGTTTCTTTTCTGTTTGTTTTCAAGTCTTTTCTTTTTTCTTCTCTGATATCTGGCTTCACGCCGTTCCTGACTATTCATATGGGTATTTTCGTCCCCCGTCCAGTGTTATTATTGAAGTGGGTTCTAACTGTATAGCGCCGAATCATGAAATGAGTTACCACTATACCTCACCATGCAAGAAGCGTCCGACTAGGCGCATCAGGGGTGCTATTTTTGGATAAATCCAAGGAAGTATCTCTCCTTCTGTGTAAAGGTCCATTTCACGCATTCGTTACTTTATGTGACCAATCCTCATCGGATTCACAGAATCCGGGCGCCAACCCATTACTATTATTCGCGTTATTGTTGTTCCAGTTGCCGTTGTTGTTACAAATTAGAAAGTTATTGCTGTTGTTGTAATTAGCCGAACGACAACGATTTTTCAGAGATACACCTGCGATGAATTAAGTCTGGTAACGTCGAGAGTCACTATCTATGACACCCTGAAGAATATCCTCCTCTTTGGCTATGAGTTTTCCAAGAGTGTCCGCCATGTGCTCTATTCGAGCAATAGCTCCTTCTACGTCTACATTCTCTGACTTGTCAAAGGCTCCTTTCGGGTTCTTCATGAGTTGCCTGTAACAAGCGAGAAGTCTGACATCCAAGGCTCGGAGTCTGGCTTTTGCGGTTATCAGGTACTTGGTTCTCTCTTCCATCTTCATTTCGAAGTGGTGACCTGCTGGGTAGATAGAATTTGCCTGTTCACAACAATCAATCAAATCTCCTGCCAGGTTCGCGGTCTCGGGCGCAACAAGACGCGAGTACCTCGCACTCAACCTCACCAAAAATTTAATCGTCTCATCATATATTTCATAGGCCGTCGTAACATACTTGGCCTTAGATTCACTTCTCTTATTCAGAAGAACAGACATGATATTATCCTCCCAACAGGGTAAGAGCCCCGCCCACTTTCGTGGGACGGGGATTACCACGATTGACGATTAGACACAGAAGCCGGGCGCCAACCCATAACTACAATACGCGTAATCGTTGCCCCAGCTGCCGTCGTTGCCACAAATAAGAAAGTAACTGCTGCTGCTGTAACGAGCCGAACGAAGCCACCAGTGAACAGCCGTGCTGGTAGAATCGTGGCGGTATCGAATCTTGCTGTTACCAGCCTTGTAGTAGTCGTACTGAAGCTGATAGTTCTGCTCATACTGGTTAGCGCCACCGCGAGTACCAAACAATTCGAACTCCGCAAGGAAGAACAGGTAATCAGTCGTGGCGGTTATGGCTCCGGAGGTGTTCGAACTGTTACCGGTGTTGTCCGTGTACTTGGTGACTGACTTCATGTTCTGTCGCAGGTCCAGAGGCAGAGCAGCCATAAAGCTGTTCGCAACCGGACTGGTAGGAGTTCCGCTGTTACCCAGAAGAGTCTTACGACCCCAGCTACCATTCCATCCTCCGGAGTTGGTGTTGCTCAGGTTCATACGGAACCCGGCATTCGTTCCTGTGCTGTTGTACTTACTATCGCAGAAAGCGATGTCAGTACCGCTGGTAGTCTTACCAATCTGGAAGTGAATCCGATTGTTTCCTTCCTTACTGGCGTTGTGGTTAATACCGATGATAACGGCACGAACGGTAGAATTCAGAGCCATTCCCTGAACAGTTCCGTTCACCGTCACGTTCTTGTAGTCACCCACATTCCAGTAGTTGGCCGCGATACCGGCATCAGAGGCTGCCTTCACGTCCGCCCAGCTATTCTCATTCAGGTTGGTACTGATGATACTGGCAGACACAGCGACGGTCTGAGCAGCCGGAGCCGTATAGTTCGTATCAGCGGCGACATTGATGGTGATGGTGGCGTTACCGGACTTCACACCAGTCACTGTGATGACGTTGCCATTGGTGGTCACAGTCGCGACAGCCGTGTTGCTCGAAGACGCACTGATAGCACCAGTACCCTCACGGGTGACGGTGATAGTTCCCGTCTTGTCGCTGGTCGTAAGAGAAAGAGAAGTCTTGTCCTTGGTAAAGGACCCGACTTTCTTCTGAATAGACCAGGTAATGGTCTTCGCGGCGGTAGTCCCGTCCGCCCACTGGTGGCGGTCATCGAGGGAAACCTGCATATTGTAGCTACCGGCGTTGGTAGCACTCTGCGTACCGCTCAGGGTCATGATGGTGGAGTCGTATCCGGCAAGAGTCGGGGACTGACTCGCACCGTTATAGGTGAGGGTACCGGTCTGCGACGGAACCGTATTCACCACGATGCGGCTGACGGTGACTGCGACATTAGCCGTCAATGTCTCTCCTCCGATGGTGGCAGACACAACAACGGCAGTCGTACCGGACACCATCGTCTTCGGGGTATAGTCCACCTGGTCAGTAATCACAGCCGTAGAACCGTCGGCGAAGGTGGCGGATACCACCATGCCCGTCGGGTCAAAGTTGTCGCCTACGATGTAGGACGTCTTGGTGGGCATAGCTGTGATAGAGATGGAGTTCGCAAACCGAAGGTCCACGGTGTACTTCATCGCACCCTCAACCTTGATGACCTGGGAAGTGGTGTGCTCTTCATAGACAGCAGTCACAGTCCAGTTACCGGTATTGGGAAGAGAAAACTCCTGACTACCCATGCCGCTTAGAGTAGTAGTACCATCAGAGCAGGTAAGAGTGGTTCCCGTCAGGGCGATGACAGAGATGGTCGGGCTCTGCACACCCAGAGCAGTTTTCAGCTTGGCGATGGTGATGGACTTGGATGTCTTGTCCGCGGTAGAGTAGAACGGCACTGTGTCACTCATACCCAGATTTTCTGACTGAGGAAGAGTCTCAGTCTTGGGCTGAAAATCTCCAAAGTTTTCGGGTAAGTAGCTTTCGGGAATCTTCTTGGTCTCAGGGTCCACCGGAGCGATGTTCTCGAATGCCTCGTCAATCTGACCGGCCGCCTTCTGGGCGTTGTTTACCTGACGCATCAGGTAGTTGAAGCCGTGCTGAGGTGTGAGACCCACTTCCGTGCCTCCCGGAGTAACGTACTGGTTATCAGTCCAGTTCTCCGGAAGGTCGGCAGGCAAGTCAACTTTGACAGGTCTTGTTGCCATATACTTTCCTCCTTAATTTACTTCCCGAACTCGGATAGTGTGCTTACCGAGAATGGTCTGAGAAACAGGCACCCAGACGTTGGACTCAGTCAGCACATTGTCTTCCGAGTCAAGGAGTTTAATGTTGGTAACCTCCGTGACCTGGGCGGGGGTAACCTCATATTCCAAAGTCACGGTGCCCGCAACGGACATTTTGACTCTGAAATCAGTGATTTTGACTTCATCGTTAATCAGGACGGAAACAATGTCTTCCTCGACAAAGTCAGCGGTATCTTGGAGAAGTTTACTCGTGATAGAAGCCTTACTCTCCATCTTGATTATAGCACCTCCTTCAGTCAATGCAAACGGATTTCTTCCAAGTGCCCAGTCACTTAGACTGTAATGCCATTTCAGCACCTCAGAACCGCTGATGGTCGCGAACTTCTTTCTGCCCAAAGGCCAGTAACCGAGTCGGTAGTTCCAGGTTACAGTCCTATAAGAGATTTCCTCTCCCATCTCCATCAGGAGAGCGGTAAGGGGCACGTTGGTGAAGATGATGTTGCAAGGAATAATCTCGTTCAGCGTAAACTCCAATTCCTGATACCAGTTCTGGTTTAACGCTGAGGATTCGATATACAAAGTGTAGTTATCGAAATCCAGGGTTGCGACCCATTTGTTCTTTCCGATGATGTCGTCTAGTCGCTTCATGAGGAACCTGAAAGTAAATGGAGGAGCGAGAGTAATTCTGTTCAGAATTCTCATCCTTCTGAATTCCAAGTCCTCCACGCTGGGATTTGCCACGATTCCGAGCATAAACTCGAACATCGAAATTCCCTCTTCGTTGGCGGATAGAACAAAGGTGTTGGCAAAAGCCTGGGTCATCTCGTTCTGGGCATTTGTGACACAGAGTTGCTCGGACTCGATGATAGCATCTATCTCCTTGACATCTTTGTAGACGTGAGGCACAAAGGATGCCAACTCTCTATCATACACTGAGAGTCACCTCCCCGAGTTTGGGAAGTTCCTGGGTCTGTGAGTTCTCCGTGAAGGTGATGTCTGCCGCCTGGCCGTTCAATTTGACATCGGTCACATTGGAAACCCCCTCCACACCGATGATGGCGGAGGTAACTCGAGCTACAAACATCGACACCGTGTACCTGTTCAGCTCGCTGGGAGTGGCCCAGGACTTTCTGATCTCTTCCACATACGCCTTCAACACGGTCTCAACGGCGCTCTGTACCTGCCCAACAACATAGCCCGTTCTCAGCACGAGAGTAGCGGAGACAGCAACGGGAACCTCCGTAGGTGTAACTACGGTTACCTTGTGCCCAATGGGCGCGATACCCAAGCCATCGCCCGTCTCTCCGCTTGCGTTTTCAGGGTCGATGAGTTCCTGAACTTCTGCAAGGTATTCGTCAGATACGGGGCTATATTCAGGGTCCACGATGCTGAGTTTTACTGTTCCTCCGCCGTTCCAGACAGGATAAATCTGAACAGCACTGACACCATCCAGGGCTGTGACTTTCTCGCGGTAGTCAGCGATATTGCCGCCGAAGGCCTTCTGATTGAGAGCGGCAAAGTATCTCTCTCTGAACTCGTCGTCCGTCTCCTCGTTACGAGCGGGGTGAAGTGTAGTGGACATTTCTGCGATTGCGAGGCCCTTGATGAACGTGATATTTACAAGATTTCCCGAGTACTGGTTGCCAATCGTACCAGCTTCCTCGCACCGAAGCTGATAGTAACCGGGGACATACAAGCCGTCTTCTCCGTAGTAATTGTCAATCACGGTGTAGTTAATGGGGCTGGTTTCACTCACCGTGGAGAATCGGCTACCCAGAGGCACCAGCATAGGTGTATTCTCAGAGTCTGCGAAGTACCCGAGTTTGATGGCGTGAGTAGCCTCATATCGAGTTAGCCCTTGCTCCATAGCTCTCAGGTCCAGCCCCTCCCCGGTTGCGGTAAGGGCAAAGGTGTCCTGATAGAAAATGCGAAGCTCCATAAAGAAGCCAGCCAGTACCTGACAAAAAGGTGCCAGGGCATCGTAGATGATACTGCCTTCACGCTTATCCAGGCTGTCGTCCACATAGGACAGAGCCCAGTTCATGAGGTATTTGTAGGTGTATTGCTCCAGTTTGTCTCCAATCATGCCAACGGCACCTCCATAGTAATTTTCTGACTTCCATATATTGTGTCGACGTAAAAGGACGAAGAACACGAATCCAGGGCAAGTCTCTCAAAGGTGAAATCTCGAACCCCGGTAATCCGGTCATCAGAGCATAGGGCCTCCTCTATAATGCTGGGGATACGAGCTACGACATAGTCATAAGGCTGACCCACGAGTAGATTTAACTGGTTACCGTAGTACCAGTCGTAAATCTCATAAGCGTATTTGGAGGTATCAAGAACCTTTTTGATGAACTGCATAACGGCCTCCGAGCCGTCAATGTTTCCCATAATCCTTCCGTTGGTGCGGTCCAATCGGAAGGTTTTAGTGGGAAGGGTTTCAAACTCTTCTGTCGTGTCAACAGAAAAAGCAGGAGTTTCAGGAATCATGTCGGTTTACACCCCTCTTTCCTCTGAAGAATGTAGTATTTCTGTCCTCGGCCCAGCTTGAGCATCATCACCTTGTCACCTTTACGCAACCCTCTCCAGAGTTTAATCTGATAAATTTTACAGTTGTCTTCGCTGGTCTGGCCGTGAACACCTGCGTGACTGTGAGGATTTTCGTAAATGTAGGTATCAGAACCCAGGACACGGGGGATGATAGTTTCCTGACAGAGTGCTCCAAGAATTAAAAAAGCCTCTGTCAACTCCCGGTTGTCAACCTTGACTTTAAGGGGAGAGACAGAGGTTACTTCACCTTCAATGAGGTCTACAATTTCATTTTGGGGAGTCCTTCCTGCCTCTCTCATCATACGAGCGAGTCTATGTCCGTCACCCACCGCGGACCACCTCCGTTTCCAAATCCATGGTATGCTCTTCATTCTTAAAATGATGAGTGCATTGAGTAACTAAAAGATATCTGTTGAGAGAAAGGTCTCCGAGGTCGGCAATCTTGCACTTAAAGGTACATCCTGCGAAGAACTCCTTAACTCCCAGACAGTGAAGAGTAAGAGAGCGTCGAGTGTCGCAGTAGTATTTCAGCATTTTGAGGCCCCTTGCCTCAATCTGTGCGAGGTTGTAGCTCTCGTCTACTTTTTCGTATAGCTGAAGGATACCCCAGCGTTTTATCTTCTCGCCTCCGTTTACGGTGTCGTTGACAATGAAGACTTCACGCTTGCCCGTAGTATCGTTGTCCCGGTATAGCTTGATTTGGTTATAAACGTCATTATCTATTGAAGTCTCGTAATCAAACCCAGTTACAAAAGACCTGTCCCCGAGCATTTCTTTCATCATGCAACTCTTAACATTGAGATGCTTGATTACTCCAAAATCGTCTCTAATAAAGTACCACTCATTAGTGTTCGCGAGAGTGGCATCCAGCGCATTCTGTACCATCTCGTACAGGGTGACGGCGTCCTCAGACCGAGGAGGGCAGACATAACTGCTGGGGTTTGTCAGTTCGTATTTCAGAACAAATTCATCGCACAGCTGAGCGAGAATCTGAGAACTTGTCTTTCCTTCGAATACCTTTGCGTCCTTGTTCTTCATGTACCGGAGTTGGTCATATGCTGTGACCTTGATATTCCGGACGTCCTGGTCTCTGCTCTTCTTGAATACAAAGCCCTTGAACATATTGTACCCGTCTACTATGACAGATACAGTGGCACCCTCCCAGAAAGCAAGAGGGCTGGTAGCTCGAACTGTAAACTCGCACTTACCCGGGTTATCCCTCATGTAAGTGGTGATAGTCATGTCAGACACGGCCTTGGAGACATCGAAGGTCTTTTTGTTCCTGTTGTCGTAGATAAGTGTTTTGACAGTCATGCGAGCACCACACTTCCTGCCGTGACCCATCCAAGCCACCCGCCAGAGGGAGTGGTGACGTGGTAGGGATGAGAGCCCTTCTTGTTGATGAAGTTTACTTTTCCCTTGTAATTGGTGAAGGTTTTGCCGGGCTTAGAACCGTAGCTGTCATAATGCACACGACCATTCAGGATAACATCGCACCCGATGGTAATTTCAGTCGGCTTAGGAGTAACCTTGGCTACTGGCTGAGGCGCACCAACATCAGTTACCACCTTGGGAGCCTCAGCAGGTTTGGGAGTATCCAGAACAGATACCGAGTAATCCTTGTACTCCTTGAATGCGATAGTATAGTAGGCGTCCTCGAAGTCGCCATTCTGGTGGACATACTCAAAGTCTTCGATTACAACCTGCTTATCATAACCCATTCCGCCTACGACTTCGACTCCAGTGACGGTGAGCCTACAAGGCTTGCAGTCATTTCGGATTTTGTTGATGAAGTCAAGGTAGAATTGAGCGGAGCGGAATCCTCCCTTTGTACGAATCCAAGGTCCCCAGCTTTCATAGGGGAAAAAGCTGTCCCACTCAATGGTGTGAAGCTGAGGGAGTTTTGGGACGACAATGTCGCCAATCTCGATTATTTCGGTGTCAAGGTTCTTGGACGAACTGCTAATTCTAAACTCAGGAGGGTTGACAGGGAACTGGACAACCTGCCCCTGATAAGAGATAAAGATTCCAATATCCATCTGTCAACCCTCCTATTAGTTCTCAACGAGAGCAGTTGCCATCTGCTCCTCCACCATGTCCTCAATAACGTCCATAATCTTGTTGACATCCGCAGTCTCGCGCACGTCTCCGAACTTGATGTGCGCCACCGGTGTAATCTGCTGGAGGTTAAGAAGATAGTCACGAGCCGCCATGTCTCGAAGAAGCTGAATATCCTCATCGTTGAGGTTTACGTCGCTCTTGATGGAGCCTACGCTATCCAGGTTTCCTCCGTTTATGGGCACCCCACCGGAGATGTTATCGAGGCCGCCTGCCATCTGGTCGTATCTTCCCTCATTGCCGCTCATAAAGTCTGTCAGGTTCATGCTCATGTCACCAATAGAGTCTACCATATCAGAACCGAACTGATATCCAGAGTCCCAAGCGGCATCATAACTCCACTCTTCCATCTGACCTACAAATTCGGTCCAATCAGATTCATCTTGGATTTGCGACTTCAAATCTTGAAAACCGCCCAGCCATCCAGCTATTCCAGATGTGATATCGATAGACACACCGGGGATCTTATTGATAAGAGTCTCAACTGCTCCCAGCATACTTTTCAGAGTATCAAGGACATAAATAGCCATATCCAAGAACAAAATCTTAATAGCGGCAACCGGGTCTATAAACAGGTTTCCGATGAAGTTCGCGACAGCGGCGAAAGCGTTCCATATAGGACGAATTACGCTGTTGTAGATAAACGCCGCCAGAGTGAACAGAATACCTGCGATTACACCGGCAATTTCGTTCGTAGTCATACCCATCTGGGCCATAGCCCCGCACACACCCAAGAGAGTGGCGATGATGAGCAGAAGAGGCCAGGCGGCCATCAAGAACGATAGGAGCATAGAAGCACCGGCCGCCAGAGCCATAATTGCCAGGGCTCCAAGGATGGCGATGAGTGCCCAAGAATTATCCATCAGCCAAGATATACCCTGAAGAGCCATCGACACAACCCAGTTGAGAACATCTCCGATAACTCCGAGAATTATGGCTATACCCGCCAGTATTGCGATGCCTTGCTCACTCTGGAGATAATCAGAAATTTGCCAAACCAATTCAGAAATCTTCTCAAGAGGCCCGCCTTCCATCTGCTGAAGATACCCCAGTATAACCTGAATGGTGTTCTTGATAGAATCGACACCTTGTCCCCATGTCTTCGGAGCAGACGATTCAAAGGTGGCGTCGACTTCATCCTGCATAGCTTCAAAGGCTCGAATGACGACATCAGAGGTAAGCTCACCCGCGGCGCCCAGTTCTTTAAGGTCACCGATGGTGGTTCCGATAAACTTATCATCAATCTTACCCAAGCCCTCTGCGAGAACCTTAGCAAGATACGGCGCCTGCTCTCTGATAGAACGGAGTTCGTCGCCTTGCAGAACACCGGAAGACAGTGCCTGGCTTAACTGCAGAAGAGCTCTTTTACTCTCTTCACTGGTACCGCCGCTGACTGTGAGGGCTTTGTTCAGGGTTTCTGCCATTCGTGTGGCGGCTCCAAACGAACCCTCTTCCTGACCATACACTCCACTCATCATGATTCTGTTCACCAGCTGAGTGGTGTCGGACAGATTACCACGAGAATTTTGTGCGGCCTGGTACACCATGCCGTAGGCTTGAGCATCGGTGGTATTGGGGTCATAATTGAACAGTTTTACCTTAGCCAAGTCAGAAGTTACTCTGTCACTGAAAGATGTCAGAGAACTCAACATCTGAAATCCTCCGGTCATCAACTGAATCAAAGAATTCAGTTCAGTGAAAGACATATTTGCGGACTTGGAGATGAACCCGAAGAAATCAGACACACTGTTTTTAGCCAGACCAAAAGCGGTAGATACCACCGCCGGGATTCTCCCAACAATAGACCCAAGGCCGCTGATGCCGGCTCCGGCGCCCATGAGCAATGACCCGCCGCCGTATTTTAGAAGAGAACCGAAACCGGGACCCATGTTTGAGCTCTGAATTCGACTACCAAGGTCAATAAGTTTATTTCCGCCAATCTGAAGTCCGCCGCCGAGTTTGCTGAACATACCGCCGGCGACGCTACTGACTCCTTGAAGTGCTTTCTTTATACCGTACGCCGCGAATTCAACGGCGTTCATGTCACGAGCCAACCCTGCAAAATGGGTAGAGGTTCCGAGGAGTCTGTCCATAGCTCTCTTCGCTTCATTCATATCCTGAGAAGCTCTCTGAATGGCTCGGTTATTTCCCGCTTGATTCATGGTTCTGTCCATCTGTTCCATCGCCTTGATGGTAGAATCCATGGCTTTGAGCATACTTTTAAGAACCGGAGACATCCGGTCGGTAAGATTGATAGAATTATTGATAGCAGCCATTTAGTTCATCTCCTTCTTACCGACCGGCGTCCGGTTCCTCTTTTGTGAGAATTCAGCTTTTTACGCTGTTTCTCTTCTTCCTCACACCGCTCCTTAATAAAGCAGTACATGAGGGCACGCTCTTTGGGAGGGAGAAAGGCGAATTCTTCTGGTCTCCAATGGAGTTTCATTACTGCATAGTAGCAGTACCAGGTGTCTCCGTCCTTCTCCTTTAAGAGTTTTTTACCTCTTCCATCTCCTCTTCGACGTCGGTGTCGAAGCCGGACAGCGTAAGAATCTGCTCGGCGATGGTGTTGATTTCGCCCGCCAGGAAGCACCTGTAAAGGAGCTCCTCGGGCCGGGTAGCCTTACCCGCTTTGAGCATCTCCGGGTCTTTCAGATTGGGGTCCTTGAGGCCGTTGATGACGACCAGCTCGTTGAACCGCTTGGTGTTAAACCGGCGCTTCTTGGCGCTGTTGGGGTTATCGATACACTGTTGCTGGTAGCTGGTGTACTGCTCGCCGGTGATGACACCGACGGTGACAGGGTGGCCCTTCATGCGGCCGCCGATGTCCACAGACTTGGTGAGAGAACTGACATCAGACTCGAGAAGAAACTGTTGCAGAGCGTTCATAATTGTACCTCCAAATGAATTTTTAATTTTGTGATGGATTAGCCGCCGAGCTCGGGCGCGACGAACTCATCCAGAATGTCCACGTCGTCGAAGGTGAAATCCAGGTCTTCGTCCAGGACCTCGGACTCCACGTCCAGCTTGGCCACGATGGTAGAGTCCAAAGAGCAGTTCTTCAGGACCACCGTCTGCAGTCCCACGGCGGAGCCGGGGTCATCGTTGGTGATGGTGATGTCGAAGTACACGGGCTTTCCGGTCTTAATGTACTGAACAATCATCTTCCTGAACAGGGTGGTGATGTAGTACACCGTCATGGAACCGGAGCCAGACCAGCCGTTGGGCTTGTGCTGAGCACCGCGCTTACCCAGGGTGTAGACGTCGGTCTTTTCGACCTCGGCCGTGGCCTCCAGGGTCTTAATCATGAAGAGGTCCTCGACGCTGTCCCCGTTCTGGTCGTGAACAAGCATCGACGCCCAACCTTCCTGACCAGAGATAACGTCGCCAGCTTTCAGATATGCCATTTTCTACACTCCCTTCCTTAGGCGTTCACGTTGACAGTCATGTAGAGTTTCTCCATGCTGTCCACGGGCTGGATAGTCATGTCCACCACGACGCTGTCGACATCCTCACCAGGCAGAACTGTGATATCATTCGCGCCGTCGAAGTTATCGATAGCGTGGATGCCCACCAGGGTATCAATCTGGTAAATCAGCTCCGTCTTATAGAGGGAGCGGCCGCGAGTGTCGTTGTCGACCTTACCGCAGTAGTTACGGTTGAACACGAGCATCGCCGTATTGGCGATTTCGTCCAGGCACCGAATAACCCGGTTCTTGCTGAAAGCGTAGCCCTTGTCCACCGTGAAAGTATGCAGGCTGTTGATGTCTTTCTCTACGACGACAGCTCCGTCCTGACGATAGGACAGAACAAACTTACCCACCTTGAGGGCGTCGGCAATCTCATCCTCCACGATGGGGTTGATGATTTCCACGCCGTCCTCAACAACAGCGGCAGTCAGGCTCTCATTGATTTCAGCGCCGGCGGTTTGCGAAGCGGCCCACAGCATGAACATGGTCTCATCGACAGTCTCAGT
>NFZD01011617.1_pt1 | contig 24191 bp, 16 predicted proteins | sample 1095381 | NCBI WGS metagenome assembly NFZD01 (sample SAMN03609891, study PRJNA323583) | gut metagenome | isolation source: feces | host: Rattus norvegicus | place: Denmark: Riget | collected 2013 | reverse complement strand
TCATTTAAGAAATGATTTTGATAAGGATGAAAAATTTAATGACATTTTTGACGGTGTCAAACCAATTTTGCCTTATGGTTTCGACGTAAATTTTGAGTTCAGACGTTTTAACAAATTTTTGGATTTCAATGATGATAAAAATGTGGAAAGATACAAGAGACTGTTTGATTTCATGAACGCAAACTTCGTGGACATCGCGTCCAATCTCGAAAATTTCAAGAAACTGTACAACGAAACGTATCTTAAAAGCGGACGTGAGATAAAATCCAATTTCAGGGAGAACATTGATTTGTCAGTCGTTGCTACTCCTTATGACAGAAAGACCGGTAAGAGTTTGAGTACCAATTTTGCGGATGGATTGGATTTGAAATTTTCTACAGTGTCTGGAAATTCTGCTTCTCATCTTGTACAAAGTTTTGAATTTGCAAATATTTCAAAAAACAACAGAGATGTCATAGACAGTCCTCTTGGAAGAAATAAATTCCCTGATTACTATCTGATGGGTCTCGGAGTTGATTGCAAAACGTACAACGTCAGTGACAAGGACGTTTCGAGAGATGAAATCAAAACAGGTAATACCGGATTGACTCTCAAAGAACTTCTTGACGTGATTGTGAATATCTTTACCGGAAAAACGGAATTGTTCAATCCTAGTGACAAGAATATGGAAAAGTCGAAATTTTTTCCTTATTGTTATTTCGCTTTCTTGAGATACAGAAGAGGAAAGAAAGACAAACAAGGACAGTTCATTGAGAGTAAATCTGCCTCGGAAATTTCAAACACCGTAAGAATTGAGGATGTCAATATCGTTCCGGCTCTATATGCGTTGGATAACTCATTGTCTTCTTATTCTCTGAAAAATAGTAATCCATACATCAAGATTTCCGATAAGAACAACATATCGAAATTCATAAACACGAAATCTTTGTATCAGCTGTTGTTTGATATTCTTTACAAATTGTATCATAATTACGGAATCGATTCGTTATTCGAGATGTCCGGTATAAAAGACGATATTGGAATATCCAAAAATACGAATTTTTCGGAATATAAAAGAGATTTTATGAAAGATTTTATGAAAAATAGAGATGATAAAGATTTCGATGATTTGAGAGATGCTTATATAGATGATTATATTAATTCGCTTTACAAAGATAGTTTCAGCACCGTGGCGTTTATGAATTATCTCTATTTTCTTTCAAAAGGCAAGTTGAAAGTTCCGGAAACAGGATTGACAAAATTCAAGAACTTGCTTAATATGCACAAGGAACATGATATTCATGAAGTTAAGCCTAAATATTCAGAGGATGACCAAGAATTTAAACGCGAATCTGAAGAGCTGTTTAATGTGAACTAAAAATAAAGGACACTGACATCAAGTGTCCTTTTTTATTTCTTTCTTCCATTTGTCAAAGCATTTTTGCAAGTATTTCTTATCTATCGTAATTTCGGATTTCCTTATGATTTGGTAACTCTTGAGGAATTTATCGAAATCGTTATTTCTGATATCTTCTCGGACAGTGCTTGCGCTTATCGGTTTTCCGTCTTTGTTGTCGCCTCTGTTTTTATAGAGTAGAGGAGAATCGGAAACATTGTCAAGCTCGATGACCTTGACGTTATCAAGTTCGTATTTTCCTCCTTTTCCGAAACTTCTGTTGAAATCATCAGCCGCAGTATCGTCATCTTTATTGGAACGGACAAAGATGTAGTTGACCGTTTCTTTATTCTCGGAGGCACGGATGTTGACGTACTTGTATACTTCCGAGATAGGTCCTTTTTCTCCAGAGAGTCTTATCTCAAATCTGTTGTCGTTCGAGTACAGTCTTGATACGAATTTGTAGACGGATTTGGTATCGATACCTTCCCTTTCTTTGGAAGATATGATTATCACTACCTTGTCTATCTTTATGTCTTTTTTCCGTGCAGCTGATATGTATCTTGCGACAATGCCATAATGACCGTCGGTGTATGGAGAAAATGAACCGGGAAACAAAAGTATATTCATTTGTCTATTGAAATCTTTATTGATTATTTATGCAAAACAAAAGGATGGAGATTTGTTCTCCATCCTTTAGGTTTAGATTTGGTCGGTAGTGATACCGATGTAGTATCTCGTAGAATAACCTGCGTTTTCAAGTCTTTTTCTGAATGACTGAATGTATGTAGGACTCTGGTTGATTACGAACCAAATGATGAGCTTCTCTCTTGTATCCCATACATTTGCCCTGTAAGGAACATCATCTTCACCGTCCGTACAGATAACCGTAACAATTGGGAAATTTGCGGCATCCTTGTATCCTGACCATAGTCTGTGACCGTTTTTCTTGTCGTACACTTTTCCGTCTTTCATAAGTTTGAAGATGTTGTCGAATTGTGTACCACCGGACTTTTGAATTGGGTTCCAGTCGAAAGGAATGATACCGTGAGGGAAATAATCAGCATCGAAACCGTCTTCATCCGCAGCGAATGCCCAAGTTGCGATGCCCTTGATAGGCTTTCCGATTTTCTTTCGGATTTCCGCAATCTCCTTAAAGAACTTGCGCATTGAACTCGGTATTGCGTTGCCGTCATTGTCTTTTGCTCCAGTCTGTCCCCACATAGAACCTGACTGGTCAAGTGCGAATGCGATGTTGCCGATTGACTCTCCTCCGGTCCTCTCAATCTTTCTGATGAAGTCTCGGTTGAGACCCAAGTCACGTTTATTGACTTTTTTCCTCCATGCCTTGAATGCACCTTTGATGTATCCCATCAGTTTGTCTTGCCAGTTAACATCGGATTTCATTGCATCCATAATTTTCTGCTTGGTCGCGAGATGTCCTTCTTGCCATCCATTACCAGCTTTTTTCCTGACAGACGGAGGGAGTTTACTGAGGTCATCGTCGGTCGGCAGTTTGCCAGCTTTTTGATTGAGATTCACATCTCTCCATTTTTCATCAGGATTGTCCATGATAGGGTCCATCTGACCACCGTTTATTTTACGAAGTATGTTTTCTCCTTCTTCAGGTGTCAACTGGTCTCCACCGTCACCGAATTGAGTTCCGGTATCATTTCCTCCATACTGCAAATCAGGAGGGAGGTTGTTGATGGGAGTTCCGCCGGATTTTTCACCGTTTTTGCCGGTATCTCCTCCTTTTATCGCATCTCTTATATTCTTCTTTTCTTCATCAGAAAGGTCGTTCCAATCAATTGGTCCTTGACCTCCCTTACCTCCTTGACCACCTTTCTGAATAGGTTTACCGTCAGGGCCGAGAGGTTGATGTCTGTGAGGTCTTTTATTTGAAGAACTTTTGCCGTTTTTACCTTGACCGTTTTGGTTGCCTTGGTTTTCTTGACCACCTTGAGCTCCTTGCCCTTCTTGGTTTCCGTTTTGTTCGCCTTGTCCGTCTCCTTGATTATTTTGGTCATTTCCATTTTCACCGGAAGACTGACCTCCTCTTTTTTTACCGGACTTTTTGTTGCCTTGGGAATTTCCTTGATTTCCTTGTGAACCGGAATCTTTCTGTCCTTCATCGCCTTGACCGTTTCCGTTAGAATCCTGTTGTGTTCTTCTACGGTTCTCTTGGTCTTGTTCTTGAGAAGAACCGTTACTTTGACCTTGACCGTTGTTTGGAGACTGATGTCTCTTTGACAATACGGATGCGACACCTTGTTTGTAATAATCACTGTCTTTGTCGATATTCACCCATTCACAAAGATAACCACATTGTTTCATCCGATGATAGGTGTTCATCAACACAGAGGAACTCTTACGGTTTCGGTCGAGATAAATCTTGGATTCATTTACAAGACCATTTTCCGCATCTTCCCGACCTTGGATGTATTCAGGTGAATTGATACAAGTATTGTTTTGGTCGTCGATTGCACGGTTTTCCTGACCATCGTTATAACCCATCTGATAGTCACCTTCGTTTCTCAAACCGCTATCAATCGGTTTTCCGTAATAACCGTCATAGTAACCTGCATCGTATATTTCTTGGTCTTCAGGGTTATCATTTTTATTGTCTGAAGAGGAACCCGGAAAACCTTCATTTCCTTTTTGAGGTGGATTTTTTCTTGCGGATTGCTCCGGCCACCCGTGTTCTTGGAAATAGAGGTACATGTCCTCCCAAGTCTGTCCGAAATTGGTAGGATATTTTCTCTTGACCTTGTAGCCCCAAATCTCTTCCATGCTTTCCCCTTCATAGGCACCTGCGCATTCGTCAATTTCGAAAGGTCCTTGATAAAGTTTATCGTACATTTCGGAAGAAACCTTGTTCCATCCTTCTCCGTTCTTGTCGAAGAGAATGCCTTGGATGTTTTTAACGACACCTGATTGTTTACCATTAAGGTCAGGAATGCCGTCAAAATAACAATACGCCTCAAGAGCCGCATTGATTTCTTGGTCCTGTACGACATTGGCTCTGTCGTGGTCGAAATCAGTGATTTCAGGATGTGCCTTACGGAACTTTTCCTCACGGAGATGGTGCATGTTCAGACAGTGATAGACTTCGTGCATAATCACGAAGACATTACCTTGGTCACAGATTGGCCAAAGTCCTCTGCGTTCTTTAGGTTCAAGTTTATCATATTCCTCCGACCAAGCCGCCCATCCGAAGTTATTTTTATGTGCAAGTTTCCAAAGGAACAACGGATTGATATAAATGTTTCTTCGGTCTGTTGCCATTGTGGTGATTCTTTCATCGAGGGCAACATACACATTCAGTGATTTCTTGCCGTTATGGTCTCCGAGATAATCGTTGAAGGCAGGATACATGTTGATAACCTGATTGAGACAATCCTGTGAATATCTTTGTGCGGCAGAAATACTGATAGTCACGGCTTTTATAATCATTGTCGGATTGTTCGGATTAGGGTCATCAGGGTCAACGACATTGGTATAGTACACCAAATCATTTTCAGGAGCACCTATATTGACCGCACCGTTCTGACCTATAGTTTGTGCGATTTTGACTTCCTTTGCGTCTTCGTTCATCATTCCTTGAACGACTTTGGAAATCTCATTTTTTATTTTTTCGTTCTTTCGCATGATTCCGTATTAGTATAAGGTGTGAATTTACAGGTTATTTATTAAAAAATCGGTCAAGAAGGTTTGTTTCCTCTTGACCGATTTTTATTGAAATTTACAGATTAGTCTGCCTCGATTTCATCACGGACATCTTTCTTTGAAAGTTCCTCTGAGTATGAGTCGATGACTTTTCCGACATCCATACCTTCCCAACCATTAACGAAAATGAATACCTTATGACAAGGTGACATCCATTTCATATATTTGTCATCATTGCCTTCTCCGTTTGTCTGAAAAGCTTTTTGACCGATGGCATCCTGAAGGTCTTTAGGAAGGTCATCCTTGTGTGTAATGTATGTTCTTGTCAGATATGTGAAGATTTTCTTCCATTGTCTGTTGAAGAACAAGGTGTTTCCAGGAGTATAGACCTTGGTAATGATTGCGAAATAACAAAGAAGGTTTGCGACCTGAGTATTGGTGATGTTGGTCCAGTCAATCGCATCGAAGATTTGGTCTGACAGTTTCGAGAGAGTTGTTTCGTCAACATTCACTCTTCTTCTATTACCGTTGTTGTCTTCCTTGACAGGGATATAATCATCCATTATGTTCTTGGTCAATTTCGCCTTACCCTTGGTCTCGATATCAATAACTTCCTGTGACTTTCTACCTGTGATGGTACCGGTATTGATGATGTTTTCAATCATATCGGCAGTGTAGTAACGAGTGTTTGTCCAAGTCTTGAACTGACCGTAAGTTTCTGAACCGATACCTACAGCTTTTGTGATACATTTCATTTTTTCTTCACGAGAAAGGTTCACAGTTTCATGACCTGTTTTTGGGTCTCTGATATACGGCTTGCCTGGATTGATTTCTTGAGCTCTTGCGACCATAAGGTCACTTGCGGTCTGCCAAGAACGTGGGTTCGCATAGGTTTTTGCGGCACGGTCTGTATCGATATTGTCGTTGGTTTTTTCGTACCAAGCATCGATACCTGCTTGTTTTGCGGTCTCAAGGAAGTCGATAATTTCTTGGTCAATTTTGTTAGGACCTTTCTTTGAAGTGTTGTAACGACCAGCGACAGGGTCGAATCTGTAACCCATTGCCCAATTCTTCCAGTCTTCCCATTTAGGAATGAAAGTCATCTGAATGAAACGAGTTCCGAATGCTTTTTCCCAAGTATTTTCAACCTGAGTCATCTCATAGAAACGGTTTCCAGCGCATACGGTAATCCAGTGAGAACCGAGAACCCATCCTTCACCAATCTTGCGGTCATTGATAAGGTTCATAAGTACGTTCATTACACCCTTTGGCGCACGTGTAAATTCATCAAAGAAAATGATACCTCCATCAGTAAGAACACTGTCTTCATTCTTCTTCCGGTTTTTTCGTATTTCTTTCTTTTTATTGTATACATCTCTATTATCATTGACAGATTCTGTTATTTTACGAGGATTTCGACTTTTGTATTTCTTCGTTGTATTTTTAACATTAGAATCAGAATTAAATTCATTATCATTTTGATTCACGAGTCTGCCTAATGAAGAATCGTTTTCCAAATCATCATCGGTTCTATAAACACTTACATAATTTGGTTTATTGTTTTGCCAATTCTCAATATCACCCTTGATGTCAATTCCTTTGTCCTTGAGTACCTGAGATGTATTCATCTTCAGGTTTGCGGCACGGTCTCTGAGTTTATCAAGGTCTTTGTTACCTGATACTTGCCAACAAGGAATCCAAGACTGTATTGCGTTGACAACCTTACTGTCTCCCGTGATTTCATCCTCTCCCTTTGTCGGAAGTGTGAAGTCGTCGGCAGTCATCTTAGAGAGAACAACTTCAAGCATGTTAATGTTGTATCCGCTTGTATCACCTTCAGTACCTTCGCCTTTTGTCGCAGTTTTGAACATCTGTCTACATTGCTGTATAATAGAAGTCTTGCCAATACCAGGAGCTCCCCAAATCATTAAAGGTTTTATATTTCTCGGAGACTTTTGAAACTGTTTAAATAATTCTTCTGCATAATCATAAGCTTGGTCCGATGCCTCTTCTTTTTCCATGCCCTGAGAAAGAAGACGTTCATATTCTGTATTGAACCAATCAAACATCATATCATCCCTGAGTTTTTCACCATTCTCGGAATCGAAATTAAATTCACCTGCCTGGAAAGCGACCTTCAACTGTGTCATGATAAGAGAGACAATTTCTCTCATGTCACATTCAGGGATATTTTCTGAACGGAAAGAATCAGGACCGGGGTCTCCTGAATCCCTCATTTCAAGAAGAATCTGTAACGCTCTATTCTCGATATATTTCTCCATCTCGTTAATATCGTTATCGAGACCGAAGAAATTGTTGAGCCAAGGATTGTTCTTTAGACTTTCGAATGCGGATGTACCGTACTTTTCTTGAACTTCCTTTAGATAGAAATCTTTGACAACCTTACTGGTGACCGAAGAATTGCTTTCATTCTTGAACTTGATGACTTTCTTGAAAATGTTTCTCCAGAACTGGCGATACGCTTCATCCTCGTTCCAACCATTAGAGTCTTCACCGTCTCTGTCAGGTGCATTCTGTTCAGAAATCTTAACACCTGCCTCTTGTGCCTCCGCGTATGCTTGTGGGCTTGGATAGAAACCAACTCCTGATGGAAGATTTCCATTAGCAACAACCTGTCCGATATTGACCGCACGGTTGAAAGGAATCGCAATACCGTTCCATATTTTCCTGACCATTCCTCCGATGACCTCGAACTTGCCTTTAAGCCAACCCCAAGCACGGTGAGCCGCATTCTTGATACCTTCAAGCGAAGCCTCGTCAATCTGAATCACCTCCATAGGGATACCGTTGGCAGAAACACCGTTCTCGAATACCATGTTGGCAGTCTTATCACCTTCATTGATACCGACAACAGTTCCGTAAAGGCGAACCTTGTGACCTTTGTAGTCATGGTCGATATAACCATTGATTTGTTCTGTCATAATCTGAAATTATATTAAATTGAAGATTTTTCGAATTTTGAGTATTTATCTTTCTTCTTTAAGGTTTATAAACAAAAACCTCGACCATTATCGACTAATGACCGAGGTATAAATGATTATTTGGGAATTTATGATTCAATCATTCCAATAATTCAAAGTAAAATGTCAGAAGGTTTTGTTCCTGAAAAATACATTTGGCATTATCAATCAATATATGGAATCAATATCCAAACTTTATCGTTAAGATGAAAGAAATTGCATTTATCTGAATTCCTTAAATTTTCGTTTGTTATCCAAATGAAAATATTGTGGTTTTCGACAAAAGTTAAAAGTTCGTTCAGATATACACAAAAATCGGAATCGTATGAAACTGATATATCTTCAGAAATATACAGCCATCCTTCATATTGTTTGTTTTTGAAATGTTTCTCGATAATATCACGAACAGATAAAACATCGTCATCATGATTTTCTTCAGGAAACTCACTTCCGAAAAATTCGCACAGATTTCTTCGTCGTACAATAAACGATGCCAATAATTGTCCTGATTTTCTGAAACAGACAAAGCTTTTTTCCATATCGATTTCTTTGGAAAAAATTCAGGGTTCAGTAGTTTTAGTAATTTCAAATCTTTATATTTTTCCAGACTTTGAATCACAGTTCTTTTTCTCTCTTCTTCTTTTCTGAGAGGGTCGTATATACATAACAAGTTATTGTAATGAATGAATTCCGAACATTCAAAAGGAAGAGTTTCCGACCATATCATGACATGCAGTTCCTGAATCATTTTATTGAATGCCAAGTAATGCAGATTAGTATTGTCCGCAATATGAACATGCGCCTTGAATTGTAAATCCTTAAACAATCCTTCTGTCTTTTTAATTAAATCTGAACGGATATTTTTATAAGTATTCCATTGCAATGGAATTCTTCCTCCGAAAAAATCAGAGACCGGTTTCTTTTCCAAAAGGACAAAACTTATCATTTCTCCTGTTTTAGAAAAACAGATTCGACTGAGGTCGAAATCTATTTGCATGAAATCGACACCTCTCGTTAAATGATTTATAACGGAGGTGCCGGATTCTTTTATATTTCTTATGACAAATTTCATTATTTCATCAGTTTCCGAGAATAGTCTGTATCTTGAAAATAAGGCTCTGAAGGACAAGGTTGCGGTTGATTGCCCTCAACAACATATCCTGATGCTCGGCGGTTGTGATGATAATCAATGGCAGTTTTCCAATGAGTGCAGGATAATTGGTTTGCAGATACTCAGGGAATTTTTGCGCAATTTGTGCGATACATCCGTCAACGTTATCTCCGAATTCATCCCTGACGCTCAAATAAGTCTGATAAGGATTCGGTTGAGAAGACAGTATGAGATTGAACAGTGATGTGTAGTCACATGCGGTCGCAACTGTCGAACTGTTGAGTTCTTTCGCACCTGAAATGAACAACTGTTGTACTTTGTTGAGAACCGAACGGTAGTCAGGGAACGTTTCGAGAATCATGTTCTCAAGAACCTCTTCATTGAAGGAAATGCCAAGTCTTGTCAGAAGGTTGCTCGTTCTCTGAATGTACTGAGACATCAGTTGAGTCTTCTCCTCGGCATTGATTGGCTCCAACTGTATACAAGTAAATCTTGACTGAATAGGCGCCGGTACCTTTTCGATATAATTGCAGTTCGCAACAAATCTCACATTCTCGGAGAATCGTTCCACCGTGGCACGCATGGCTTTCCAAGCCTCCGTGGTGAAACCGTCACACTCTTCCAACAATACAATCTTAATGGGATTGTCCGGATGTTCAAGTGACATCTGTGATGCGAATGTCTGAATGTCTTCCCTGACCGCATCGATACCGACTGCCGAACAGTTGATAACTTTCGTGTCGTGACCTTTGCAGATGATACGGCTCAGTGTCGTTTTACCTGCGCCTTGTGTTCCATAGAACAACAAGTTACTGATGATGCCGTGTTCGGAATTTAACTCGTTCTGAAGTTGTTTTCTAACTCTGTCGACCAATAATACTTGGTCTAATGTCTGAGGTCTCAATTGCTCTGTAAAAAGAGCCGAAACTGTATTATTTGCCATTGTTTCTTTGTTTGATGTAATGAATTCACAAGTTTTATCGGCTCATTGGCATTTTTCTTAAAGTCCTCTTTGTAATTTAATAATATTTTTAGTTCAGTCATACAATGTTTATAATTAAGTAAATAGGAGGTAATCGAATGTCAGATAACAGTTACTGTGCCTACAGGGACGGAAAGTTTGTGGAGGTGCCAAAGATAGAGGAACTTTGTCTTGCGTTGAAGGATAAGTCCATGCGTCAAGAGGAATGTAATCAATATCTTTCCGAGGAGAACAAAAAACTCAAGGAAGGTGTATGGGAAAAAGAAGAAACCGCAAGACTCAAGGCAGAGTACGAAAAGATGAAACACGAATATTATCATCTCGGTTTCCCTATCACAGAAGAGGAAAAGGAAAAAATCGATGAATGGTCAAAGACACATGAATGCACGACAAAAGGAACGAGAGCCCAAGGTTATCGGACGTTTTTATTCTCTCCGACAGAATTGGGCATTGTAGGGGAAGTCAAGTGTTCTTGTGGCAAAACTTTTATTTTCAGGGAATTATCATGAAGATAGACAAAATAGTTTATGTGGTCGGAAGAGGTCATATCGTTTGTGTACGGAGTTTTGGTGAACATGTTTTCAAAGTCGGAGATAAGGTTACATTAACTTCTTCTGAAGAAATAGGTTTGGAAAAAACGATGTTCGTTACACAGATTTCATCCATTGAAAGGATGGGTATGAGCGTACCCTATTATTTAGGTTTGGTTATCCGTACCCCTGACAATAAAGTCAATCTAAGTAAGTATGACGAATTAGAATACTAAACATTAAATCAAATGACACAACAAGAACTCGACACATATTATATAAAGGTCGCTCAGATTTGTTCTGAGAACAGTAAGGCGAACAAATTAAAGGTCGGAGCGATTATCGTCAAGGACCAACAGATTATCTCCGACGGATTCAATGGCACTCCGTCAGGATTTGATAACCAATGTGAAGACGAAAAACACAAGAAATTGGATAGATGCTCGTTGTGTTCACAAGAGCATTGCGAAGGATGTGATAATATTGAACTTTTGACAAGACCGGAAGTCATGCACGCAGAATCCAATGCCATAACCAAATGCGCAAAGTACGGAAAGGCAACTTTGGGTTCGACAATCTATATCACCCATACTCCTTGTATTGAATGTGCCAAGCTCATCATACAGGCAGGCATCAAGAGAGTCGTTTACAAGAATTTCTATAAGTCGCTCGCAGGTGTGGAAATACTCCGCAAGTCAGGTATCATAGTCGAACAACAGTAATATTCTTCCAATCATTAAAGATTTGATGGATAAATAATTTTTTAAAGGCTTAGGAAACTGTTCCTAAGCCTTTTTATTACATTAGTTATTTTTAGATTTTTGTAAAAAATAATATTTGGTTTAAAAATAAATAATAGGAATTTAAATATTGATTAATATATGGAAATTGAATTATTAATTGAAAAATCTGGAAATAATTTTCAACAAAAACCAAGTAATTATTGGACATTTGAAAAATGTAAGGAAGTTGCCTTACAATGTAAAAACAAAAGTGAAATGCAAAGAAAATTTGTTAGTGATTATAATGCTTCTAAAAAACATAAATGGTTTGAAAAATTTTCATGGTCAACAGAAAATAAAACTAAAAAAAAGAAAGGCTAGAAATTTTTGGTCTTTGGAAAAATGTAAAAAAGTTGCATTAGAGTGTAATTCTTTAAATGATTTTAAAAATAAATTTCCAGTCGCTTATCAATCTATGAGGAGGAATGGTTGGAGAAGTGATATAATTTTCAAATATAATATTATAGAAAAACCTAAAAAATGGACTTTTGAAAAATGTTATCAAATAGCTAAAAATTTTTCAAAATTGAAAGATTTCAAAAAAGAAGAGATTCTTGCATATAATGCGTCGGTTAAATACGGGTATTTAAAATTTTTTAACTGGTTGGAACGAAAAGAAAAATTTGTTTTTATCGATGAAGAATGGACGAAAGAAAGATGTATTAAAGAATCTTTAAAATTTTCAACAAGAACATCTTTTATGGAGAAATATAAAAAGGTTTATCTTAAAATGAAAAAATATGGTTGGGATAAAGACGAAAGTATTTTTAATAATTCAAATAATTTTCAGAAATGGTATCAAACAGATTGTGTATATGTTTATAGATTCGATGAATTGAAAATAGCTTATATAGGCAGGGTTTTAAAAAATAGAATAAAAAGAAGAGACTACGAACATTCATTAAATTTTTATAAAAAGGATTCCGTTGCATCTTTTTGTAAAGAAAATAATTTAGTAGTTCCGAAGATGGAAATTTTACAAGAATACGAAAATGTTTTTAAAGGTAAAGAGGGAGAAAAATATTGGTTGAAAAAATTTCTTCAAGATGGTTGGTATTGTTTAAATAAAATACCGGCAGGAAGTTCTGGTGCAATTGGAGGAGGAATTTGGAATTATGAAACTTGTTTTCAAGAAGCCTTGAAATATAAATCTAAGAATGAATTTATACTTAAATCTTATGGAGCATACAGGGATTCATTAATTAATGATTGGTTAAAAGATTTCGATTGGTTTAAAAACCCTTTAGAAAAATATTCTTTTGAAGATTGTTATAATGAAGCACTTAAATATAAAACACTAAAAGAATTTCGTACCGCTCAAAATAAAATGTACAATGCTTGTAATTCTAAAGGTTGGTTAAAAAAATTTGATTGGCTTAAAAAAATAGTTAAACCAAAAGGATACTGGACGTATGATACTTGTAAAGAAGAGTCTAAAAAATATTCTTCTATTAAAGATTTTAAAAATACATCTAAAAGAGCTTATTCGATATCTGCTAAAAATGGATGGATAAAAGAGTTCGTCTGGTTGAAAAATTCTAAAAAACCAAGAGGTTACTGGACAAAAGAACGAAGTCTTGAAGAATCTAAAAAATATTCGTCATTTAAAATGTTTGCAACACATAGTAGTGCGGCGTATAGTTGTTTAAAAAGATTAGATTCTTTGAATGAGATAACATGGTTTACACAAACTAAAAAACCAAGAGGTTATTGGACATACGAACGATGTATGGAAGAATCTAAAAAATATAAAACTTTAAAAGATTTTAGAGAAAATAATAAAGGTTGTTATGAATCTTCGATACAACATGGATGGATTGAAGATTTTACATGGATAACATTTCGACGCAGAAAAAATATATAAACCATGTAGATGAAGATTTTAAGAAAACCTTTATCCAAATGATAAAATATTTAAATTGTATTTATAGTTCAAATGGCTAAAAAAACTAGTAGTTTGACGGAAACCGCTCCGAAGAAAACTAACTTGTTCAGTTTCATCAAGAAAATCGATAACTCTGTAGAAATTCTTGAGGATTCTGTTATTTCAAAAATTTCGGACTGGATTTCGACAGGTAGTTATATTATCAATGCTTGTATCTCAGGTAGTATTTTCGGAGGCATACCTTCAGGAAGAGTGACAATGCTTCAAGGAGAATCAGGGTGCGGAAAGAGTTTTTTGGCAGCATCCACATGCAGAGAAGGGCAGTATAAGGGATATAAAGTCGTATATTTGGATACAGAGGCATGTATCACAAAACAATGGATGGACCGAATCGGAGTATCTACTGTAGGAGACGATTGTATCGTTAAACAAATTAACACTGTAAATGAAGCGACCAGTTTTATCCTAAATTTATGTGATGCTGTAATCAAGGCAAGAAACGAAGGTCAGGATGTAGGTAAAATTATCATTGTTTTTGACAGTCTCGGAAATGCTGCCAGTCAAAAAGAAATTGACGACATAGCTGCTTTGGATGCCGAAAAAGGCAGTAATGTTCCTGCGGATTTCACCAGAACCAAAGACCTCAAGAAGATGTTCCGTGTGATAACCGTTCCACTCGCAAAGGCAAATATACCACTAATTGCCGTAAATCATATCTATAGTAAAATCGGTTCATATACCGGAGGAAATGAAAGTGGAGGCGGTTCAGGTCCTAAATATGCTGCAACCGTTACTTTGCAGATGTCAGGAAGCAAATTGGAAGACAAAGCAAACGATAAAGCTGCCGCACAAAGTAACAATGCAGGTGATATCAAGAGAACAGGTATTAAAATCACTTGTTTTCCTGTAAAAAGTCGTCTTTCAATCGCAAGAACAGTTCGTAGTCAGATTCCGACATTCAAGAAACCGAACCCTTATGTAGGTCTTGAATCATATCTCAACTGGGATAATGCCGGTATAATGGTCGGCAAGTGTTATACTGAGCAAGAATACCTCAAACTCAAGCCAAATGAACAGACCGAGTGCATTCCTTTCGAATACACCGACAAGAACACCGGAGAAGTCTCAATGAGATACGCACAACCGAAAAAGACTATGGTCCGTGGAGTCGGCATCGTCTGCAAGCATCTCGGTCGTGCAGTTGACCCAACAACGGAGTTCTGGACACCAACGGTGTTCACGGATGAGTTCCTTCACTACATCGACGATAATATCATTAAACCTGCCTTTGAACTTCCTTCAAGAGACAGTTTTGATGACATCAACGAAATGGTCAAGGAACTCGGAGGCTCTGATGAGGATGACGATGAAACAACATCACAATCAGATGTTATTTCTACCGACATCAAGAAATAAACTGTAGTTCAGGTGGGTATGGGTATCAATTCATATCCATCTTTGTTTTATGAATCTACTTGAAATAATGGACACACATCTTCTCGAAACTGTTTTCCCTAAATTTAGGAAAGTAGACATCAATGGAGATACGCATACAACAACACCCTTGTCCGAACATCTTCCGATACTTGAATGGTATGGTAATATCAACAGATACACCAATCAGGAATACGCTTACGAAAACATCTCTGAAGGTCTAATCGTTTCTTATGATATTAGTAAATGCGAAACTTATCTGAAGAAACGTTTTCTCGAAATTATAGGAATTGACGCAATGACCGATTCAAGAGGCTTGAAAGACAGTTTTGCGACTATCGGCGTTAGAGGTGCATGTTATAGATATCGAAAAATCACGGAATGTATTGAGAATCTTCTCGGATGGTTCGTGCCGGTCATCAAAGTCAGGGTTTCTATGGGTGATTGTCGTTATAAGGAACATGTTTTCTGCTGCTATAAAACGGATAAACAAGAGAAAGAAATTACGTCGGAAAAAAGATTATGGACATCTGATACATACGAACTCACGGATTTCCTGAGAAACACAAGGAATATACTGTCGACGACTCTTGTGGTTGAATCCAAATATGTCCAAAGGTATTATCCTGAAGATGATGAAAAGATGTATCATATCACTTCCTTCCATAACAAGGAACGAATATCAAGACAAGGACTCGTTCCTCGTTCTTCAGGGAATTATCCTGACAAGATTTATCTTTCTCCGTCCGTCAGAGAAATACAGGAAATGATTAACGGCAAGTTCGGCACGTCAGAAAAACTTATAGTATTGGAAGTGTACGGATTGACTGATTTGGAACTGTATTTTGACCCTCGTAACAACCGTTCTTATTTTACCTATGACTCCATTTCACCTGAACATATTAAAGTTGTTGCAGAAGGATACAGAGACGAAGACCTCATGAAAAAGGTGAGAGAATGATTTTTCTCTCACCTTTTATTTTATTTAATATCAGGGTATTGTTCGATTTTGTCAATGATGTTCGCAGATGTATCTGATGGCCAAATCTCAATCCAATTTAGACCTTTTTCTTTGACTTCTTTTCGACGCTCAGGGTCTCTGATTGTCCATTGAGTAATCATTCCTTCAAATTGATTTCTCTGTCCATTCTCCATTCTTTTGTTTAATGCGCATGAACGAAGTCGTTCTAATTCTTTAACATCTTTTTCGTCTTCCGAATTGAATGGATGATGGTGATGAAATTGAGAACCTTGAAATTCTATATAAAGGTTCTTTTCAGGAACATAAAAATCGCATTTGTGTGGATATTCAGGACTTGTATAAGGAGATTTGATATTTGGATAAATTTCTTTCAGCCATTCAAGAATATTTTTTTCTTTTTCTGATGTACCACTTTGAATATTCTTATTACGAATCCATCCTTCGGCAATCTTACGTTTCTTCTCAGGGTCATTGTTGTTGAGCGTCCAACCGAGTTTACCTCCATTGTTTTTTCTGTCGGTTGCTTGTTTTTTGGCAATGACTTCTTCACTGTTGTTTGAACATACGGTTGAACAGTATTCTCCAAATATACGGTCAATCTTGTTCCTTCCTAATGAAAACGGTAAAGGTTTTCCGCATTTCTTACAACGAGGCTTGACTTCAATGCCAAGCTTAATTCTTCTTATGGTTTCTTCCCAAGAATCTGAATCATCGTAACGGTTTTCAAGATATTTGATGAGATATGGATTCTTGATGAGTGGATTGAATGACATAGGGTATAAGTTCCTTGTCTGTCCGAAAATGTTGTCTATGATGACTTGGTCGTTGATGACCGTGTTTTCGTCGATTGTCTCTTGCCATTCCACAAATTTCTTGTCTCGTACCTTTGACCAATTTTCACCGGTCATTCTCTCCGAACGGATTGCCGACTGACATTCCTTGGAAGAACATGTCGGTCTGTAACCTATATTGATTCCTCGACCTTCGATGAACGCCTTGAGATTCTTCTTGCAGTGAGGGCATAATTGAGGTTCCTTGATTTTGTTCACAATGTACCAGCATCTTTCTTCTATGGTTATGTCTCTGTCCATACCGTTGAGGAATGACGTCTGTTCAATGACTTCTTTATTGATATTTTCTCTGAGTTTGACCCATGTTAAGAATTGTCTGTCGGTTATGGAATCCATAAAATACGCACCAACCAATTCATTTAAAGAATTGAAATTGATTTTCTTGCCCATTGTTCTAAAAATTAATTATTAATATTATTCATTGAACTTATTTTAAAGAGAATTGTCCCTTTATAAATTATATCGCAAAGTTACGAAAAATATTAAATACTACCAAATAAAAATAGGATTTTGATGTTAAAAATCAAAAAATTAACATCATTTAACAAAAAAGAACCTTGAGAAAAATCCCAAGGTTCTTTAATTTTATTCTCCTAAATCACTGATTTTCAACGAGTTAGAACATTCCGTTGAAATCTACGTGGAAGGTGAGATAATTTGTTTCGGGGAAGAAACCAGTCTCCACCAACGCATAGCGGCTCTTGATAACCACCTTCGGTGCCATTGTACCCTCAGAGATAATCTTCACAGACTCTGCCAAGAGGTAAGGACAGAATACAACACCCGGTTCATCCATCTTACCCTTTCTACCTACGCAGACACGAGTATCGTTACCTGCCATCAATGGGTCAACATAGAGCTTGATACCAGCGACAGTACCGAGTTGGTAGAGGCTTTCGCCATCCTGTGCGACATCGTTTGCGATAGGTGCCCACATGTTCTGAGCATTGCTCTGAAGAGCGGTTGCGACAACAATGTTGGTTACTGCGAAGTTTGCACCACCGTGACGACCTCTCTGCATAATCCAGTTAGATGCAGCGATAAAGTTCATCTGCAATCTCTGGAGCAGTGTAGCTTGGTTCTCGAAGAGAGCCTTGCTGTTGAGGTACAGAGGACGGTAAGGCATAGAGACGTTAGTCCACTTGCGGTAAGTACCGTCTGCACCTACCTGAGATGCGTCACCCTGAGGAATTGCATAGGCAGGAGTCATACCGTTGCCATAAACACCGGCAGTTGCACTGTTCTCAGCGAATGTGATGTTGAGGTTTCCGCAGTTGCCTTCAACCTCGGCAAGTTTAACGTGGTTCTTCCAACCGAGAGCGAAGATACGAGAGAGGATGTGACGGTTGATGGTAGAAGAAAGCTCGTTCACACCAGCGTTCTCAATCATCTTCAGTACGTCGATACCCCAATCCTTCTGAAGGTCGGTAACCTGTTCTTGTGTAACGGCAACAGAAACCATAATAGTACCTGCCTGTACGTTACGAGTGAACACTTGCAGAGAAAGCTGACGTGCGTAAGCCATCTCACCGGTACCACGGCTCATAGGCTCGTAGAGAACTGTACCGTCCTGATAAGTACCGTACCAAGGGTCACGGTCGTTGACGCCTGAACCGGTAAAGCCCTGAATAGAATCCTCAAGGATAGAAACGTTAGATACACCCTTCAGAGAAATCTGCTTGCCGACGATAGTACCCTTAACCTCACCATCGAAGATAGTGCCGAGGTCAGCGGCTCCTGAGATTACCTTGAACATAGGATGACCGTCGATACGAGAGTAACCGATGTATTCAGCCTTGAGTTCAGTTTCAGTACCTTGGTTGAATGTCACAGGAGTACCAGGGACGAGCTTTGCCTCACGGAGTTCTTTCTTGAACTCTACGACCGACTTGTCGAGGTCTGCGAATGCAGCCTTGAACATAGAAGGAAGACCGTAGTTCTGATAAGGCTTGTCGCTGTTGCCGAAGTGGTCAACGTTTGCGGTGTTGGAGTCGTAGGCAGGAGTTGCGCCATAAGGCTGCTTAGTACCGCTGTAAACGTAGTCAAGGTAAGGGATTGAACCTGTAGATGACTGAAGCTGCATGTGGTTTACGAGTTCGTAACCGATAGTCTTTGCAGCGACCTTCATCTGAAGTTGGAACAGAGCGTTCCACTTGTCACCCGAACCCATCTGAGTACCGTCTGCGTAGTCAGCACCTGTCAGTGCGGCACGACCTGCCGGAACAGGATTACCGATACCCATTGTGTTGTACAGTGTCTGATAAGGAGCGTAAACACCACCTACTGTACCAGGAGCCGCATTGTAGTTTGCGCCACCTGCAACACCCTGACCACCGGGAACGTTGGCTTCGTTAAGCATACCGTACTGAGAGTAACGGTTAGCCATGCGTGCCTGAGCGGCTGCGTTTGCCTGATATACTCCATACACGGTCTGAGCCTGCTCAGAGAGAGTCTGAAGTCTTGCTTCGTCCTGAACACCTGTAGTCTGAGCGACCATACGTCTGAAAGACTCGTTCAGGTTTTTCTTGTTTGTTTTGAGTTGTTTCATTTTGTTTATAAATGAATTTTGTATGTAAACTGATTATTGTCTTCAAATCTGTCCGGACTCGTTCATTTTGTTTTGTTATCAACGAAAACGCCTCCGATTTTTGTTTTCTTAATATCTGAGGGAATTCTCAGACAAAATCAAGTTTCTTTATTTATTAAGATTTTCTTTAAATTTTTTTGAATTTACGAAAACACGGTGTGAAAACGTGTTTTGGAAGTTCATCTTCTTATTTATTTCCTTTTATTTTTCAGTGAATTTCTTGCGGAGGAATCTGTAGATATCCAACCGAAGTTCTTTCGGAAGGTCAGTGAACTCGAAATAAACATTCTGTGGATTCATCACGTCAGAGTACCTGCCATAACGTTCATTGTATCTGAGAATATTGAATTCTGTACGGAGAAGTTCCTTGCCTCGATATTCCATTGTATATATCCTGTTGAGGACTATAATGGAATCGGAGTTGTACAATTCCTTCATGGATTTCTTTTTGAGAGTTTCTGCAAGAAGTGGAGAAATGTCGTATTTTTCCGGTTTGAAATAAAAAGACTCATCGAGAACGACCATTCCATTTATTGCATAAGGAGAAAGTGTAGGGTCTTTGGTCGGTTTGACTCTCAAATTTTTCAGGACATGGGTACAGTTCGGTTGTCTGCGACCGAAAGTCCTTGTCTGTATCGCGTTCTTTACAAAACTGTCGTTCTCCAAGACGATTTCCTTGACGAGATTCTCCAAAAAAAATTCGTCCGCTTTTTGCTTGATGTCTTCGGCGGATTTCTGTTTGGTCTTGCGAGTGAAAGATTCGAGAAGATATTTTTCCAATACTTTCATTGTCTGATATATTTTCTTCTTGTATTCTTTCGGCAGTATTCTCAGAGGAATCCATCCGACGATATTGGAATCAGAGTAAGAAACCAAGACTTCTCCCGGATATATTTCATAAGGTATCTCATTTCCTTTATCATCCACTATTTTTTTCCTTATAGGGTTATCTTGACTGTTTTGGTAATTGTCTGAAACGATGACAAAATAAGGGTCGAATCCCAAAAAAGGAAAGAATTCTTTACGGTAGTCTTCCAGATACAAGTTGTGAGAATATTTTCGATTATCTGTTCGATAGCTACGACCGTGGAGTATGATAAAATCCTTGATGAATAACTCTATGTCAAAGTCCTCTGTGTCGGAAAATGCCGGTCTATTTTCTTCGGTGAAATAAAAATCAAAGTTGTGCGAACCGGGGCGGCAATGTGACTTGACATATTCTCTCAGAAGGGTGTCAAGATTGAATACATTGTCGGACTTGTCCTGTAAGTCTTTGTTGTTTTTGTTCTTGGTCTTTGCTGTGAATGACTCTGTCAACTGATGTGTCTTGGCGTATTCATTATATTCACCGTAAGCGACACAGTCCTTTCCGTAACCGAAAACGAATACACCGACGTCGGCAGGTTCCGCATAATTGTTGGAGACGTCATTACAATAACCTTCAAAGTCCACTTCCTCGTTTCTTTCCGCCCAGTATGTCGATTCCATATACATGTTATAGAAACCGTCTTCGTCTGCCGGCCAAATGTCTCCGTTATGGCGGTAGTCGAGAGGATAATGATAGACTTTGTAGAATTCGGACTTGTAATACTGTTCTGTTTCCTTGCGGAGTTTACGAATGAAGTTCTCTTCGTTATAGTCGTAATTCGTGGATGCGAGTTTGTCTGCGATGTCAACCAAATCCTTGTTTGAGGATTTCTTGGTTTTCTTTATGAACGATTCCTTTATGGGAGAGAGGTTGAATTTGGATACCGGTCGAACAAAAAGATTTTCCGAATCCTTACAATTAAAGAAATCGAGAACGGCATTGTCACTGTCTTCCTGATTTTTGAAGATTACTCCCCATGCGAAGTTTTGGTTATATTCGGTCGAGGACCAATATATAGGTTCACAACAATAATCAGCACTCCATATAGTCTCGAATACCTGACCTCTTACCACCCCTAAAGCGGTTTGTACGTCTTCAAGATGGTTATAAACCATAAGGAGTTCTCCTGACGATGGGAGATGCCATTTTCTTTTACCTTTCTTGTATCTCAAGCAGTAACGTGCTGCTGGATGACCGGCAATATTATAATTGAGGATTTCACAGTGTTGTTCACCGTCAAAATCGGTTCTTGCCTCATCGAAATCCATACTTCTATTGATTAACCCCCGGTTTTTTGCTACGGACCAAGTAAGAGTTTTTGGAGCGTCTTCCAACGCAACAACAATCTTATGTTCGCCTTCCACAACCAAGATTCCGACAACACCATAGTTGTTCCTTGGATTCCAACCTTCGACACTCTTCACTCCAAGAGTATCATGGAGGATATAGACTCCGTCATCAAAATCAAAAGAAGGGTTTGATGTCAAATCGGTTTCTTTTCTTGAACTGATTTTTCTGGTAAACGATTCAGAAACATCGGTATACGTTTTTTCCATCAACAGATACGACATTCCTTCATGCTTGGATTTTGCAATGACATTGAAACCGAGCTCGTCTTTGTAGAAAGACTCAAGTCTGTCGTTGGATATTTCCATGTCCAATCTTATGTCGGTTTGGAGTGTCTTCATTATATGGTCAAGTAATAACCGAAGGACTTCTTGTCCGGTGTCAGGCAATGACATGCAGTCAAAGACGTACACTCCGTCGTATCCGTCTTTCAATGATGTTGGCCAATGTTCCGCTAAATCCTGTTTGGATACGATACAGAACCCTAACACCTTATCGTCTTGCACACAGACCATCATTTTGTGTTCCCGAATCTTTTGTCTGTAATATTCGCGAGTCTCCTTGAATACCACGCAACCGAGACCTCGTTCGGACATCCATTTCTGTCTGATGAAACAAACATCCATCATACTTTTGATGTCAGATTTTTCGGCAATTCTGCACGAAATCCTGTTCGATGAAGAATTGTCCTTATGTATCAGTTTCTCGATGACCGATTCTTTTCCGTTTCTTGATTCTGTCAGGAATCTTAATTTGTCCATCTGCCTTTTTTGTCTCATATATTCCTATTTATGATTTTTCTTGGAAGACCGGTAAACAACGATAAATAAGGAGTAAAACTTATTCGGAAGATTCTCTTCCGTGACAAGACAGTTAATTTCAATGGCAGAGAAAAACAGTGGCAGATATATTCTGAGAAGTTTCACACCGAGTTCCTATAACTCGAAGAAGAAGGTGTCGAACAATACGTTCAGTCTCAGTAACATCGGATTGAATTGGGACAGAAGTCTCGTGAGGGTTTCTCTTGCGGTCGGTACGACAGAATCCAACAAGGAGGAAGGCAGTCAGTTCTCGAATGTCATTTCTCAGGATTTCTATGATACGATATACGCAAAGTCACAGGATATTACAAGAATCAATAATGACTACATCGCTTTCTTCGACCGTGATTATAAAATCAGGAGACAGTATCTCCGTAATTTTGGTCAGCAAGGGGAAATCAACAATGTGGTCGAGATGATTGCGGATGAAAGTATCGTTCCTGACTCTCAGAATTATTTCCTCAGACTTGACCTCAAGCCTCTCAAATCTCATCTGAAGAAGAGTAAGGAGTCGGATGCGGTCATCAATGGTCTGAATGAGGCGTTCAACAGGGTTTATCAGATGTATGGATGGTCCGACAGTCACGACGCTTGGTCTTATATGAAAAAATTCCTCATTGACGGATTCCTTGCGTTCGAGATTCTGTTCTCTTACGAGAAGACCGACGATGAGACTGTCGTGAGGGCAAAGGATATCATAGGATTCAAGGAACTCGACCCGACCACATTGCAACCGGACATCGTCCATGATGAGGTGTCGGGTCAAGATATCAAGATTTGGTGGCAATATAAGGATGACCCTGAAAGGGAAAGACAGATTCCTGATGCGCACCTTATCTATATCTCATGGCAACACGGTAACTTTGATGGAAGGATTTCTTATCTTGAAGGTCTGACAAGAACTTTCAATATGCTCCGTCAGCTCGAAAACAGCCGAATTATATGGAACATACAGAACGCTCAGAAAAGAATTAAGATTGTGGTTCCAATCGGAACTTCGACTACAGACCGTGCCAAGGACAGACTCAATGAACTCAAGGCGTATTACAACGAGGACACGCAGATTGATGACCTCTCAGGAGAAGTGACAATCAACGGTCAACCGAAATTCAGTTTCAACAAGACTTATATTTTCCCTTCAAAGGAAGGTACGCAGACCGAAATTTCGGAGATGGGAGTCGAAGGTTACGACCTCAATTCAACGGAACAACTGAAATATTGGTGGAGACGTTTTATTATGGAAACCCATATTCCAGCCAACAGGTTCATGCTTGACCCTACATCAGGACCGAACAACCCAATGAACGGAGATGCGAACATTACAAGGGAGGAATATACGTTCTCACGTTTCATCAAGAGACTTCAATCCATTTTCAAGGAACTTATCGTCAAGCCTGTGTGGATTCAGTTCTGTCTGAAATTCCCTCTGTTTGCCGAGTCTGAACTTCTCCGTTCGTTGATTGCAGTGAAATACAATGCGGAGAACACATTTGAGCTTGCCAAGGAAAGGGCAATTGTTCAAGATGGTATGCAGACTGTACAGGGTCTTGCCGGTTTGAAGAAAGCGAACGGTGATTCGTTTTTCAGCATCAAGTTCCTAGTCACCAAATATCTTGGTCTCACGGAGGCAGACCTCAAGACCAATGAGGATATGAAATTTGCCGAAGCTAAGGAGAATCTTTTGGCAGCGGTCGCACAAGCCAAGGAACAAGGCAATGCCGGTCCTTCTGGTGCATCTCCTATGGGAGGTGGAGCTCCAATGGGAGGAATGGGAGGGACTTCCGATATGGGAGGCGGTGACATGATGGGCGATGCCGGTGGAGGTATGGATGCCGGTGCGGACATGGGAGGAACTTCCGATATGGGAGGCGGTGACATGATGGGCGATGCCGGTGGAGGTATGGATGCCGGTGCGGACATGGGAGGAACTTCCGATATGGGAGGCGGTGACATGATGGGCGATGCCGGTGGAGGTATGGATGCCGG
>NFZD01006666.1_pt1 | contig 24206 bp, 35 predicted proteins | sample 1095381 | NCBI WGS metagenome assembly NFZD01 (sample SAMN03609891, study PRJNA323583) | gut metagenome | isolation source: feces | host: Rattus norvegicus | place: Denmark: Riget | collected 2013 | reverse complement strand
CCAATTTCCACTAAAAATCTATAAATTCTAAAAATTTTTCCAGGGGGCTTTCTAACCTCTAAATTTCCTTCTTAATGTATAAATTTATATAAGTATTCATTTTTCTGAATTTCTCACAAAGAATTTTATAACGATTTTGAGTTTTTTCTTAAATTTCGGTGTTAAAAATTCGTAAATTTTTTCAAATTTTTTGTAAGTCGTTGAAAATCAAAAAGAAAGACCGAGAAAATTTATTTCTCGGTCTTTAAAATTATTCTGATATTTCTTCTGTATTATTTTCTTCCAAAGAAATTTTTTCTTGAGGTAGTTCTTAAATGAACTCCGAATATTCTTTTGTATTCGTTTCTCCTGTAAGGATGTAACCGTCTTTGTTAGAACCAGAGAATTTAAGAGCATCATCTTTAAACGACTTAAAGATACACAACGGCGAATTGGTCGTTTTTGCCAAAGGTATGAATAACCTGTCTTTTCCATTCTTATCGAGACCCATAGAGACAATGTCCTTCGGTGTATGGACACTTCCGTTATACCATCTTTGAACACCTTCCTGACAAATTTGTATGGTCTGTGAAGGACTTGATTTACCGTTCAAAGTAACCATAACAGAAACATCTCCATAAACATTTCCCGGTACAGTTCTGTTCATTGTTGAAATTGCTCCTGTAGAGGCATTCACAAGAGTGAAATTATTTTGGTTATCTCTTTCCATGAATTTCAACACACCTCCTGTCGAGATATCTGTATAGAGAATCTCTCCTGAAGAATATCTTGTACTCTTGGTCTGAATGTATTTAGGAGCGACACTTGGTACTACGGATTCCGCTCCTACCGCACCGAATACATCATAACTGAACTTATTAGTGATTTCAGGAATACTGTAATAGTTCGCAACGGCAGTATTCTCACTTTGATAGACATTGACGGTTTTTGTAGAAGTTTTGCCGTTTAGAGATATAGTAACGGTGACGGTGTCAATGACCGACCTTAATTTGAAAGTGGTTCCGAGAGATTTGGCACTGACTGTTCCGTTTTTGTCAACGATTTTACCGGAAAAAGTGATGACCGCACCTTCGGAGATGTCATCTTGCAGATATCTGAGTCCGGAATGTCCTTTATAGACTTTTGTCTGATGGTATGATATCAGAGGAGATACTGAACCTCCGCTTGCAGGAATGTCTCCGTACAAGACATTGTCGATGACTACGTCCCCATATTCGATTTCCTTGAAAGTATCGTAAGGAATATCGATGTTCTCGTATCGGTCGACCGTTTGGACGAACTTTACGGTATGTTGGGTCTTTGAATTGTCTGAAACGACAAGGTCTTTGATGGCAGCAGTTCCTATGATGATATTGTTTCTAAGAATCTGTGTCATGAGAATTAGATTACGAAATAGATTGTGTTTGATTCATTACCGGCAGAAGAATCTACGGAGATTTTATAACCTCCGAGTTTTGCATTGACCGTTGAAATACTCGAATCAATGTCTTTGAGAGAGTCTGATAATGTCTTGTTGTTCTTGGTCACAGCGACTGCATCTGAAATCGTTACAGGATACAGTCCGACTCCATTTTTGCCTGTAAACTTGTGTATTTTTCCCATAGATGGTTTTCCGGATTAAATCCGTTTTGATTAAGTTTTCTTATGTTATTTATCAAAAAAGAAAGGGATAGGAGATTGATTCCTATCCCTTATGGATGTTCGTTATTATAATCGAATTATGCACCTGTAATGATGGAAAGAATTGAAGAATCGTTGTATTCCGTAGATGTTGCTGCGGTAGATACAATCTTTGTTGCACCTTCTTCGATTCCGTTGAGTTTCGTCAGCATCTGAGGTGTCATCAGACCATGTACTGATGTCGTCACGTCATTGTATGTCGTATCGGTGAACTTTGCGTTTGAAGGAACGGATTTGGCGATAGTGAACGCACTCTTCTTGACGGTGATTTGTCCCGAAGTCGTTTGTGTCACTCCACTGATAATCTGAATTACAGAAGATGTATCGGCAGTAGGTGTAGTTACTGCGGTTACAGGTTTCAGGTAATCGGTACCTGCAACGGCTGCGGAAACACTACCATTTCCATTACCTTTCAAAATACCTGAAGCGGTAATCTTGTCTTGTTTTCCTGAAATATTCTGATGTTGTGTCAATGGAGTGATTGTTGCGGTTCCCAATGTGATTGTACCGTCAACAATCTTCGCATCTGTGATACCGTAACCGGCAAGTGTGGTTGACTTGTTTGCCTTGTTTGCGGCAGGGTTTGAAGGCATCGTGACATGGATATCGGTTCCGTCAACAGTTGCCACTGTACTCTTGGTTCCCCAATTAAGTGTAGGATTGTTGTCACTTACTTGATTCTCTCCGTTGATGACATCCCAGTGAGCATCATTTGCAGTAGAACCGGTAGTCTTGCAGATGATATAGTCACCGACCTCGCAAGATTGACCGGCGTATGTTCCTGCCTCTGCGACAACATAGACGTAACCTACTTTATGAGTTGCTGGAAGACCCGATGTAGAAGTGACAGTTCCCTGATACTTGAGGACTGATACCAACGCACCGTCAACATAAGCAGCGACTGCTTTTGAAGTAGGAAGCTTGGTTGATGATGAACTCATCGTTGCCTCGTCAACTGCCTTTGCACATGCAGCGGCAAGTGTGTAACCGTTATATGTCTTGTTGGTGAGTGCCTGATTGCCGTTGAGTGTGACATAATTCGAGTCATTGGTCAAAGGAGTGATTGAATTCGCTCCCAAAGTGATTGTACCGTCGACAATCTTTGCGTCTGTGATACCGTAACCTCCAAGTGTGGTCGGATTCGAGCCGTTTGTCACACGACCGTAAGTATCGACAGTGACACTTTTGTATGTACCGGCAGATACTCCACTAGCAGCGAGAGAAACTGTTCTTTCACCTGATGTGGTGATTGGAGTCTGGTTGTTAACTGCAATGCCTGTTCCTGCCTTGATTGTCACTCCTGTGACTGTACCTGTATTGGCTGTGGCACCTGTTGCGATTCCGTCAAGTTTCTTTTTGTCTTCGGCAGACATCATACCTCTTGCGGTTTGTGTTGCCTCTGTGGTGATTTTCTTGGTTAATGTTACGCCGTCTACGGCAATAGCGTCACCAACGGTCATAGGATAAAGGACGTTTCCGTTCTTATCCGAAAGTTTATATATTTTTCCCATTCAAATAAAATAAAATTTTGCTTTATTAAGATATGATTAGATTGCGACGAGAGTCATGTCGACACCCTTTTCAGTAAGTGTCTGATATTCTTTTTCCTTCATCCCTTCCACAATGATATCGACGGCAGAATCGTCATATTCGACGTCCGTCATCGTTTTCCTGTCGATTCTAGAATCGGAAACCTTAATCAATTCTTCGACCATTCCGGAGGTCATGTATCCGTGATTCCCCGTGCTTGCGTCAAGCACTTCTGCCCATTCACCGTTCTTGCGGACATATTCTTTGTCATCAACAGTAGCATCCTCAATATAATCATAAAGGATTCCGTGCGTCCACATTTTTCTTTTGTCTTTGATGTAGACGATGGATTGCCATAAAATGTCAGGAGCTCCAGCGATTACTTCAGCATTGCCACCCACCGTATATGTGGTATTGGAACTATTGGCAGACAACTTGTAAGAGTTGAAAATCTCATACGAGTTGAAATGAATCAATTTCTTCTTAATTGCCATTTTTGTAATTTGTTGCAATGACCGACTGAAGTCGTTTCTTTGTGATATTTATCAGATAAAAATACGACCTCATCCGTCACAATCGAGTAATGAAAGAGGTCGTTTATAAATGAATCTCCCAAGAAATTCTAATCAGAAGATAGTTGGGAATTATCAGAACCTATCGATTCACACAATAGGTTCTGATGCCTGTAATTCATTGATTAAAGTTCCTCCCAACCATAGATATCCTCGATGTAATCAACGGCAGCCTTCAGGTCAGATGCCTTTACAAGCTTGCCTTCGTCACCAGATTTGACAGTGAAGGATGCGTTTCCAGATGCAACAGTCGTTACAGTAACCTCGGCATAATCTTCTGTTACGTTTACAGCAGAGAGTTTACCGTCAGTTTCAGTTACCTTAACAGTGATGTTGGAACCATCGGTAGAAGTTGAATCAGAATCAAGTTTTGCAATTTCCTCTGCAATACGAGCGTTTACGAAACCGCTTACCTTCGATGCAGCCTCAGATGCGTCAACCAATTTACCAGACTCGCCTGTAAGTGTTGAATCGGTATCTGCGACAGAAGTGAGTGTCAAATCAGCAACCTGTGCGGAAACATTAACCTTCTTGTTATTGGCAGCGTCAATCTCAGCTTTAACATAAGAATCACCGGCAGCCTCAACAGAGAGTTCCTTGATTTTCTTATCAACTCTGTGTGCCTCTTCTGCCACTTTGTTGGCAGCGAATCCTGCAACGGCAGCAAGGTCAGAAGCCTTAACGAGCTTGCCTTCATCACCAGATGCAACTGCGATAGAAGCATCAGCAGCAGGAGTCTCGGCAGTAGAAGAAGTCTCGACACGGTTTACCGTTGCGTAATCCTCGGTAATGCCTTCAATGGTAACAATACCATCCTCTTCCTTATAGTCAACGTGAACGTTAGTACCGTCAACCTTAGAAGATGCTTTGTCAAGAGCCTTGACTGCATCAACAATTTTTGCATCAGCACGAGCGGCTTCGATTGCAACCTCACCGTCAACATAAGACTTGATGGCAGTCGCAGCCTGAGCACCGTCTACGAGAGATTTCTTAGTACCTGTGAGAGTACCGTGAACTGGAGCGGTTGTCTGTGCGCCTTCAAGGTCATAAACACCTACTATACCAGCAACGACATCGATGTCCTGTACATCAGCAGAAACCTTAACGTGATTGTTGTCTACAGAAGCGTCTACAGAAGCATCAATATAGTCATCACCTTCAGCCGTAACTGCAAGGTCAGAAGACTTGGTATCGATATACTTCTTTACATCGGCAGCATCAACAAGACCTGTGACAATATTACCTTCGGCGTAAGAAGCCTCTGCCATTTTCTTGATTTTTACATCAAATGTCGCAGTAGAAGCATCGTTGGTGACTTTCAAGTAATCTTGACTATCAACACCAATGAAGATGTCATTGATGTCGATGAGTTCCTTCATGTCAACCTTCTCTTCCTTGAGAGTGCCGTCTGCCTGCTTGAAGAACAGAGAGAGCGAGTTGGTTTCTTTGTTATAGGAAGTGTGGTCAATCACACCATTGCCAATAATATCAGAAACCTGAATTGTAGATTCAACCTCACCGGCAGCATTCTTCAAGTCGATGTGTGCGGATACGCCACCTGATGCGGCAACATACCCCAAGGTCTTGGCAGCGGCGATACCAGACTCACCTACAGTAACGGTCTTACCGTCGACGATTGCGCCGATAGTATAGGTCTTGAAATCATCAGCCTCACCTGAAACGGTAACTTCGATACCCTTATTTACGGCAGCGCTGACAGTTTGTGACTTCAGATGTGCCTCAAGAGCAGCTTTTGCGGTTTCGAGGTCAGTGATGCGCTGAGCGTCTTCCGAAGAAAGACCGTATGCCTTGCCTCTGTTGTAGATTGTATTGTTATCTGCACGGAAAACAATAGACTTGTACCATTTACCTGATTCAGGAATGATATGGTTTTCATTTTCTGCCCATTTTTCCGCTGTAGAAACATAGACAAATTTTTTCACGTTTGCCAAAATTATGTTTTATTTTTTGTTAATTTTATTCGTTAATTAACGGTTGTTTATACAAGCTCTTCCCATTCGTCATCAATAGAGTCTCCTGTAATACAATGCCAAGACTCGGATTTTACAATCGTCTCGTCTGTTGCACTGTCTGCGACAAATGTGTATATGATACCTGTGTCTGCAACAACCACCGGCATACCTTTGTATGCAAAATACACTCCGTTTTTCTTCCAGTTTTCTGCCACCATCAAATCATTATAAGTGGACACCACTGAACGGTCATCCATAGGAATAGCCGAACTGTATGAAAAAGCGTTTGCGAAACTAACCGCGCCTGAATATGTCTTTGCCATAATTGTCAGTTCTTCTTATTTATTTAGATGAATGTGATTTGAATTTTGACATTGTCTCCGGAAGCATCCTTACGAGTGTATTTCTTGTAACCTGTCACATCAGAACCTCCTGACTGTAATGTCACTTCCGCAACGTTGTAACCTGTAGTCTTATCAATGTCGTACTTACCTGATACAGCGTTGTATTCCAAAATCTTTGAAACAGTACCTTTGACCGCAAACGTCTGAGATGCGCCTGCGACCATAGTCAATGCAACATTGGATTTGGAAGATGTGAGTGTCTGCTTGGTTAATGTACCGGCAGTTGTAGAAGAAGCGTAAATCGGATACACGCCTTTAACACTGATTGTCGAACCTGTCAGACTACCGGCAGGAAGTGGATTGGAAATCGAAGTTCCGTTTACGTCGACTGTTGCCTTGTTCGAATAAGAAGTCAGAGCCTCTTCACCTGCTCCATAAGAAATGGTCGCTTTGTAGGTGTAAGTGGATTCAGCAAAGGCAGTCACGTCGAAAGTAGTCGCTCCTCCACTGACCGCATAGGTTGCTCCTGTTGCAGCGCCTGCACGATTCTTTGCACTAAGACCGGGAACTGTGATAGAGCCTCGGTTGAAAGTGTAACCAAGGTCTGATTCGGTTGGAAGCGTAGAATTGACTTCATAGAGACCTCCGTTCTTGAAAGACGAATTTGCAAATGTCGTAGTACCGCTCGGTGCGACGATTGTCGGATTGATTTCAGGAAACAGAATCATCGTCAGCATTTCGTCAATGGTCTTGCCGTTGAGGTCGCTTGCCTTGATACCGGACTTAATACCTCCGATTGCGGAAGGTGTCGTCAACTCTCCCAAAGAGGTGTTGTAATGCAATGCGTCTTCAATGGATGCGTCGGAAGCCTCCTTGTCGGCAGCACTGGAACCGTACTTGGTACCTCTGTTCCAAATCTCATTCTTCTCTTTGTTGAAGACGATGGAAGTCCAATAGACAGCCGGTTGCGTATGCTCCGCATCGGCCCATCCCAAATGACCTTCGATACCGAAAATCTTTTCTCGATTCGCTTCAAAAGCATCATTGGTACTGAAGTGGACAAACTTTTTAGATTGTGTACTCATTTAACCGTATTTTGTATTATTTCAAAAATAGGAAGAAGAATTTTTTGATTACCCTTCCTAAATATTTATCATTTTTTCTTACATACAAATAACGAAACATTTAATATTCGGCCCATTCGTCCGAAGATTGCGCCTGTTCTTGCACATTCAACCGTTGGTCTATTTTCGATAAAGTCGAAGACATGTCTGTTAAAATAGAAACGATGTTGTCATCATCATTTTTCTTGACCAAATCCTCAACACTCTGTGCCTTCTCCCGAAACCAATATTCATCAATCTTTCCTGTGGAAGCGTCCTTTACCCCCACAGTCAGTCCAATACAAAGAACGTCACGGTCGTCCAGAAAATCGAAAGCCTCCTGTATAGAATTATAAGGACCCCATCTATGGTCCAAACTAGGCTTAGAGGCATTCAAACTCAATGTATCTCCTAATATAATCGGCATAGTTTCTTGTTAGTTAAGATTTGTGTAGATAGATTTGGAATTTGGTCGGAGTCGATTGTTCCATGTCAACAGCTCTATAACCGTACAGATGATAGGTGATATCGTCAATCACTATATCTTCATGTGTCTGTTTCCAAATAGTGTTGTCGGTCCATTCTGAATTTACCCATACGGTCATCAACAGAGGTTCTCCCATAGTTATCTTGTCGATGACTATATTGTCAGGAATCATCAAGAATATAAGGTTTTTCGTGACATCATACACTTCCACTCCGCTATCCAACATTGAAATATCTTTTTCTTCCGCAATAGACAATATCTCTTCAGTGGACATCAAAGAGAATGCAGTCTTGTCCAATGTACTGGTCACTCCTATATAATATCTGTCTGTAAGGTCTTGGGAAGCTTCCGTCAATTGATACCTCTTTCCTCCGATACTGAGGATATTGCGTTCAGCGTCAAGTGTGATTCCGAGCGCAAGTATAGTCTGTATCTGCGACAGTTGTTCGTCCGTCAGGGTATTCAGTGAAATGTTACCTTGACCGACAATGGATTCTCCGTTGACCGTCTTGACATTATCTTGTGTTAGAAAACCTTTATCATCAATTTCCTTCTTGGTATAAAAATTGGAGGTGTCTATACTTCCTCCACCACTCCCTCCTGCAATGTCTATCTTGCATTCGGTAACAGTCTGCCCTTCCTTTCCAAGAATCCTGAGATTTTTAGTTGTAGGGTCGAAAGACGAGTCGAGAACTACACGGATACCTTCGGAATCTTGTGTCAGTACTTTATCATCGTTGTGTATTTTCAGACGAATCTCATTGTATTCCGACAAAGGAACGACATCAATTGCATCTGCACCTTTAAGACCCTTGCCTCCGAAACCTGAAGAAATGTCAGAAATTTCCTGATGTATCTTATTGTAGATTTTCTCAATCTTGTCGTTCAGTTCTCTATCCCTCGCATTGACCCAGTTCTTGATAGATTCCGGATTCTCGTAAATCTTCTTCACTATCCTTGTAGGGCAAGGTGACACCGTAGGAACACCGGAAGAATAGTCTATGGGTTTAAGAGATGTTTTTGACATTTTATAATAAACTTCTAAACGAAATTAGAACGGTTCGATTTTATTATTTATTAAAATTTCATGAGTACCAATCATCAGTATAATGAGCAATATCGACACATCTTGCCTTGAAGTCAAGTTTCTCGAATATACGGTTAAGTTGCACCTCGTTCTGTGTGTATATCTTGATTGCAATGGTATCATTTTTACCGAAATCGTAGTATGATATGTTCTTTGAGTCAAGTTCGTCTTCAAGTCGGTTCAGGTTTTCCGTACTGATGAGTTCTTTCTTTTTCATCACATAATATTTCTTGTGAACATATCTGTCTATTTTCTCTTCCTTGTCGATTTCTTCAACTACTTTATTGACATGATGGTCAAGATATATGCGTTTTTTGTGTTGGACGTCTTCATCATATTCATGACCGTCATCCTCAGAACCGTCATCGAAATCTTCGTCAGAACTGTCATCTTCGGAACCGTCAATTATATTGAACACTACATTCACATCATCATCCTCGGAAGAATCCAGCGCATCTATAGCCATTTGTATCTCATCGTCGTTGTCAATCTCATCGGATTTGTATTCACCGTCAGACATTGATTTCCTGATATGTTCCCTGTAATTCATTATCGAGGAATCTTCGCTCTCAATTTCTTGACAAATATCTCGGTCCTGTTCGTCCGACATATTCTGTTTTGTCGGAAGATACTTGATATTTTGGTCATTGATTTCAGGGACGGTCTTCGTGAAGAACAGATTGCCGGGTTGTCCGCAAATCCAATTCAAGAACCCTTCCTTGTTTTGTCTGTTCTTGAAAAGGTCTTGAAGCTCATTGTCATTGACATTGTCATTGAACCAAGATTCTATGGCAGTTTTTTGGTCTTGAACTGCCATAGCGTCAAAAAAATCATTTCGGATATCCTTGTCGTTATCTATTAGATTGAATATCTGTTCAGCGACTTCCGAGTAATCGGTATTCATAGATGAGATGTGTCGAAATTTGTGTATTTATCAACACAAAAAATCCGGAGGCCAAATCACTTGGACTCCGGACTAATAAAAATAAAAAATAAAAAAAGATGATTTAAAAAGAACTTCTTGTCTCACGACAATAATTAATTGTTCTGAAAACAATACTATTTAATTTTTGCGAACCTACTATTCAAATTTAAATCATTTCCTATTCACCTGAATAAAAATGCGGTTGTTTGCCCATTTTGGCATTGACACTATCTTTCCTAAATCGGAAAGTTTATCGGCAAACGAAAGAACAATCTCCTCAGACTTTGTGTGACCGAATTCAGTGTATTTGTGTCTGCCTTTCAATTGGATACTGACTTTCACGTTATCTCCTTTCTCAAGGAACTTACGTGCTTGGTTTAGTTTTGTGTTGAAATCATTTTCCGCAATATCCACTCCTAACTTGATTTCTTTCAGTTCCGCACCTTTTTGTGATTGTTTGCGTTCTTTTTCCTTGCGTTTTTCCTGATAAGCGAATTTGTTCTTGTCAATTAGTTTGCAGACAGAAGAGTTTTCCTTGGCATTGAACGCAATCTCTATCAAGTCCGTCTCAAGACGGTCTCTTAACATAAAAGCTTCTTTTCTTGTCATCACGACAGGTGACTCGACCTCATAGAAGGTAGATGATATGATACGAATCTTCTCGGAATCTATCTGAGAATTGATTCTGTTTGGAATGGTGTTCATTTCCCTGACGAACTTTTTCTGTCGGTCGTTGCCGTTCTGATTCTTGTTTATATCCATTTATTTTGTTTCTGATTTCGGATGCAAAGTTATACAATGTTTTCCGAATCTCCAAACATTTTCGGAGAAAAATACTTGTATTTAAGATTTTTTAAGAAAGAGGTGGGTTGAAATCTTCAATCCACCTCATAAATTGCCCTTACAGGATAAGAAATAGAGAAGAAAGGAAGACAGTTCACTCTGTAATTGCAATTTGATTATTGTTTCTCCGGAGCATCTTCCGACTCCGCAGAATTTTCAAGTTCTTCATCGAACTTCCCTTCATACTCCATGTCGGCGAATTTATATTCGTCAATCCACATAGAATCATCCGGAATTTCGATATCTTTGTCAAAAGCGACCTTCCATGCCTCCTTGACAGTTTCTCTGTTCGTATTGGGAGTCGACATCATTGCCCAACAGAACTGATTGACATCCATCAGACCCCAACGGTAAGTGTGCGCGTAGTCTTCAAGAATCTTTCTTACCTTCTTTGCGTTTTCCTCGCCGATGACTTCCTGTAATAGTTTCTGTTTAATGGAATGACGTACCTTCTCTCCGTTGGAGTACTTAGTAGGAGTATAAACCTCCTTGAGTCCTCGTTCATCAAAAAGAAATTTGATGAGGGATTCCATGTTTTCTCTCCAATGTTCGGTTATACCGTAAGATTCCCGTCGGTTCTCCCAAACTTCCTTGAGGACTTCATTAGGGATATAATAGAAATCACAAGGCCACATGTATCTGCGTGACTTTCCGTCCGATGATGTTCCCTTATATTCGATACGGAAATTAGGGTCATTTCCACGTCCTGTCTCTTCAGCCTTCTTATGAATGTCCTGACAGATTTCATCGAAAGGTTTCTCTATCTTAGGATAAGCCAAAGAATAGACTTCATTCAAAGTCTCCAAGACATTATCCGCAATGACATTTTTTCGATTCTGATACTTATAAATGATATAGTCTTCTTTCTTCATTTTATTTTGGTTTTTTGAGTCATTACTACATATTTTACAAGAAGACGAGATTTTTTCTTAATTCCTATAGAGAAATTAACATTTTTCAATACTTCGGTTTAGATAATACTTGAATGAGTATCCATACAGACATCACAATAAACATCAAAGCATTTGAGAACAATACAAAGCACAAATTTGCGCACATAGGCATCAGAAACACAAACCACCAAGAAATGTCGGCAAGATTCAATGTCTTTATGATGACCAAAATTTCCATCAAGACCGCAAACACTGTTGTCTGTAATGGTATTTTCGCAAATTCCTTAGAATTGTCAAATATTTGTTTTTCTGTCATGGTTTATTCACTTTGACGATTCTTGCATACAAGCCGCCTCGGACCAATACTTTTCGTATTCTTTCTTGAATTTATCAGTCTTCCAATATTGGCAAGCAGGGTGCATCTCAGGACATCTTGAACGATAGACACAATTCTTCACCATACAATGAGCGACTTCAGGGTCAATCTTGGCAATTGCTTCCTTGACCATTTCCCAAGCTTCTCTGGTTTCCTTGGATGCGCACATACACAATCTCTTCCTTGAAATGTTAATCAATGTCTGCGCATTCACATAAAAATCTTGGTCATTTTCTTCTCCCTGAAACAGATAATCCCTTTTATTGAAATTTGGGTCGTTCTTGATGTCATCTTCGATGATTCCCATCACTTTGTCGACCATCTTGTCGATATCTTCTCTTCGGTCGACTCTCTGAGAATGAATAAAAGGAAGAAGATATGGATGTCGGAGAATATGTACACCGACCCATTGGCGTAAATCCTTAAAGGAAATGCGGTACTGAACAAGCTTGATTTGACTGTGTTCGGCAATACAGGACTGAATCTTGAATTTATGACTTACTTCCGATTTTTCCCTTCCGAGAGGTTCCTTACCAATTGTTCTTCTTGCGGCATCTCTCGCGACACTCCAAGGAACTATCTGTTCAACTTCTACTACTGGTTTCTTGTTCATCTTTGATTTTTGTTTTCATTTTGAAAGGAATGTCCATTAGTTCCATAAGCATGTTGAAATGACCTATGGTATGGATATCGGCACTTGCAACGGATTCCCTGCAATCATTGTCGATATGGATATACCAATCACGGTCAATAAAATTGGACAATCCTAATCGTATATCCAAGAAAAACGTTCCTTGTCTTTCAGAGTTTACTGAAAGTTCGAAGATGGTTTTCGCATCATCTCCGAACTCTGATACAGTTATTTGGTCAAAGAATTTGTTGGGAGTTTCATGGAATCCGTTCTCCAATAATATTTCTTTCGATAAAACAATATCGTTCATCAGTTGATAAATTTCTTGACAATATTGGCAACAGTCTTGCCGTCTGCGGTAGGAAGGCATTCCTTGACATAATTGATAAGGACACCCATCTGTCGATTGTCAGGATTACCGTTCTTTGATACCCATTCATTGATAACCTTCTCGATAACTTCGACAGAAGGTTCCTTCGGAATGAATTCACGTATGATGTTCAATTCATCAAGAATCTCGTCTGTGAGGTCCTGACGACCTGCCGAGAGCGCAGTCTCGTAATCATTCAACAATTCTGATGCCATTTTCTTCAACATCGTTATCTCGGCATCGACATCATAAGGATTTGCATTCTTCGCTGTCAACAACTCTTGTTTCTTTGCCTTGATGTTCTTATACGCCTTCAGACGATTTGTATCTCTCGCCTTCATTGCGTTCTTAATCATCTCATCCAAATCCAACATCTTCAGTGTAGAATTCTGTGAGGGTTTACTGTAAGTATTCATTTGAGGTATTGTATTTCTCGATTTTTTTCATGTTTTCGTCTTCGTTTTCCAACTTACATTTCTTGTAAATCTTGTTCACAAGACGTTGAATATTGGTCACAATTTTATTTTCTTCTTCTGCGGAGAGATAATAGCCTCCATTGTTCTCTACGAACCTTGGAATCAATTTCAGTGTCAGTAGTTGTGTAAATGTTTTTCTATTCATTTCTATGATTTGATTTCCATTTCAATGTCGCAGAGCTCCATTACTTTACGAAGGTCGTCGACGTCATTGGTGTAATGAACAGACGAGCGTCTCATGATTGCTCCTGTCACGCTGGCTTTCCAACAATCAATACTCCAACACAATATATTCGTGTTGATAATGTATTCTTGTTTTGCGGTCACATGAAACTCGCATCCGTCCAAGGTTTTTGACAGATAGAACTTTTTCAATACTCTGTCAGGATGATTGGTATCGAAACCGTTCAATTTAAGAATGTCTTCAGTAATTTCCTTCATAGTGTCTAATTTGATTCAATAAGTTTCACCGAAACTGACATTGAAAGCGACAGATACACCCAAAGTATATCTGGTGGCATGAAAATTCAGGTTGACCATCTTGAAATTCATTACCAAGTTCGCTCCATAATCCAGTTCTTTTAAATTATATGAAGAATCTTCAGGTTTTATTGGAGAATTCGAAAAATACACATCTCCCGGTCTGAATATCTTTCCGTGAACATATCCTATCTGCGGAACGATTCTTATACGTTTGGTCACAGGGAACTGATATCCTACATGAAACGCATATCCGTGTTCTTGGTCTCGGAAACCGTCTCTTTTATCCTTGTTGTAGAAATCAAAGTCCGCATAGATTCCGTATGCAGTGACATTGACATTCATTGCCGGACTGTTAATGTATTTGTCGGTACCACCGAATCCTGTTCCGAACTGCTTGTAACCGAAACCGAACGCAAGAGACTTGTGATTCGCATATTTGAAGATGTCTCTTCTGCTTTGAGAGAAACCTGTCAAGGCAACCATCATCAGCATCATTATCAATAAAACCTTTCTTCTCATAAACTTTGAAATTTAAATCAATACTCCAAGAATTTACCGGACTTCATTGCCGCATACGCCAATGGTATGAGTTTATCGTGATTGAATGCCCAACGACGTGTCTTGAGGTTTTCGACTTTCACGAACTCTATATTACCCACCTCGTTTTGTTCATTGTGTGCATGTGAGAACTGTTTTTCATAGAAATCCGTTGTCTCAGGAAGCTCGACATAAAAACGGAACGTAACGTTCTGTCTCTTGTCTTCTGTCGGATTGTCGTTGATATACCACAGTTTGATGTCCTTGAGATTCGGAAGGATGATACCAGTCTCCTCGTAAGTCTCTCTGACAACCGCACGCACAAGACTCTCGTCGCAGTCAAGATAACCACAGGTGACATTCCAAGCACCTCGGAATTCAACATCCGGTGTACCTTTACCTCTTTGCGACACCAATACACAGTCGTTGCCTTCCTTGTCTTTTGCAAATGCGAATACGACTACGGCATTTGAACGGCTCCAGAATCCTATCATGTTCCCGTACTTGTCGTAACAAGGACAGTTGTTCTCAGGTTGACCGATAAACTTATGATTGTCCATAAGGATGTTCATACATCCTTTGAGTCGGTTCTTCAGTTCTTTCAGAAAATCTTTCAGTTTCATAATGTTTTTGTTTTAATAAACGACATCCAACACGATTGGCAGAGACTTTCTCTTGAAACAGGTTCTATTGTATCTGTGGATGATACCGTCCACAAGATGCGCCGGATATTTGACTAATCGGAGATTCTCCAAAGCCTTCTCATCATCCATCGAACTCAGAACTTTGTCTACTTGCTCGTAAGTCATTCCCGGAGCAATCTGCGCAAGGTCTCCACCGACAAGTACTCCATTCCCGTCGGTCGGTACAATGTCAATGGAATTTCGTAGGAAATTTCTGACAGGTTCTTCCATTTCGTAATTAGAATGAATCCATTCGGCGAGTTCATACACCTCATGCTTATAAAGATTGGACAATCCACAGTTGAGGTCGAACACGTCTCCGTGAATAGTGAAGAAACCTTGCAAATGCTCGGTCTTGTTGTCGGTATCCATCGTAATTCCTCCGGTCAAAGATGCAAGATTGTAGATATACATCATTCGGATACGAGCCTTGATGTTACCCAACTGTAAAGGTTTCATTGCATCAATACCGTTCAGGTAACTTGAATAATCGAATGAACTGGACAAATTCTCGAAGTCTTCCTGTATGGAATGAACAATGAATTTATCACAGAGTTTGCCGATACCTAAAGCGATGCAATTCTCTTCGTCTGCATTGGTCTTGGATGGCAGAGAAACACCGATAAACTTGACTTTATGGTCTGTTCTCTTGGAAATCTCGTGGCAAACGAAAGCGACAACAGTCGAGTCTATACCTCCACTGATTCCAAGAACCATAGACTTCAGTCCATATTTTTCAATATATTGCAAGGTGTTTGAGACCATGTGCTCAAAAATTTCTTTATAATTTTTCTTCATGTTTCTTATCTTTTGAAGTCGTAGTAAAAATCAGATAGACTGTAAATAAGTCTTTGTCGGAGAACGATGTTGATGGGTTTTTCTTTCAAATTGGTCGTATAGTAAAACCAAAAATCCGAATACGGTGTTTTGTTGACAGCACCTCCATTGGGATTTGAACTTCTTATAAGAGAATCCATCTCCCTGAGTCTTTCATAACCGTAACCATTGGATTCAAGATAATCAAGGATTTTCTGTCTTGACAAAAATGCGAACTTGACATCAGTTACTTTGTCCGAAGTGAATGTGCGGTCATCTTCCGATGCAGTTATCCACAAGAACATATAGTACTGTGTTGCCTTGGACTTGTCAGTGAACCACCCTTCCATCAATTCGTTGTTCTTGTTGAGGAATGATAGTTCAAGTGCGAATGTCGGAAGAGGTCTCAGAAGATAATGCCCTTGAGTTTTCTCATCAACAATGACATTCTGAAGACCCAATGAAGGAACATCCACAATGATATCGCATCCTTTGAACTGCCAATCAAGTGTATCGGTCCTGCGAGGATTCAGAAACAGACTTTCCTTGTTATAGACATGGGAGTCGAGGAATCTTGCGATTTCCCTTTCGACTCTCATGTCATTTGCACGAAGTTCACTATACGACATCAGTCTTTGAGGTGAAGTTCATATTTGGCGATTTCAAACTCGTAATCGTCTCCCATGTGCTTTCCAAGGTCATCCGAAATCTTGATACACTTCTCCCAAGGGTCTTTGTTGGAAAGTCTGCAACGAACAAGCTTGGCAACAGCATTTGCGGCAGAATATCCCTCGATACCGGGGTCACAGGTCAAATTGGTCCCAATACCGAACGCAACCTTGCATCGACCATTGAAATAGTCGTAGATATCCTTTGCCTTGTCCATGTTCAACGCATTACTGAAGACAATGACCTTGCTCTTTGGGTCGATACCAAATTCTTTGAGGCGGTTGATAATCATATTGCCGACCTTGTATTCATCTCCTGAATCCTGACGGAATCCTGAAAGAAGATGCGCCTGCTTACGAGTAAGTGTGCGGAGGAAAGAAGGAGTTGTGTAGGTATCAATCAATGCCGTACCAAGAGAACCATCATACACCTTAATCCAATCCTCGATGGTAAGGTAGTTGGCACGCTTGTAACCGAATACCGCCGCATGGAACATAATGTTCTCGTGTGCAACCGTTCCTTGAGGCAACATACCGTAACGCATACAGAAATACACGTTGGAATTACCTGTACAGGTATGCGACTTCTCCTTGATGACTTTGTCGACCATCTCCTGAACGGTACTGTCATAACGTCTTCTTGTACCGAACTCCGAGAAAGGAATGTTGTTGCGGTTTGCGAACTCTACCTTCTCTTCAATGATTCTCTGTGCGTCGCTGATATTGATTCTCATTCCCTTTTCCTTCAACATGTCGTTACGGACCTTGCAGAAAACAAGAATCATAGGAATCTCGTACAGAGTTACTTTGTGCATGACATCAGTTACTTGACAATGGAACACTCCGTTTTCGTCAAGACTTGGTTCGAACTTGTCATACTCGAAATGGAAAGTCGAGAGCCATTCCCAGTAACTTGCAGGAATGTAAGGAATATGTTTGATACACCAGTTCTTCTCTTCCTCTGAAAGACGGAGAGACGCAATATGTGCAAATTCCATCTTGATATTTTCAAGGAACTCTGGACAATCCGACCAAGACTCCTTGTTGCGGTCGGTGAACTCAAAGGCACCTTCTGCCAAAGGATAGAGGGTGAGATAGGCATAAGACATACTGAACTTGTAAAGGTCAGTGTCCAAAATACTCAAAACACTTTTTGCCATTTTAGAATAATTTGTTTGTTGTTAAATGATTGGATATTTGTCAATGTTGAAGTAACCTTTTTGGTTGAGTGCCGAGAAACATCTTGCAGTAAGTTCCGCATCATCGGCACTGTCGTACAGATTGAATTCCGAATAATCTACACCAAGATATTCGGCAAGTTCAATAAGTTTTGGACTCTTGTATCCTTGGGTACCGTCTTTGTGCGGAATCTTACAGAGATTTGTCGTCTCCTCCATAGTGTCAAAAATGATACTGTTATCGAATCCGTTTCTATCGATACCGAGTCTTTCCATTTCCTTGAGGATAAACCTGCGGTCGAACCCCTTGATGTTATGACCGATACAGAATCGGCAACTCCGTATCTCTTTCATCAGACTTTCGAAAGCCTTTTTCTTGTCATCAACTCGGAGGTCTCGATAAATGCTTTGCAGTAATCCCTCATCATTCTTCTGTTCCTCAGAAACGTCCGATGCGAAATAATAGTTACGTGACTTGATTTTCTTGTTGGTTACAATGTCTCGTACCTGATAAGAGAGTTGAACGACCGAGTCCTTCTCGGCATCAACACCTGTGGTACTGACATCGACCGACACATAACACATTTTTCTCGAATAATTGAGTCTATCGGCAACCTCTGCCAAAACATAAACACCCAAACACGCAAAAATAAGGATAATCCATTCCATAATTTAATATTTTTTCTTCTTGAATTTCTTTTATCTTATCAATACAGTCCTTGCAAATTTCTTGTTTATAAATGCAAATATTGACTGATTTCTATCGGAACCAATCCTGCGACTGACATGTTTTTCTTAATCAATTCTCTTATTTTGGTCGAACTGATATTAAGGTCAGGATAATCCGATTCATCATCGGTTCCTCTATTAAGAGTAATGACCTCGAATTCTTTGAGAAGTTTCTCTCCGTCTTTCCATTTTGGAATATCCAAGGAAACATCCGTTCCGCAAATCAGACAGATATCCTCGAACGGATGTTCGTCCTTAAATTTACAAAGAACGTCATAAGTATAGGCAGTTCCGTTCATCTGTCCCTCGATATCAGAGACAAGAATCTTTCCATCATCCTTGCCGACCATTGCGACACGAAGGAAATGGGTAGCGACACTGCACATATACACTCTTTTGTTGTAATCGAACATCGGCTCGGACTTCCAAGGATTCTGCTTGGCTGGAACGAACATCACTCGGTCAACCAAGTTCTTCTCCAAAGCCTCGACTGCCTTTATAAGATGACCATTATGGATTGGGTCAAATGAACCGAAAAATAAACCTGTTTTCATTATCTTGTTGCTTTATTGTTTGAAATCTGATGCAAAGGTACGAAAAAAGGATGAAACTACAAAACATTTCATCCTTTTTCTTCATAAATTTAGTATTTTTTAAGTACTAAACCTATTTTACAAATATTTGTTTAAAGATTTTAACCATCAGTTATTCACTTCCCGAATAATTTCAATTTGCGGAGGATTGATATAAGCAATACCTGCATCGAACAATTTAACGCTTGCAAATCCGATTTTCTCAAGATTTTGGAAAGTTTTCGCAACACAATAATCTCCTGCAAGACCGCAAACGAATACATCGGTCTGATTGATGTAATTGAGTAATACTTGACTGTCACAGAGGTAATTCCTCATAATGACATTATTCTCGAAGGTATCGGATTTCTCAAACGCACCGTATTCTTCGTGTGTCTCGCAATTGCCCTTGAGGAAGAAATCACAATACGAGCCACTGTCCTTGATTGCTTTCATAATATCAGGATGCAGACTCGCACCTTCACTGTAATTCAGACAATGTACCGGCCACTCTCCTCCGTTTTCCTTGAAAGAACGGTTCTTGAAACCGTGCCAATCAAGAGTAACGATGATGTTATCGAATTTCTCTTTTCGAATCACTTCACAGATTGGCTTTACACAATTCTCGGCACCGTGAACATAAAGAGAACCTTTCTCTTTGTCATAGAAATCCTTTTGGAAATCAACAACGACCAACACCTTTCTCTTGGCATCTGAATCAAGTTTCTCGTATCCTAAATCACCTTTCAGTAAAGGAAAACAAGGGTCAACAGAAACACATTCTTTCATCAAAAAATGATGTATTCCGATACCTAATAAGATAACCGCACCAACGGCAATAAAAATATAAAATTCCATTATCAATATTGTTTAAAAGTCAAATACAAGATTCATAAAAAGACTTGTTGAGAATGGCATTACCCATCCGAAGAATCTTCCAGAACAAATCAAGTTCTTCTGAATCCAAGTCAAGAGGTCGGTCTCCGCAGAAATGAAGTTCGAAAAAATCCTCGTGTTCGTCATATTCGAATGATGCCAACGCAAAATTGGTCTCAGGATTACGGAAACAGGACTTGTGAATACTGCATCTTTTGTCGATATTACCGTCCTCGTCAATCTCGTAAGCATGTCCTCCATCCTCGGACCATTTGTATTTCTGCTCGTTACCGTAATAACGGTTTTTTTGGTACTTGACGACCTGTATGGCTGGAATATCAGGTTCTTTACCAATATAACAAGCCTTTTTCAGACCAATATTACCTAAACGCAAATCAACTTTCTTGATTTTTTCCTTATCTTCTTTCATTCAAACACACAAAGACAATTTATAAGTTTTATGAAAAAAGACAGTATTTTCTTAAAATTTACCGGTTCTGAAATATCTTTCGACGGATTTAATTCTTTCTGTTAACGAGTTCTCGTTCATTCCATCTTTCCAAGGTTTTATGTGACACTCTTTATCACCGGATTTTTTAGCAATCCTGCCGTAATACGCCATAGTCACTTCCGCAGCCTTGATACGGAGAATCTCATCCTTGGTAAGATTCCCCATTCCTTCATTTAATTCCTTTATTTCCATCATAATGAATTTCGTTCGGCTCTTCTCAATAGGTTCTGAGCGGTTCCACTGTTCCATTTGTCTCGCAAGACAATGGCAATATCATAATCACTTGCATCGGTCATTGCGGAATCTCGTTCCTCATCGGTTTTGAAACCTCCCTTCAGATGCTTGATGGCATTATTATAGTTGCGAGGTTCCTTGAACATGTGATAGACGGTAACATCATCAGCCTTTCCTTTTTCAACGAGATAATCCTGTGCCATTATGTCCACTCCATGATAGTCTCCGACGACAAACCGACAACGAGGATGTTTCTTGATGACATTGACAATTGATTTCTTGTAATGGGTATCAAACTCCTCTTCCGTGATGTCTCGATGTCCTGAGATGAAGAAAGTAGGAATAGGGTTCTTGATTCGGTCGATAAGACCACAACACAGATACGCAAGGAAAGTGTGCATGAAAACGAAATAGTTTACCGAAGCACTACCTCTGGTGTCCAAAGATATGTTACATTTGGAGATAAAATCACCAATAGGAGTATCTTTCTGAACAGGTTTTTTGTCAAGCAAGTTCTCGACAAACTGTTCTATGTCTTCCAAAGGAAACTTCTTGATAGTCTCCAGAATAAGATTGTCTTTCATTTATTTTCTTTTTTAATTATCCTCTGTGCATTTTGTAATGAACTGTCTTCTTTCCGAATCGAATTTTCTTTTTGGTATCAACTCTCTCCAATCTTTTTGACCCATTATAAGGTCGTAATTCAGATTGTCGTATACCAGTCGTTTTTCCTTGTAATTGTAATGGATTCCAACGGTGTCTATCAACAAAGATATTGCGAGATTTATGTCGTACCATTGTTCGGAAATCAGATTGACTTCCTCGTCACATGGTCTCTCGATTGACATCAAGGACCATAAAATCTCCATCGGAGACTTGTCAACGACAATCTTATCGTATTCACTACCTTCCAAATAACTCATGGTTTCATTTTTTATCGACAATACCGAGTCTTTTAGAGACGAAATCCTTGTCTATCTTGACTTCCTGACCTTCTTTCATGGTAGTCGGACACTCGAACATCACGTCCTCCATCACTCTTTCCATCACATTTCTGAGACCTCTCGCACCGGTCTTCATCTGAATGGCATGACTTGCCATAAGTTTCAACGCATCATCCGTGAACGAGAGTCCGATACCGTCAAGTTCAAGAAGTTCCTTGAATTGAGAGACTATTGAGTCTTCAGGTTCAGTCAGAATCCTCACAAGTTGTTCTTCCGTTAGATGCTTGACAAAAGTGATGACAGGAAATCGACCGATGAATTCCGGAATCAAACCGAATTTACGAAGATACTCCGGATTCACTTTCGTGACATACTCCGTTTTTTCTTCCTTGTCCTTCGGATTCACGTTGAAACCGATTGTCATTTTATTCAGGTCTCTTTCAATGATGTCAGAAAGTCCGACAAAAGCTCCAGATGCGATGAATAATATGTTGGTAGTATCCATCTGAATCAGCGGCTGTTCAGGATGCTTGCGACCTCCCTGTGGAGGAACACCGACAATATTACCTTCCACTATTTTCAGAAGAGCCTGTTGTACACCTTCTCCACTGACATCACGAGTGATGGACGGACCTTGTTGTTTCTTCGCAATCTTGTCAATTTCGTCGATGACGACGATACCTCTTTCAGCCAAAGGGATATTGAAATCCGATTTCTGCAAAAGTCCTGAAAGAATGGATTCCACATCAGAACCGACATAACCGCTTTCAGTCAATGAAGTCGCATCGGCAACATAACACGGAACACCTAACATATTTGCGATAGTCTTTACCATAAGCGTCTTTCCGCTTCCGGTCTCTCCGATGATAATAACATTGGACTTGTCGATATGACATTTAGTCGGAACAGCGATACGCTTGTAATGATTGTAAATCGCAACCGACAACGTCTTCTTCGCATCGTCCTGACCTACCACGACCTCATCAAGTCTTTTCTTGATTTCTGTCGGTTTAGGGAGTTTGGATACTATATCCTTGATGTCTACCTGATTTTGTTGCATTTGAATAGAATTTGATGGTTAACGACTTTCTTTGAAAACAACCTTGCCTTCCAACATTCCGTACTCTGAACTCTCCTTCAGATACTTGGTCTTCGGAGTATAGGTTTCCTCCATAGGCTCGATGAAATACCACAACTCGTTTTGTTTCCAAGTCGCTGCCGTTACCTTGTATCCGGGGTCAACTTTGACGGTTACGGTACCTCCATACTCCCTTGCTATTTGATTATCACAAGAATGAAAAATCAGATATCCTCCGATTAAACATCCAATAACGATTAAAGTAGATAAAATCTTTTTCATTGTCAATTTATTGTTTTATTGTCTGAATTCGGTGCAAAGGTAAACAAAAAATCCGAGACCTCCAAGAGATTTCGGATTTTTCTTTTAGATATTAACCATTTTTAACGAATTACCATCGGTTCCACTTCTTTTGACGATGTTTGTACGCAACAGGAACAATCTTATAGACTTCGATGGGGATACCTTTTCCTTGGTTCTCCCAGTAACGATTGATTTGTCCGGGTCTTGCGATAAGTTCAGTCACAAGTCTGCCGGTACGGGCATTCTGAACAATAATCATACCGTTATCGAAAATAGTATGCAACTCGTCTCCATTAGGATGTCCGGTATCAACCACAAACGATGAAAGGAACTCTCCTTTTCCGATTCTTTCTTGAATCTTTTTGTGTCGTTCCTTTCGTTCCTCGTTCCAATGAGAAGTCTGAATCAGATTATCGAAATCATAAAGCGGTTCCCTAATCTGAGAAAGAACCTCGAATTTTTCCCTCTTCTCTTTCATCTGAATTGTTTTTATTTTCCAACTGTTTTTGTAATTCAATCAATTGCTCCAAATCCATAGTCTTTGCATTTTGGAGAGAAAAGAATTCAATTCTGTTCTCATCACTCGGTATAATAATATTACGGACAGAATCGTCAAAATTAGTGTCCATATAATCCTTCCAAAAATGAAACATCCTCTTAGCATCAGAAGAACTTAACTTGCGGACATCAAGATATACCACAATGAATAACTTGTCCTTGTCAAGCAACAATTCATCAAGTTTCTTGTCATTTTCGTCAGAGGTGTCCCAAGTGATTTCCTTAATGGGATAACATCTGCTAAATAAAAAATATTCATTTATATCAAAAAATATTTAAAAATAAGCAAACTTTTTAAAAATAAGTGATATTTATATATGAATACTAAGATAAATAATAAAAGAATAAGTGAATTTATTTTATGGATAAATTGTTATCATTGAAAGAAACAGAAAAATTGCTAAATGTAAGTAAATCTACATTACAACGATGGGATAATAGTGGAAAACTTAAAGCAATTAGAACGGAAGGTGGACATAGACGTTATAAGCAATCTGATATAGATGAAATATTAAAAACCAAAGATGGAATTACATACCGTAATTTATATGAACACCTTTGTTCAGCACAATATATTGCAGATAGTTTACAAGATGATGATGCTAATGCTATATTAAAGATACGAGAACGAATAGGGCAGAAATTATTAAACGAATATAATAAATTGAATTAATGTTAATACAGAGTAAGTACACAAAGATATTCCATTCAAAGGATTTAACTCGTCAGAAATATGATGAGTTATA
>NFZD01001933.1_pt1 | contig 24266 bp, 19 predicted proteins | sample 1095381 | NCBI WGS metagenome assembly NFZD01 (sample SAMN03609891, study PRJNA323583) | gut metagenome | isolation source: feces | host: Rattus norvegicus | place: Denmark: Riget | collected 2013 | reverse complement strand
GCAATCTTCTGTAGAAACAAAAGAAAGCCGTCTTGGTATGACCTTGATTATAATGAGAAACAAGAATTAAATGACCTCTTGGAAAAGAAATGCAAGAAGATATGGATTACCAATGGCGCCTCCAATCTTGACGAGCTTCAAGAAGTTGTAAAGCCCTATTACCTACGAAGGCTAAAGAGTGATTTCGGCAAGGTTGTGAAAAAGACTGTAAAGGTTCTCAGTTACGTATTATCTCCACAAGAAAAACAAGAATATGACAATGTATGGGATGAATACAAATCCGCACAAGAAGGTAAGGGAAAAGATGAACTTGAGAAATACAAGAAGATTACCGAGGGTATTATGCTAAGGCAATGGCTTGCAAAATCCATGACAACCAAGACAATTGACCTTGCTGAGAAATGCGTCAAGAAAAACCACAAGGTTGTTATCTTCTGCTCATTTGATGAGGAGCTGAATACGATTAAGGACCATTTTGGCGATATCGCCGTTTATCACAACGGAAAACTCTCAATGAAAAAGAAGAATGAAGCTGTTGAGAGATTCCAAAACGACTCAAACATCAAGGTATTCGTCGGCAATATCCAATCAGCTGGAGTCGGACTTACCCTCGTGGCGTCCGATGTGGCCATCTTTAACAGTTTCTCATGGGTCAGCGGAGACAACCTTCAAGCTGAGGACAGAATACATAGGCTTAACCAAACCAAAGATGTCACAATCTATTACCAAGTATATGACGATACATTCTACAAGGAAATGCTAGAGAAAGTACGAGGTAAGCAAGAAGTAATTGATAACATTATTGTCAGTGAAAAAGAAAAATAATTTCATTAAAACAAATATAAGAAATGACTATTAATTTAGATGATAATAAACTTGTTAAAGTTGTATATCAACTTAATGATAAAGAAACAATAGAGTTCAATTATAAGGAAGGCGAACTTGTGTCTGTTATAAAAGAAGGCGAAACGAAACCAAAGGGCCTTACAGATAGGGAAATGATGAACACAATTAAAGACTCTTCATTTTTCACTGACTTAAAAAATGCAAAGGCCAAATATAATATGGCCAAGGAAATCGCCGATTCTATAAAGGAAAACGAAATGTCCCCATTTAGTTCTCAAGAGATGGATTGGCCAATTCAAGGGGCAATGACAACGCCTTATGAAGATGGTAAAAAGGAGTATTCTAAAGAAGCATTGGACATTGCGAAAAGAGTAATCAAACAAGATACAGAGGGAACTCTCGACCTTATCGCAAAAAAGCATCGAGATGAAATTGACAAAAGTCTTGGTAAAATGTTTAAAGACGAAGCAAAACAAGATGAAATACGTACTGACATTTGGTCATGCGAGCAAAGTCTTCACAATGTCAAAACGGACATTCTTGAGGATTTGGAAACTTTCCAAAAAGGAAAAGATGATGAGGAACTGCTAGAAAAAATTGAGATATATCAATACTATCTCAATAAAAAGAAAGAACTCGAAGAAGAGGAAAATAAAACATGGGAAAAGCTTTCAATCAATCCATATGAATGGGATGAGAAGGATGATAAATCAGCAAGTGATTTGCTAGACAGTCTTGAAGGGAAAAAATCTTAATCCCAATGGAGGAAAATGAGGAAGTAAGGCTCGGTTTCATCCGCCTCATTGGGGAGGAAAACGACGGATATTACAGATATGAATTCATATTCACGGATAAGATTGACGAGTTTTGGGGAGAGAGCTTTGAGGAAAAGCCATGCTGCCTCATAAATGACTTACATCCGAATGATGAATATGTGACAGAGATTCATATCGTGAAAACAAAAATATTGCTTGACTTGGTTCAAGACAATTGCTGCTTCGGATTCCAAGACTGCGCTGACGGAATCATCGCATTGGCTTGGGAGAATGTGGATGGGTATGAGGAATACCCAGAGGATGGTAGAATATTTTTCAGATTTGGAGAAACCTATGAAGAGGTGGAGACCAAATTAGCGCTAAAAAATGTTTTAATGATGTGATTAGAAAAGGGTGGAAAAATCAATTTCCACCCTTCTTTTTTTCTTCCGCCAATTTATTGCCAAGTAATGCTTTCTCATCCTCATCACATAAATCCCAAAACTTCTGATAGTTTATCTGCAAATCATAATTGAAGTTCTTGACGTCATTCAACCGTTTAAACATACCGCTATAATAAGCCTTAAACTGATAATACCCCTTTTTGCTTACACCCTTAATGATACCCATATCACCACATGAGCGGTTGATTACGTAATCGCCTTTATCAAATTTTGGTTCAACCATCTTTAATTTAAAAAGTAAATATTTTTTATTTTATTACAATATATAGTTCTTCCATATTTGTAAAATAATTATTTTTATTGTAAATTGTTTTGTTACAATTTATTTCATTTATAGGTGTATAACCAAAATATAATAATTTTACGCCATTCTCTTTACATAATTTATTTTTTAATAAATCATTTTCTAATTGTAGCACATTTGTAAAATTTCTACCTTTAATCAAATGTTGTTCTCCTTGGCATTCAATTGCAACATTATATTCTGGTAAATAAAAATCTAAACTCATGGGATTTTTATTTTTTAGCCAGTCAAATTTTTTTATATAAGTAAATTCTATGCTATTTTTCATTAAATAATATGCTAATATGTTTTCAAGTTTACTTTTTTTACACTTTGGGCATCCATTACCTTTTAAATGATTATTTGGAAATATCCAAAATTCGCCATGTTTAGGACAAATTACGCACACTTTAGTTACAGTGTTAACATACACTGATTTGGAATAGTCATATTTATCACCATGAACTTTTCTAGCTTTTTCAATAAAAATATTCTTTGTGAGTTTTTTTCCACTACAGATTTTGCATCCTTGTTTACCATCAACATGGGCAGTTGGAGTCATCCAAAATTCGCCATGAATGGGGCATATTATACAAATTTTGGTACTGTTATTAATGTAATTAACTTTTGAATAATCATATTTATTCCCATGAATTTTTTTAGCTTTTTCAATCCATTCTTTTGTCGTTAATCTTCTCATATTTATATATGTATTACTATATATAAATATAAACGAATAAAAAAAAAATTAATTAAAAACTAAAAATTATTGTATGATTATATAAAGCGACTCTCTTATTGGCATATTTAGTACACCACTTGGATAAGTAACGTTATCCCCCTTCAATGATGGGTCAAATACTATCTCAAACGTGCCTTTAAACGTCCCCATTTCCTTTGTGTCGCGTTCTTTCCAATCATAGCATATAATATACTGCTCAGTACAAGAATCACCCTCACGGAGCTTTATATAGGCCTTAGCCTTTGCTATCTTGGTTATGTTGGTGTCAACGTTCACCATCGTGAATGTTATATCAGCACCTTGAATGCATTCATGGAACTTGTCATAAGAATGCCTACCATCCTCAATAAGCTCCATCATTAATGTCGGCAACGTACTGTTCTGCGTTATATAGAAATACTGCATATTATCTTCTATCTAAAATATAAATTATTTTCTTAAAAATTCAAAAGAATCTTTTATCTCCTTAAGAATATTCTTGACAATTAAGTCAATTCTTGATTCATTCACTTGGTCAACAAGGTTAGTGTCCATATCATATGTCTTCCCATCAATATAATCAACATCATATTCTCTTCCATCTGCCGTTATGATACGATAATAATGGGAGCCATACCATCCGCCACCTCGCTTGAATTGAATGTTGCTTACTTTCCTTATTCTATAGGGCTTAATCATATAAAGCAAATACCCTTCATTCCCAAAAAACTTAATAAAGGCCAACTCAGACATTGATTCTATCATTTCGATATTGTCTAGAAACACTTTCCCACCCTCAATATCCATATACTTGATTTCGTTACTTCCTTGAAACTTAAAAAAGCCGCTTGTGTTATATAGTTTAGAATATTCAACAAATGGTTCACTCATAAAGCCATCAGTTCCCCTTACAATTTGTTTGGTACCATTTTCCCATGATACTATGAATCTGTTACTAGCAGAGGGTATGCTTTGTATTCTAATTGGCCATTTATCAAGAGGAATATTTAAAATAAGCTTTCCATCACCCCTCAATAAATTATATTTCTTTCCGTTCCTTACACGCAAGAAAACCTCATCACTAAAGTTGTATGCTTCCGCGCTTGATAAATCCTCCACATCATCAAAGATATCCCTTATAATTGGCTCATAATCAGCATTGAAAACCATAACCTTATCGCCTATAATGTCCTCAATATCAAAAACATCCTCACCTTTGACAATATATAATCCAGGCTTTGTTGCCATGTCCTCATCATAATACACGCTATCATCTTCATCATAGTCCTCATTATAAAAGCGTATCTCCGTGAAATATTCCGCCAAATAATCCCCATTATTTGACATTATCTCCCAAACCTTATCTACCATATCTTGCTTACGTTGCGCAAGTTCCTCGTTCGTGTAAGCCTTGAATACATCATAGAAATTTCTACCAATAAGCTTACTCAATTTCTCCTCATTCATGATGTTATCATTGCCACCATTGTCATGATTCCATCTACAAGTAACCGTATTGCAACTTCCATCCTCATTGACGGATACTGCAATCATTGAAAGGCCATATTCATCCAAAGGGCAATTCTCCCCTTGAACCTCCTCCACATTCTCAAAACCATTCCTTAAACAAAAGTAAAACCGTCCCAATCCACCATGGGTATAATTGCTATACATATCCTCGTCATGCGTCACACACCAAGAGGTATATTTCCCATACGGTTCCGCGGCCTCAAATGAATCAATCGGAACAATTGTATATTCTCCATTCTCTTGAAACGTCTGTTGGGATAAAGCATTCCTATTGTTGTCCAAGTCTTGCTGCACATTACCGCTAAACCTCTGAATTAAACTTGCAGCATCCTCACCATTCAAGTTGTTGTCATACTCATTTACATGGGCATTAGAGCCAACAAGACGCAACGTCTTATTTAACTTGGCAATGACAGATTGGTCTGTAAGTTCGTTATTCAAGAACATACGAGCAACACCCATAACAAACTTGCAGTCTGCTATGCGGCTATTGGGAATGTCTGTACGGATGCTGTCAACAATTCTTTGAGCGTCCGCATTGGGATTTATGCTCCTTATATAGTTTCTCGCCTTGGACAAATTCTTACTCTCCCTATTCTCAAATAATATGGAATTCAATCTATTTGCTTGTGCTTCAGTAAGATTTATTCTCTTATATCTGCTTAATGTCATGACATCTATTAAAATCAATTTCAATATCCTATAAATATTATTGAGATATAAAAAAAAGCGTAACCATTGATGTGGCTACACTATCTTTGATATCTTTATTTTCTTCTTGCTATTTGTTTTCTAAAACTTCAATTCTTGATTTCAATTCCTCAATAATAGTTTTTAATGCTTCAACATCATCAAGATACGCCATCTTATGTGCCTCTGGACCACTTTGTGACCTTTCTTGAATCGTAGGCCTAACGCCATCTGGAGTATTGATATTGGTCATTGTTTTATTTGAACCCAAGTCAAACACATTCCACTTGTTCAAATGAATCAATGAAACCCATCCTTCAGTATCTATCTTGTCATCAAGTTCGCCTTCATTTGCATTAGCACCGATGATGTCATTGTTGTTAAGCGCAATGACCTTCCTACCATTGTCATCAATATAGGAAAGATAATTACCCTTATCTTGTTTCTCAGCGACCTCCTCCTTCGTAGCCAAGTCAGAAATGTCTTGATGCTCAGTGAGATAGCCCTTACCGTCAATCTCAGCCTTCGTATATACATCAGCAGCATTGGCTTTTGCATCCAAGTCGGATACAAATGCAATCTCACCCTCAGTGTCATTGTATGTAGGCCTCTCACCTTCAACGCCATTCAAATTCACGTGAATGCCCTTAGCACCGAAATCCGCGACATTCCATTTTGACAGCATTACAAGGTTATGACCATTGCCATCAGTATCAACTCCAGATATATTATCATAATTGGCCAATTGGATGGTTTTTCTCCCATTTCCAAACTCTTGATATTTAACGGAATCCTTGACAGCTTCATCAACTTCATCCTTAGTATAATAGTTATTAGGATTGAAGATGTCTGTAAGAGCAAGCTCAATTGCCTCATGCTCACCATCCGTATTAAAGGTGATTACAAGCTTTTCGTCCTTAATCTCCACTTTCTCGACCATGCCATCCTTAATGAAGTCAGTCGCGTCAATTGAAGCCTTTGCCTCACCTTCATGTGTAAAGACAATCTCCTTCTTCTCGCTGTCATAAGCGACGCCATCGAAATATCCCTCAACATTGGGAATCTCACTCTTTTCAGCCTTCCCATCAAGAGCAACTTTAATCTCGCCAATCTTGGTGTCTTGCTCCTCGTTTTTCTTACCGAGCTCGCCAATCTCAGCATCTTGCTCGTTATTCTTGCTTCGTCCCATTGATGCAAGGCTCTCATACTCGCTCTGCTCAATGAAACCGTAGTAGTCCAATTTTCTCATTTTCAAGATATGAATTTATTAAATAATTTTTCTATTAATAAATAGTCCATTGATATCCAAAATTGAGAAAACAAGACAAAAAAAAAAGAGAGAAGATTACTCTTCCCCCTCTTTCTTTTCCCAAACGTATTTGAATAGGCCGCAATCCCATATACGTGTGTATCCTAATTCTTGCATCATCTCTTTTTCCGTCATAGTTAATGGAAAACCATATTTTTCATGGAGTCTGTCCTTCTTGAAAAATAGCTTATGAAATCTTTTCAAACGGTCCATCTTTGGGTTATAGTATCTATAATCTGGGCCTAATACGTCCTCTAATTTAAATCCCAATTTTGTATACAGATTATTCTCCCCATCAGTTGTCCATCTTCTATCAGCAAATGACCTTATATAAGTAGGATTAAAATTCTTAATAAAAAAATTGAACATTTTACTTCCTACTCCTCTGCAAACAGTCCCATTTGCTGTGGCAAATCTCGTCAAGTTCCAATGACCATCACCCTCATTTAGAAATGACATTACCCCAATAAGAGTACCATCCTCTTGTGCCTTTGCTCCAAGATATATCGTTGACTTCGAGAAGCCTTGAATATGATTTTGATTTAAGAATATCTCAGCTTCATCATTATCTATGACACTTACGTCACATTTGTGTGCGTTAATCTTAACACCATTATCACGACCTAAAATATGCTTAATCTTAGAGAAAACAATCTTTTTATTCAAGTGATACTCATCCTCAAATATCTGTATGAGCTTAACCCCTTGCTTATTGCATTCTTCAAGTTTCTCCAAGTGATAAGTTTTGTCTTTCTTGAATTTTTCTGAATGCCACATATTGCCATTGAACTCTATGGCTAAATGTTTTGAAGGGATATAAATGTCCAATTCCTTGCCCTTAAGAATCTTTCTGTCCGTATAATTTTCAAAACCAAGTGCTGTGATATATTCTTTTATCTCCCTCTCCTCTTGGGATGAAAAATCCCTTTCCATATTTGTATTAGCCTTGATAGCAATATTATGCAGTCTTTCATGAAGTTCAGAAGATGTTACACCACTTGTCCCAATGAGGCCATATTTTTCCATATACTCCGCCTTCGTCATGCCGTGTGACTTAAGGTGCGTATCGGTAATCCACGCCAATTTACGGCCACATACCTTACAAATCACATATTTTGACTCATCAGTTTCAAACTGTCTGTCAATCAAGGGATTGACACATCTGAAATAACTAAGCTCATTTGGAAATTGTTTTATATATTTATGCTTTGATATTCCATGACAAGTTGCAAGATGCACTTCAAAAGCACCACTTCTATTTGTTATATCCTTAGTTGTCCAATCACAAAAAGGGCATTTTTTTACTTCCTTATCCTCAACCTCAACAACCTTCAGCCATTGTTCCCACCAATAATTGCCTGTACGCATGTAATACATTTGCCTATCATATAAGCTAGGGGTAGGAATACCATATGTCTTTTCTATATACGTTGTTAAAATGCCACTCTTATTATCAAGGTCAATAGTTTTAAACTCCTTGTTTTTCTCGTCAATAACCTCATAATGATAACCAATCTTAGGCTCATTATATTTTTTAATGTGATAGTCTTCAACAACAAACTTTTCATTAAGAGCCTGCCTACCTTTCTTCTTCATAGGAATCTCGTATGTCTTTAATATCGCGCGTACCTTTATTTTACCGATATGATACTTAGCGCAAAGGTCCTCTACACCATAGTTGTTTTCTACATAATCGTTAATTAAATCTTGAATTTGAAATTCACATTTTCTTCCACTCATCTTTCTTAATTATTTTATCGAATTTAGTTTTATGATGCAAAGATATATAAAAAAAAATAAGAAAACCAAATAAAATTCATTATTTTTTGAAGTAATTTTTATAACGACCCATTGGACTTTGCTCCTACGAAAGGTGTAATAAGCAGAGCTTGTAAAAATAATTTGTAATATATAAAATAAAAAAATCACCGAACTCGAAAGCTCGGTGACTTTATAAAGTACTGATATTCAGTGATTTTATCTGAATTCATTGATGCTCCAATGTACAAGACCATCTACGCGAACATGTCCATAGTAACGATTATTTACCATCTTTTTCGCATATCTACACATAATCCCTTTTATTGGAGCCCAGTTAAACGGATTATACATTGTAGGTGTCAGCTGCATCGGCACGTATGGTGCGTAAACGTAACCTGTGTCAAGGAGTGACTTACCCTTATGGCCGATGATGATTGACCAATGTGGAGAATATGGGTCACGGTATACGGTGTAACGACCGCTGAGTGAACCAATCTTCTCGATACCCATGTTGTACTGGTCGCTCTCTGCTGAAGCGTCTGATACGTGGAAGTACTCAAGGTTGTCGAAGAGTGCGCTGATTTCAGAAGAAACGACGATGAAGTTAGCGCCGCCACGAAGTGTTGCCTTGTGAATCTGTGCTGAAATCTGATTAATCTTCGTCATGAGCTCTTGATTCCAGTCCTTCTGAGTGTAGTTAGTAGAGAAGGCTGCCATACGTCTCCATCCGTTGACGTCCCAACGAGCTTGCCAAGGTGCGCCCTTACGCAAGTCACGGAGAATCTCACGGTCAATCTCTGCTGCAATCTGCTCTGAGAGGATAGCTGTAAGCTCTGCCTCAGCGTCGATATTGTGGAATGCAGAAACATCTTGTGCGAGCTCTGGTGACCATGTAGCCCTAAGCTTCCTCTCCTCAACAGCAACTGTCACAGAGTCAAGCTTGAAAGAAACCTCACCAATCTCAGTCTCAAGCTCAAGTGAGTCGTACTGTGCCCAAGCAATCTTGAAGAGTGTAGCCATACCTTCCTTAGTTGTATTAGCGCTCAACTTCTCAGCATCAACGCCAACATAGCCATCGATTGTACCACCTTGCTGAACTACTGGTTTCGCGAGGTCCAACTCGATATACATCTTACCCTCAGCGTCGCAAGCTGCGCCGTACTCAACGATACCCTTGCCATACTTCTGTGTTACCACGCGGAATGGTACAGACTCGAACTTACGGAATGAAGCAGTCTTTGCCTCACTGCCAGCAACATCACCTACTGCAATTTCCTTCTGAGTGATAACCTTGAGAGATGCGAGGAATGCCTCGGTATCCATCTCGTTGCCATCAGGACCAGTCAACTTGCTTGCGTTGAAAGATGAGAAACCATCAATCTCAAGAATCAAGTTACGAACAGTTCCGTCAAAACCGCTCTTAAATACAACATCCTTATAATCAACGTTAGCGAAGTGCTGCATACCACGTGGAGTCATGAACACTGGCACTGCATTACCAACCTTGATAGTTACCTTACCCTTAGAGTTGTCATAGAGGAAGTCATTGTAGAAGAGGTCGTAGAGTGACTTTTGGAAGTACTGTGTAACCTCTGGGCCTGCTTGCCTCAATGCTGTAACGCCAAGACCCTCAGCTTGAGCAGCTGCAAGAGCTGTATCATAGTCAGTTGCATCAGCTACAGTCTGATTGAGCTGTGGAACGTACCACTTGTTCTTGTCAAGGTCATTGATAACCTCATCTGGGAGGTAGTACCTTGGCTCAACACGGCCTTCCTTGTTGCGGTTAGTACGGTCATAGCCCATGAGGCCCTTATGACGACCAGTGGTACCGTCAACGATATCACCAGGTTCTGCGTTAGCGCCCTCTGGCAATTCCCACTCTCTCTCCGATGTGACAGGCAAGATGAAGAACAGCTTACCTACTGGGAGGTTCATAGCCTGCACTGATACGATATCATTAGCAAGCAACTTGCTGAATACCCTACGGATGATTGGGAATACCACGGTCTCGAATGAGCCGCTGTTGTCAGAAGCTGTTGCCTCGTGAATCAAGTGCTTTGCCTCGTTCTCATACAATGTAGCGACATTCTCCTTGATGCCCTCTGGGAGACCTTCCGTGAAACCCAACTGTTCCCATCTATTCTGAATGTCCTCACGTATCTGTTTCTGTGCGTTGTACTCGATATTACCAACAACGCCACTCGATAAAAATTCTTTCATATTAGATAAATGAAGTTTTATTTAATCTCGTTATTTTAATTATAAATATACACAAGTTTCAAAAATGAAAATAGAGTGTTTTTCTATACAAAATACCGCCCTATTTCCTATCTCATCATTCTGTGCATGAGGTCAAGTGAGCTGAGAAGGTCTTGAGACTGGTAAATCTTCGTCTCGTTGATTTTCTGCGACCCCTCGACCGAAAGGTTCTTGTTCTCTGATATGCTCATCTTCGGAGCCTTCTTAAGCTCGTCGCTGATTGTCTCATAGAGGGCCTTTGACTCATCGATGGTCTTGGTCTTCTTGAAACGCTCAAGGATTTCGTTCTTCTCCTCTTGTGTCGTTGAGTTCTCCGAATAAAGCTTAATCATTGAGCATAGGTTATGGTTTGTAACCGCTGCTTGCTTGAGTGATGACAGCATCTCTGTAAGTGTACTCTTGAGGGCCTTGTTCTCGTCAAGCGCCGCATTAACCTTCTTCATAAGGTTCTCTGATACGGTGTCTTCCGATGCGCTTGAATAGCGTGGCGTGGCCGTTCCCTTGACTCTCTTGCCGCCCTTGCTCATTGAGCGTGCTTGGCGTCCGTTGGAGTTTGGAACATGTGACTTTGATGTTGAGTTCTGCTGTACGAGGCCTCCTACGTTTGTTGCTTCCTCTACTGGAGTCTCAACGTCTCCGCATTCGCTCATCGGTTCCTCCACATTGTCGCCTTCCTCAAGCTGCTTGCCCTTCTCGGCTGTGAACGGAGCGTTAGCTTTGTCCTTCTTGCCGCTCCATGGCTTTGATGTTCCCTTTGGCACTCCCTTGTCCCAATCGCGTCCGCTCTTGCTTGGCTCGGCCATACCGTTGTTCATCATCACGTCCTTGTTCTGATAGTTATCAGTGTATCCAACATTCGAGTCATACTCAAGTACGAGCTCGAACAGTCTTTCTGTTGATTCGTTCATATCGTCGTTATTTGCGTTTTCAAAATCATCTTCTGCACTGAAATCGTTATCAGCGTCAGCCGTAGCGTTAGGGGTGCCATCCCCAAGATTGATGAGGTACTCGGCGCCAGTCTCGTTATCCTGGATGTTCACGTTTCCGCTGTCGTCCTTGTGTACGAGAATTTGGTCGTCGTTCTTCATCAGTTTGTAAACTTTTACGATTTCCTCGTCTTCCGCGTTAGAAAAGTCATACTCGTCATCCGACACCTTGTACTTGTCGAACTCGGCCCATTCGTCCCCATCGTCACCGATTTCGTTTTCTCCTTCACCCTCGCCCTCAGTTGGGCCATCGGATGTGACAGTGATGTCCGTCTCCTCCCCTTCAGTTGGCTCGTTCTCTGCTGGAGTTGCCTCATTGGTGTCCGTACCTTGGTCAGCGCTGTCATCCTCCATGGAGGTGTCCGCTGTCATGGCGTCGTCGCTATTGATGTCGGTATCAGTATCTTCCACTTCCTCTACATCATAATCCTTGTCGTCGTCCTCAGACAGCAACTTGGCATATGTCTCGCGTACCGCCTCACCAAGGAGTGACTTGACAGCGCTTGCTGTATTCTCCCTCATTGACTCGGCAAGTGCGTTGTAGTCCAATAAAGATTCCTTAACTACCTTGCTCCTTATATTCTTATTCATTATTAGATAATAATAAATTTATCAAATTATTTTAATTATAAATATATCAATGGAATAAAAATAAAAATGGTATTAAATATTTATTTATTGATATAATATTATTTTATAATTTAATATTAAATTGTATTGAAGAAAATGAGCAATATTGACATAAAAAACAATAACAAGTCTATAAACAAAGGTGACTTGGAGATTATCAAGGAGGGAAAGTGCGGTCATGGAATCCTCATCGAGAACGACGGCTTCATGTACTTGAAGGAAAACAATGTGCTGAAGGAGGAGATGGAGAGTGGGGGATGGAACGTGCCGTATCCATTTGTCGTTGACGCGGTATTTCAGAAGTTTGACATAAAAAACGCTAATGGTAGGATATACCCAGAGAAAGTACTGAAGAGGCAAGTGGAGATATACCAAACGAAGATTGACGAGAGAAGGGCATTGGGAGAATTGAACCATCCTGCTGAATCAACGATTGACCTTGATAGGATTGCCATCAATATCGTCGAGCTCCATTGGGAGGGTAGGACCCTCGTGGGAAAGCTAGAGATTAATACATCATACGGATTTAGGAAACAAGGCATAGTGTCCACAAGGGGTGACCAAATGGCTAACCTATTGATTAACGGATACAAGATTGGTGTGTCCTCAAGAGGAGTTGGCTCTGTTGAACAGAAATTAGGGCAGTATATCGTCGGCGATGACTTTGAATTGATATGTTGGGACGTGGTTAGTGACCCATCCACACCTAATGCTTATATTGGAAGTGAAGAAGAGTTGTCACAATATATCGAAAGCAAAGAAGTATCAAATGAAAAATCTTCAATTAATGAAAAGATAAGCAAGATACAATCAATATTGAAAGGATAAGAAGCTCATATAAAATAAAAAGCGAGACTCATTAGTTTGGGCCTCGCTTATTTTATTATAGATGATGAAAAAAAATAAGGCTACAAAATTCAATTCAATTTAATTTGAGGGTGGGAAAAAGCGCCCCCCTCCATTCTGTTAGCATGGCTTATACTTCGTGCACAGTTTAAGCCACGGCATGGAGCTGTTAAATGAATATATGACCCAACAAGGAAAGCATTCAAAGACTAGCCAACTGAGGTCAAATGCCCTATATCATCTGCCCCAAAATTGATGAATAAGAGACATTTCTTCCCCATGTGTATTGGCATTCATATGTTGTATTTCTATCACCTATTGTTTTATAAGCAAATAAAGAAATATTATAATCACATTCTTTTATCCAATTGTCTATAGAATTTTCATTAACCCAAGTCCTATTATATCCATAAATTAATCTTGGTATAATGTTAGGATTTGTATCACCACTTTTGAAAGAAACTTACATAAAAAAAGCTAAGAAACCTTAATTTCTTAGCTTAAATCAATTACAATAAAGTTATTTAATTTGTCATTATTCTACCATCTATCGAAGAAGTTCCTCCTACTGTTGATATATTCATCGTTCTCCCCTTGATAGATATTGTCATTATCATACTCAGTTGGGTCAAAGCCCTCCTCGCCTTGAATACCCCAATCATGCTCGTTACCACCATTATCCATCTGTTGGTCCTTGAAAGGCTCGTAGTTGTTCAACACCGAGTTCTCGTTGTTCTCATGCCAATTGTTTCCGAGAACGTCCTCCTTGAGAATCCTTTTGACAGAATTCTCGACTATATTATGCAATTCCGACTCCGTGAGCCTAATTATCTTTTTTGCCATTATGTTGTATTTTCTTTATATTTTTATCATTTATCTTCATCTTTCGGATTGACAATTATCTCCTCCTCGCCAATCTGCTCATCAAGGCTTGTCTCCTCCGCTTTTTCATTATCAATGACCTCGTTGGGGTCGTACCCTATCAGTGTGACCTCTCCCCATTCCTCGATGTTATCCTTGGTCATCCTCACCGTAATCTCGTCACCGTTAAGAAAGGATATCTCGTTGTCAAGATTCATCACCTCATCATTGACAAGTATCCTAAAGTCATATATGTTCTTGGTCTCGACTTCCTCCAATGTCATATCTTTATCAATAGTGAATGAGACTTCCCTTTCACAATCGAAATTGACCGTTATCTTCATTTTCTTGTGTGAGAACCTATCCTCTTCCTTCTCACAGCACCAATCAGCGTCGTCAGTGGGCTCTATGACCTCAGAGGGGCGTTCTGACGGCACTTCGGTGGGTAATGGGGTACAATGCTCATCGTCATTGTGAAATGCCGTGAGATTGAATTTATGGCGCTTATCCGTTGGCGTCTCCATGAATGTCACCTTATCCTCACTCCTTCTGTTTTTTCCCCTTTTATTCACGATGCCGCTTGCATCAGAATCCTTCATTGAGAGGATTAGCCTTGAGGGTATTCTCTCCACCTCGTAGTCCTCCCTTCTGATTATATATCCCCTAACCTTCACCTTGTATGTTTGTGAATAGTATTTTCTGTCATCGATAGAGTACTCGGAATTGTCCGAGATATCCTCAAGCGTCATTGACATGGGGTGCTCGTTCGGTGATATGTAGCAGTTGATTGCGCTGAACTCATAGTGCATGAGCTCGTTCATCTTGTTGATAATCTCAATCTTGTTGGATATGATGGAAACTGAGTATATGAAGTTAACTTGGAAGGGTTGCTTCATGGTGTACTTGTCGTAGGCTGTGGTGCCGTTTTCTTGCTGAATGGGGACGTAGAACATGGCAAAGGACGGATGTCCTGGAATATTGAAGTAATTCCCTTGGTTCTCGCCCTTCTGCGGATTGTTCTCCCTTGACACTGTCTTGAAGTTAACGATTGGATTTCCGACCTCGTCTTGCTCCTTCCATTCTTGGAGATACTCGCTCAGCCTCTGTGTGCTGTATAGCTTATATGTAGGAAGACGCCTTCCGTCATACGTTATGTCTATCTTGTCCTTGACCCAATTGTACATGGCTTCATCAATGTCAGAATATTCTATCGGTTTTGGCAGAGGCGTGCCATGCTCCAATATCAACTTTGACATATTCCTCCTTCGCTCAACGCCGTATGATGTATGACGGTACTTGAGCTTGTCCATGTATGGCTTTGGCTGAATCAATGACATTATATTATTGTTATTAGTTTCTTCTTATATCTCTAATAAATATCTCTATTTTCTTAATTAATCTTAAAATATTTGGTCATGTTATTCCATATTTGTATAATTGCATTAAAATTAGCACATATTTAATGTTTAGATTTAAATAAATTGCATAACTATGACAAAGCAAGAATTTAAGGAATATTACAAGAATAGCGCGATAAAAAAGGCGATTATCCCAGAGTTGAAAGAACGTGTGGCATATATCCATGACGAATTGTGCAATCAAAAATATGATTGCCATAATTATTCCTTTCATCTATTCACGGTTCTTATCGTTGTTAGGGAATATGCTTATCAAGTATGTGAGAAGGAAAGTGACATCTTGCCAATACTTTTTGCCGCATTGTTCCATGACTCCATTGAGGACGCGAGACAGACATACAACGACGTCATGAGGATTGCCAAGGAATATATGTCCGATGAGCAAGCACTTATGGCAACCGAGATTGTTTATACCCTCACAGACGAGAAGGGTAGGACAAGGGCAGAGAGGGCAAATGATAAGCATTTCGAAGACATAAGAAATACCAAGTATGCTCCATTCGTTAAATGGTGTGACAGATATTGCAACATGCAGTACTCAATCTCTACCAAGAGCAGAATGGCTGATGTTTATCGCAAGGAGATGCCGTCATTCATTGAGAAATTGGGAGGCGAGAAATACCTTTCCAAAGAACTTGTAGAACGAATAATAAATCTTTAAAGACATATGGAATATATGAATGCCCCTATGAAACAAATGGAAGCAAAAAGTATCATAGAAGATGCGCGATTTGAAATACGAAATCAAGAATCGAATGCTTTCAATAACGCCATTTTATACATTGACAATAAATTGAGAGAGATTGTTAAAACTAGTCATTTCATGTTTAACAAAACTTTTTGCATTCCTTTGAATCATGATATATTTTATCAAGTTGAAATAGAGAAAATAGCACGCCATTATCGAGAAATTGGATTCAATGCTGGGATTAGATACTACAGCCACAAAAAAGAAATAGTTTTTGATTTTGCAGATGATTAACAAATAAAAAGAGGGGTGGAAAAAAAGCATTCCTACCCTCTTTATTTTGTTTCTAAACCATTATCTTATCTCTTTCGATAACTTTATCACTCACAAGGAGAAAGTCTCTTAGGGAGCTTTAAAATAGGCTTAAATCAAGTTTATTTCATACTTCCAAACACCCACATGCAGCTTCCATTTGGAATATTCTTTATCTTGTTCAAATTCCTACTGTTGTAATAGGGCAAGCTTCCTTGTGGCGTGATGGGTTCCCCATAGTTAATCCTTGAATGCTTTGATTGGTTTCCGCTTGACACTATGTATGCGCTAAGAATTGACTTGTCCTTGGACACTGTATTCTCAATCCTATTGACGGTATATTGCATGACAAAGAGTCCCATGGCAAGTGCCGTAAGAGTATCGTCATGAGCGCCGTCTTGGTGGTCGATACGAGCGTTCTCGCCCTTGAATATCCATGTCTCAAGCTCGTTGATGACGCGAGAGGAGCGAATCTTAAATTCATCGTTACGAACAAGTCCTGCAAAGTTTGCAAGAACAGGATAACGGTTTCCTTGAAAATGAAATCCAGGTAATTTATCCGTATATCCGTCATAGTTCCTCGTTGACCTCTGTACCGTATAAAGTTTCTGATTTGAATCCTCATAATAAAGGTTCTTATACCCAAGTTGTATCATGGTAAGAATAGCTGCATCACCTTGGCCACCAGTACAGTCAACGACAACAAACGCATCGTTGTACATCGTAGCATATTGATATACCATCGCCCCAATATCATCGCCAAGTTTCTTTCCAACATATTCAGCCACTTGCTCGATAATAGGCATGCCGTTCTCATCCCTTCCGTCCATGTCAATTATCTCAATCGCGGTCTTATCAGCGGACACGCCCCTTGATGGGTCGACAGCGCATATATATCTATGTCCGTCAATGGGTTTCTTCCAAAACCAAGTCTCCTCAACAAGTGGGTCCTTGAACTCTTCCGAAGGTTCCCTCACGTTAAGCTTCTCTTGCATCTCAATATATTCTGGGGCAACAACGTTATCGGCAGAACCCATGAACGACACGTCCAACTCTTGCGCAATCTTCATTGAGTCATTATTGAACTGCTTGCACATCTCCTCATACCACGGTGCCGTAGGTTTCCATCCCTTATGCTCCAAGTGCGCCCATCTCTCCTCATTATAAGCAACATTTCCCTCACTGTCTATAATTGGGTCTTGGTCAAATTCCCATTCACCACTCTTCTCATTCTTCCTCTTCCATACAAGATACTTGTTGAATCGTGGGTCTTGATACCATCTGAACTGTACAGCAACAAAGTTATTCTCCTTGGACAAGGCTTGTCTGTATGTATTATAATACAGCTCGTCCCTACCATTTGGCGTTGACACCATAATTGTCTTGGAATTAGGGTTTGAAGCCATTGTTGCAGCAGCTGTAGTAAATGCAGCGACACCTTCCTCAATAAAGGCAGCCTCGTCAAGGATAAGCACTGATACAGCAGATATACCACGAGATGCGTTAGGGCCACTAGCACGCGCTATGACACGGCATCCGTTAAACAATTTCACCTCTCCCTTAGCGTCCTTTTGGAATATAGACTTGGTATTTTTCTCTGAATGGGGGTCTGGACTAAAGTAATCATTTCCCCACATCCATCTTGGTACTTGTTCCAAGAAGTCTCTAATCTTTATAATAATCTCTTGAGCTTGCTCCAACTTATTGGCGATACACAGCACATTCTCTGGAGCATCTTTCGGCGCGAACACACACTGTGCCGTCACCCATGCGCTTGACAACGTTGTAATACCGCACTGTCTTGGCTTGATGGCTACAACATTTCTATTCTCCGCTAACGCCTTCAAGAAAGCCCTTTGTCTTGGAAAACAATGGAACTGTGTCTTCTTCCCCTTTGTCGCATTAAAAGTACTCAGATAAGTCTCAATAAACTTTATCCTTGACTTATCCGCATATGCCAACGCGTAATCTTTCTTTAATTGTATAAAATCATATAACATGTTATCTGTAACTGTTTAATTTTCTTAGTATTAAATTTGAAATTCTAATAAATATCTCGAAACTTCAAAAGTTATTTCCTATAAATAGTTAAAAAAAAAAATAAAGGAGAGAAACGCCCCATTTTAGAACAAATTCTCTCCTCAGTTATTAACAAGCATATTTATTTCTTAATCATCTTCCTCAATCACGTCGCCGCCCTCATCATCGGAGTCAACCTCATAGCCGCTAGTCTCGGCTCCGCTGAAATAAGAGTCTTGTATGATTGATTTGTCGGTGTTCTTCTTACTTACCCTATCGGAGAACTCTTGATATCCTCTATCATATTCAGCGTTTGCCTTAAGCTCACCCATGAATGTTTGTCCTTTCTCCGTATTGGACAAAATCTCCTTGGTAATCACATTGAACTCATCCGTAGGTAGTGAGACATAGTCTGTGAAGACATATGGGAAAACTTTCGTATCCTTTATGTCACCAAACACCAAGCCATATAGATTGACCCCAAAACGCAAATCAAAAGGTTCGGCAAGTGCGAAATCAGCCTTCTTGATGACATATTGCGCTTGTTTCCTATCCTTTGGCAAACCATGCGTTGAGAATAATTCGAAAAGGCCCTTAATACTCTCTTGAAGCAGTAATGGGAACGTTAACCCTTGAACGTCGATTGAAGTTTTCTCATCGTCAATACCAAGCCTTGTCTCCACATACGAACCTTGCATAGGCTTCTCATCGGTCATCTCCTCTTCCTTGATGAACAAGAGATAATTGTTTATTATATCTATCTCCCTATAAAGTCTTGGAAGTTTTGGGTTGATTTTGTCAATCTCATCAATATAAAGCCCTTCAATCCTACTATAAACGTATGCAATGCCTTGAATCAATGAATCAATAAATCTTCTTTTTGCTACTTCCTTGTTTATAAAATCAATATCCTCAACATCCTTGAAGGAATAAGTTATCTTGTCATCTGACTCTGGTCTCAGTCTTATCGCTCCCTTATACTTTATCTTGTCCACAATCTTGAATGTCATGTTTATTGACTCTTTCGGTATCGCGAACAGCTCATTCAATGAATTCTCACATATCTTCTCCAACGTATCCCTAAACGGTCTCTCCAATTCCCTACACTCCTTTACGAGAGAACTAAGTCTTGATATTAGGTAATCCTCATCGAGAGACTCCAAATTCAATGCCTCAATTTCCTCAGAAACGAAGATAAATCTCTCCTTGAGTAATAAGTAGTCAAACGGATAATCTCCGCTTGTAGGGAAAACTACACTGTCTCCGAGCGGTGTATTATGGTTCTTCACAAGCTTATACAAGAACTGTGGTAAAAGCCTTGTATTCACTATATCCTTAAGTGCATTCTCGTTGATATATATCTTCTTTCCCTTGTTCATTTTACTTTCTACCTTTGTTGTTCGCGGTATTGTTATGTCAAACAATTGGCCTTCAGCATTAATACGATATGTTTTGTCTCCCATCGTGACTATCCCAAAACCATTATTGAAGCTCATTGCATAATCAAACCACTGCCGAGAAATCAATTGGCCATTCAAATTGATAAAATTGTATTTACTTTTTAAGAAAACTTTAGCAAAACCATTAATAAATTTATCAACAGTATCAAACCATTGGTTCGAGGCAAATTGTCCTTCCTTGTTAATATAAGTTTGCAATCCATTCGATTCAACAAATGCCCACCCATTCTCAAAGCGGTTAGAATAGTCAAACCATTCTTTAGACAGCAACTCGCCATTTGGCTTTAAAAAATTGCATTCACCATTTATTTCAACTACTGCCAAACCGTCACTAAAGTCATATACATCATCAAACCATTGCTTGGATACGATATCTCCATTCGCGTTTATGAAATTACTTTTACCATCCAAATCAACTTCAGCAAATCCGTTGTTAAAGTTATAGGCGCTCCAAAACCATTGTTTGGACAACAAATTACCTTTTTTGTCGATGAAATTCTCTTTATCACCCATTTTGACTATAGCGACTCCTTCTCTAAAATCATTCACCCCATCAAACCACTGTTGGGATAAAATATTTCCACCTTTGTCAATAAAATTCCATTTTCTATCCAATTCGACTTGCGCAAGGCCCTCATTAAAATCCTCTAAATAGTCATACCATTGTGGAAGAGTGAAATCTCCATTTTCATCAATGAAATTCCACTTCTCATTAAGCTCAACCATCGCATAACCATTGTGGAATTCATGCGCATTGTCAACCCATTTGTTTAGCAGCAATTGATGTTCGCTTGTCAGATAATTATATTTCCCATTCAAGACAACGGCAGCCTTGCCATCATAAACCCCATCAACTCCATCAAATATCTTATACGGACTTACCCCTTGAGCAAGCATAGCCTCGACCATATCAAATGCTATATATTTAATGCCCTTGGCGTTAAGCTCCTCTACAGTATACCCCTTGAATCTCTCATTGAAATTAATGCCGACTATCTGTGAGATATCTATCTTTGAAAGCGCATGGTCAGTAGACATACCCTTGCCATAATCAGCTGCATGATTCCATCGAGTGTTGCAGTATGCAATATTTCCTTCTGGAGAAACAAATACAAATATCATACTCAATCCATACTCATCATATGCGCTTGCATTAGGATATTGCGGCAATAAGTTTTCTCCGTGCATTTCCTTAATATACAAATAACCTTGCTTGAGAATTACATAAACCTTATTTTTCCCCTCATTCTTGAAGTTGTCCCAAGTATCTTTGTTTTGTGTATAGCATAAGGGGAGATTTGTGAATGAATCCTTGCCTATGTCATGTGCCGTCTCATAATCCACATCATCCAATATGGTATATTCCTTATTCTCTGTGAATTGCATATTGGTAAGTACGCCTTCCTCTTCCCTTTTCATTTCCTCAATGGCGCCCCCATAAGCATCCAAAAGTGCGTCTATACTGCTATCCAAAGGTATCGTTCTTATGTCAAGCTTGCCTTGCTTGGATGCTGACTCAATATAGTTGAGGATTTCTTGAAGGCTATTTATGACACCATGGTCATTCCTATCTTGCTCCCATCCACAGCTAAGAAGTATGCGCATGACTATTGGCTCAAGAGTTATGAAATAGCCCTTGGGGTCTTGCCTTTCCCTTGAATGGAAGAACTCATGGATACATTCTTGTTCCAAGAAGTCAACTAATGGCATGCCATTGGTATCTTCGGTGGGCTCGTCAACATTCCAACCCTTGAAGTAATCCCTTATTATCTGTTTGGTCTTGTGCCTTGCTTGCTGTTTTCTATCCCTTCCCTCTTGGAGAAGATTTATGTTTTCTTCTCTTATGTAGATTTTCCTACTCATTTATAAGCTCTTTAAGAAATCTCCCAATTCACTCTTTGTGAAAGGAACGGAATTTCTTCTCAATTCCATAATCCTTGACTCGCCAAGTGGATTGGATATGTCATTGTTCGAATTATTCTTCGTGAAGACAATCTGCGCGTCATCAGCGCTTGGGTCTTTTGCCATACGTTGCGCTTGCGCAAGCTGTTGCGCGTTAGCATTCACTGGTAACTCTAACTTTATACCCTCGCCGCTCATAGTATCTTGCTGATTGTCAATATGCCCAGCGTCAGCAGAAGCACTATCCACGCCACTGTTCTGATTCATCAGCTGCTTTGCCTTCATCTGCGCTTGCTGTATGCCATTAGCCATACCAATATTGGCATCAATTTCATTGAGCTTCAATTGGCTCTTGGAATATATCTTACCCTCTCCAAGATTGACCAACCTACCGTTTTTCTTTATTATTATCTGTGCCATTTGCCTCTTAATTGTATTACATACTGCTGTCCGTTTTCGGTTACAGTACAGAAATTATTATCTTTCTCATAATCAATCCTATCCACCCAATGGTCCAAAACCCATCCTACATTCCCAAGGTCAAATATATTCATTTTACCTTGCTTGTTCACGGCAAACCAATAGAATTCATAAAAGTTATCTAAAAACAATAACCATTGAGCGAATAGCTGTTTTTTAGTTTGGGTGTTTAAGATATTGAACCATGAATATCCATTCTCATGAGCATTCACTATTTCAAATCCATAAAATTTTTTGATGGAATCCACCCACTTATCTAACAGCAAATGTCCATTGGATAAATCAATCACATTGGACTTGTTGTCATTTGTGATAACTGCCGTATCATTGTTCCTTCTACCTATCTCATCAAACCACATATCCGTAAGTTGGATGTTCTTGTATGGGTCAAATATCGTTTGCTTCATATTTTTGACAAGTATTGCCATACTTGGATAATAAGGGTAGATGTTATCTAGTATTCCGATAGATGTTCGTTACCAAATCCTAACAGAAAGCTGTCACCTTCTCTCAGCCATGGCACTAAACGTATGCGGCATTGCAGCCGATACGGAGCTATCTCTCACAGCACGCAACAATATGTTACGCGCTCCATTCATGTCACGGTCGACCGTGACACCGTCATATACAAAACTCTTCCTTGAGCCGATGTTGAACACCTCGCCGTTGAAGCTGTTCGTCTTGCTCGTGTAGGCCTCGTTCACCCTAAGCAGCGTTACACCGTACTCACAGCACTTGTGAGCAAGCCTCTCGCCGAACTCGTAGAACCTATAGCTCTGCATCGCCCTAACGACGGTCTTGTTTATCTTTCTGCCGCCCCTCCTAACCATCTCGCTCGTCTCGAATGTTGGCAACAGTATCACACGGTAGTTCCGCACAAGGTAGTTGATGCACTTCCAATGAAGCTCGTCGACAAGGCACCTCAGCCTATAGCGGAGCTTGCCGACAGCCCTACGGAGGTTGTTCCTCCTCTCACGGCACTCCTTGCCCTTGAGCAAGTCTCGTGCTGAAAGGAGCTTGTCAATGCGGTATTGGAGGGACATGACGCGGCGGAAACCGACGCCAAGGTGGCCGAAATGTCCGTTCTCGGAGAAATAGGTGAGAAACGTGCGTATACCTGGGTCCAAGGCCACGACGTCACCGCTTCCTTGGTTTTCGGAAACGGCGAGCCTCGTGTCGCCCATCACCATCGGTACCACTATGAACCACCTATCACAGTCCTTCACCAACCTCAAGTCCGTATGCTCGTACCTTGCAATCAAGTCCGCCTCCCTCATCCTCAGCTCGCCGCTAATCCTATGGTATATGCCATATGCGCTGAGGGCCGACTTCGGAATGTAGCAGCTCTGCCTCGGCTCCTTGCGAGACCTATACTTCAGCGAGAATCTCTCGCCGCTTGTCTTGGCCTTCTTGCAGCCGTTCCTAAAGGCCGCATAGCAGTCCTTGACTGCAATCTTCTTAATCTGATAGGGCACTGCCCTCACGTAGTCCTCGGTCAGTGAGTGGGTGAGCCTCTTGGCAATCTCCATCCAATTGACCGTGTCCTTCTCGGAGTCGTTGTAGTGGCTCACGGCCTCGTTGTAGAACTTGCGCGAGATGCCGAACCATTGTCTAAACAGTGTCTTCTGCTGTTGTGTCGGATAGATTCGAATCCTCCTTGATTTGACTCTCGTACCGTCTGAGTCCGTGCATGCGGCATGAGAAGACGTGAAGAATCGCGAGCAAATCCTCTGTGAGCTCTCGTTGCGGTGATACATCTGCACTGTCGAGAACCATGATTTCGCCGCCATTCCGTTCAAACATGAACTCGATGAGCTCGAATCCGAATCGGCAGAGCCTATCTCTATGTGCGACAACAAGTGTGAACTTATCTCCTTGCAGAAGTCGTTGTAGAATGGCTTGCAGTCCTTTTCTTTTGAAGTTGAGTCCGCTTCCGACGTCCTTGATGATGTCTGCGTTAGGGAACCTCTCTCGCATGTGTACGACTTGCCTTGCAAGGTCGTCTTTTTGTTTTGCGCTTGACACTCTGCAATAGCACACAGTGGG
>NFZD01015533.1_pt1 | contig 24942 bp, 36 predicted proteins | sample 1095381 | NCBI WGS metagenome assembly NFZD01 (sample SAMN03609891, study PRJNA323583) | gut metagenome | isolation source: feces | host: Rattus norvegicus | place: Denmark: Riget | collected 2013 | reverse complement strand
TTGGGTGAGGTTTAACCGCCCACCGGGTCATTTCAAAAACACCCGCCCCGCCTCTCACGTTAAAAACTTCTTAACAAATTGTTCCCGATGTTCCGCCGCCCGCCTCTTGGCGTGTGCTTTACCACATCGCCCTAACTCTGTATGTGTCTTAACATGGCAATCGTGGCACAACGCTTGTAGGTTGTGTGGGTCATACATAAGTGTTTGTTTGTCTCTCGCCGTCAATCCATCTTCAACAGGTGTAACGTGGTGTACCTCTTGGCTGGGCGTTATTCTACCCTCTGCCTGGCACCGCTCACAAATCGGGTTAGATGTTAATTTGGCACGGCGTAACCGTAGCCATTTATCGGTATGTATCATTCTGATATAATCTTTGTCCTTTGCCATATCATTTGTATTTAGTCGGTTGCTACTTCCATAGCTGCACTATGTTTCCGTATTAGGTAGTTGAGGCTATCCAATAGACTTTGTTGTACTCCTTTCTTGTTATCCAACGCGGCTTCTGCTCTCTCATCTACCGTGCTTGCGCAAACTAACTTATAAACTTGCACAGGGTATTGCTGCCCTTGCCTGTGCAGTCGTGCGTTAGCCTGTTGGTATAACTCCAAATTCCAGCCTGTGCCGTACCAAACTATGTAATGCCCGCCTTGCTGCATATTCAAGCCAAACGCCGTGCTTGCCGGGTGTGCCAATAGTACATCAATCTTACCGGCGTTCCATTCCTTTAGTTGGCTTTCGTCGGCATAGACTTTCACCGTATAGCCTTTGAGTTTCTTAACGATACGGTCTATATCGTGTTTGAACTGATAGAATACCAAAACATTATTACCGTTTGCCGCCTCTATAATCTCGGCTAATCGGTCTAACTTTTCATCGTGTATATGATGCACATTTCTATCTTCGTCGTATATTGCACCGTTGGCGAATTGGCTTAACTTATTCATCAATCCCGCCGCACTGTTGGCTAATACGTTTGCAGATTCTCCGGCGTGTTCGTCGGCAAACTCCAACACTTTTTCTTTTTCAAACTTCGTGTAAGCCGCCATCGTCGTCGGGGATAACTGAACTTTAACCGTGTGCGTCAGTAGGTCGGGTAATTGCAGATAGTCTTTGGCTTGCATCGACAAACATATATCGGCAATCTTACGGCGTATAACATCGTCGCAACCTTTCTTCACGTCGCAACGCACTACTATGTTATTCCACTTGTGCGTTTCAAAATAAGTTTCACGATACTTTGTTACGCTCTTTCCCAATCGGTCGCCCATATCTATACAATACATCTGCGCCCACAGGTCTATAAGTCCATTCGGCGCGGGTGTTCCTGTCAGTCCTATAACACGTTTAACTGTCGGCGTTGCCATTCTCATAGCCTTAAACCGATTACTTTTTGAACTCTTAAAACTCGTCAATTCGTCAATAACCAACACATCAAACGGCAAATTACCGCCGTAAAGTCCAACAAGCCAAACAAAACTATCCCTGCCGATAACATACACATCGGCGTTAGATGCCAACGCTAATTTACGCTGTTTCTCTGTTCCCATCACCTTAACTACTCGTAGGGCTTTCAGGTGTTCCCATTTCTCGGCTTCGGTAGTCCACGTTGTTTCGGCTACTTTCTTGGGAGCTACAACCAAAGTACGGCTAACCTCTGCATCGTCCATTAGTTGTTGTATGGCGGTTAGGGTGCTAACCGTCTTACCCAATCCCATATCAAGAAAAAGCCCACAACGCGGATTATCTAAAATCCACCTCATCGCTGTTTGCTGATATTCGTAAGGTCTGTATATCATATCGTATTTGTCTTTGCTGTTTCTTTATTAATATTTTCTATCAGGCTATCCACTTCATGTTTACTGCTGATTACACAAACAAGATGCCCGATTTTTTCTAACTCACAGTGGCGTATCTGTTGCAACTTCGTCGGTTTTTTGCCTTTACTTTTCAATTCCACCCATACTACAGAACCGCCGGGTATGCACACCAATCTATCGGGATAGCCGGTAACATTGGCATTGGCATACTTCAAACAAAGCAAACTATTTTCTTTCGCCCGCTTATTCAAATATGCTTCTATGGCTTTTTCCGATACCTCGGAATGTCTAACTATATTTTCTATGTTCTTTTTCATTGTGAAACTATAAACTTAACTACTCTAACATATTGGTATATTACAGTTACGTTTCCTGCGCGTACGCGCGTTATAGCACTTATTACCGTTTAATTCTATTATTACCAACTCTTTTATATATTTGTAGTTTACTTGGTTTACTATTGTTATATTACCCTTATTTATCGGATTTTGGGGATAAACTGAATGGTAAACGAAAGCGTAAACCCAAAATTCGGGTTTACAGATTTTACCCGATTTTGGTAAACTGAAACTTTCGGATAAACCAAAAGACGGTTTACGTTTTTGGCTCTTAAATATCTTCTTCGCTATCATCTTTGAAAATTCGCTTAAATCCACGCTGTATGCCGTAAATAGATGCTGCGTGTTTGGTGCTGCTTACACGCTCCCAACCGCCTATATCGTCCATTAGTTTACACACCTTACGCGCCAAATATTTATATTCCTTATCACCCATATCACGCCCCAAACGCTCACAAATAAACTCGGCGGCACATACTCTTTCGCGTATCTCCGTGCCTGTTGCATCGAGCGGGTCGGGGTCTGTTATGTAAGCACGCCGGCGTTTCAAATCCCATGTTTGCCACTCTCCGGGCAATTTCATATCAAGATAGCTCCTTAACATATCTTTCATTGGGTCGTCGCTATCGTCGTTGTACTCGGCTTGCCTCTGCCGTGCCTGGGTTTCAAGGTCAGTGGGTAAATAGAGCGTTTCACCCTGCTTCCAATACTCCACCGCCTCGGCCCAAATCTGGTCCCGGTCGGCTATCAGGTCGGCTTTGAAATCGGTATGCTTCCGTAAGCTGCTATCTACTGCCATCACCCAAAAACGGCGGTTTCCTGTGTCGCCTTTCAAGAAATACGTTTCATTGGTAGTTCCGCAAAATACGCATTGGCGCGGGTGCTTTTCTACCACTGTGCCGTAAGCCGGTCTGTATGTATCATCTTGGCGACTTATGTAGGCCTTCACTTGCTCCACATCGCTGCGTTTGATACTGCCTAATTCGGGCAACTCAATCACCCAACCGCCCCGCGCTTGCTCCATACCGCTTTTGCCCTCCATAGTTACAAGGCTATCGTTAAACCAATCGCCGCCCATCACACTGAATAAAGTGCTTTTTCCGATGCCCTCCGCTCCGGCGATAATCAGGCAGTAGTCGTATTTACAACCGGGATTCATTACACGGGCAACCGCCGCCGTAAAATGCTTACGTGTCATAGCGCGGTTAAGTGGTGTATCTTCCGCACCTATATAGTCGATAATCAACGTTTCAAGCCGGGGTGTACCATCCCACGTTAGACTATTCAGATAGTCGCGGATAGGGTGTACCCTGTGGCGGGTTAAAACCGCATCTTTAGCGTCTTTGATTTTGTCTTTGCCAGTAACGCCGTAATTTTCTTCAAGGTAGATACGCAAATTAGCATCGTCGCGATTTCCCCACTGTGTCGCTTTCCTATCCCACGGCAAACCTTTCGTAACCAAATCAAAACCGCTAAATAGGTCGTGCCAAAGATGCCCTGCCAAAAGAGGGTCGTTTTCCAAAATGCAAATGATATTCTTTGCCGTCGATTTAATCCCGCCTTTTCTGTCATACTCCAAATTAGCCATCCAATCGGTGTTAGATACTGCGCTATCTTCATCATCGGGCAAATCCACATCGGCAAAATCATTCTCCGCGTCGGCTCTACGTTCCTTTGTCAGTAGTACGCGCACGGTCTTATCAGCGGCGGCAAAATCCTGCATTTTCAGGTACGACGGTAGCCGCGTAATGTCCGTTATCCTCGTACCCTCGTCGTGAACTCCGAATTTGTGAATACGGCAAAGGTCGAAAGCGTTGCAAAGCTGCCTACTTGCTGGGTCTGTTTCATGGTGGCTATATGCAAATTTCCCCTCGTAGCAAACCAAACCGCCCGCTACGCTGCCTAATTTGTAGGTGTATCGCCCGTCTGCCGCCGTTTTCTCGTATGTGTCAGTCAGGAACTTATCTATAACATCTTCTATTGTGTATGCACGGCAAAACGCTCCTATAAGTCCGGGCTTTTCCAAAGGGTCGCCCGCTTTCCTTATTTCGTGGGCTATAACGTCGCCCTCTCTGCTTGATACGGGCCACTCTGATACATCTTGGGGATTTACATAAGTAGCCAAAATTTCATCTACATTGCAAGCGGGGCCGTCCTGTACTTCAAAGATATATTCACCGTCTCGGCTTGTGCTGGGCCAATAGAAAAGCCGGGGTAATTGGTATGTCGTTATGTCGAATAGGTCTATACCAATCGCCGCCGCTATCTTTCTGCAAAGTGGCTCATACTCGGTGGGCTTCACGTTCCGGCTTAATGGGAAAACAAGCCTATAGCGCGGTTTGTCTGCCGTGTGTTTGTGTGTGCTGTATAGCATCGCGGCAAAGTCAAACTGCAACGTGAAATCATCCCACACGTCAGGCGTTCCGTAGTCAATATCAAGCGTCGCCACACTTCGCCACATCACATTAGCGGTCTTTCTGGTACCGCCTGAAAGATACCCCCCAACGAAACCGCCAACATCTTTAATGTCGCTTTGTTCCTCGCGGGTCATTTTCAAATACTCTTTCACGCTTTCACCTGTCCGATTTGTTTCTTGACATCGGGCTACTAACTCGCTCCATTTCCACTTTTTGTTTTTCCACTTTTTAGATAGGCGGCTGTGGGCTGTCGCTATATCTAATTGGAAATCGTTTACCAACTTCATACGCTCCTGCAATCATTGAGAATATCGGTAAAATACTTTATATGCTGCGGCTCTGTGCTGATTGTTACCAATCTTTTACCTTTTGCCACTTTCTGCACTATCACTTCAAACGGTGTTTCTTCTGATTCCAAAACACCATATAGACGTTTTAGGCTGTTTGCTTTCAAAACCGCCGCCGTTGCGTCTTTGTATTTTTTTTCTGCCATACGCTTACTTTTTTAATTCATCAGGTAGAAACGAAAATATGTGTTTAATTACTTCAACCGTCCAACCATTACCCAACATCTTGTATTGCTGTGTTTCTGATACATTCCACTTATACCACATTGGGATAGTCTGTAAGCGGGCGCACTCTGTCGGCGTTAGTCGCCTTATCCGTATCGCGGCGGCTGCATCCCCCCCCCGTCAATACGTTAATAGTTCTACCGCCGTGTCCGTTCATCAACGCTGGGGCCTGCCCGTTGACATCATATACCCTGTTTTGTTGATAGGGTTGTACGCCGCTGCTTTCCCTGCTTGGGTTAAGTTGTCTTACACTATCTTCTTTCATTGTCACAACTAAATTATTTTGTTCCCACGCATTAGCGGATAGCGTCGGCGATTTATTAGTATGTAAACCACCTTTATTCGCTCCGCGTGGTCGCTGTAATATCAAATTATCTTTTGCAACCGTCGTAAGGCAATTAGTCTTACCTACTTCTGGGGCTGGTTCTAATTTCTGCGGCTCACCTCGGTAGGCTCTACCACGTTGTGCTACGCAAATCAAATCCATATCACTTTGATAACTTTTCGTAGATAGGCAATTTGCTTTATCTTGGTTTGTCGAAACATTACCTTTATAGTTCATTTTTAGATATTCTTTCACATCTTCAACTATTAATGTAGTTCCATTCGCCCATGCACCTTTGTATGATGTTGCTAATAGGGCGTTGGCTTTCTCGTTCCTACGTTTTATGTTCTTTTCAAGGTGGGATATTCCCCCCGCTATTTTTTATCTTCATTCGCTTCTGCAATATATGGGCGTGTACCGAAACCGTCATAGCCTTTGTAGTAGGTTGCTTCTAAACACGGTATCTTTCCACTTTCGTTAATTCTTACGCCACCTCCTTTTTGAGTATATGGCATTACTACCGTTCTACTATCACCAAATCGTAAACACTTCGCCCGCCTACTCGTAGCGCGTTCATCTTCCCCCCCCCCGGTTCGCGGCTTTATCCCGAAACCGTTACCGGCTTCTTTGTTCCGTTCTCTGTGGGCTAACAGATTTTGCACTACTTCATCTTTAAGGTAATAGCGTTCCGGCACTTCATCTTCTAATATATGCTTTAGCAAAATACCTCTGTCTTTCGGTTGCGGTATTGCGCTGTCAGGCGGCGCAAACATCGTGCTTTGAAATGTCCTTATATTCGTCCAATATATGCGCTTTCTAACTTGTGCTGATACTAACGCCGAATTAATGTGTGTACCTCTAACGCCTATTGCCTGGTTAATCACTTCTTCCCATTGCTTACCCATTTCCACGTTTTCAAGCAAAAAGAAAATATCGGGGTTTTGTTCCCTAACTTGGTGTAGGATTCTGATATATTCCCAAAATAGGTAACTTTGCCCCTCAAACTCAAAGCCGCCCTGTTTCAACTCCAAATAGCGGGATAGGGTAACAACCTTTTCGTTTGTGGTCGTACTCATGCCAGCGCGTTTCCCCGCAAAACTGAACGATTGGCACGGACTACCGCCTATAAGTAGGTCGATATGTCCTAAAGTTCGCGCGTCAATATCTCGCACATCGCCTAATTGCACCGTATCAGGAAAATTAAGCATTGTGTTTTGTATTGCGTACTTATCTACTTCGCTTGCATAGTATTTTTCTATCGCTACGCCCATATCACGTAAAGCGATTTGCCCGCAACTCATACCGTCGAATAAACTTAAAACAATCATGATTCGTAAATTTCTTCGTCATTAAATAATTTGTAATGTCTTTTATTTTCCCAATACCATTTTCTGATACCTTTTTTGCTTATCCACCATCTGAACACCTCGGCATCGGTTAAGTCTTTGTATAGATTCATATAGCCGTTTTCCCGTAGCTTGTGGATAGTCCGTATTATCAGGGCTTTGTATTTTGGGTAATCCCCCCCCCTGCCTTATTATCTCCTTTTGACTTGCCATAGGACAGAATAAGCATCCGATACGCCGCCAACCTTTATCGTATAACTCGCAATGGCTTACTTTTACTACATCATTGAGAAAATACCACACATCGGCTTCGCTCCAGTCTATAATTGGGTTTACTACGATTTTGTCCTTTCCCCTAACACACTGTACGCCCTCAATTTCTTTTGTTCGTGTGAACTGGTCGAATTGCTCTAACGTGCCGGTGAATTTATCATTTTTTCGTCTGGTTACTATCTCGGCTTCGTTCCTATGTTTGCGTTGTTCGGATTCCGCACGGCGCACCCCTGTAAGCGTTACTGTTCCTGCTCCCCTTGTTTCTTTCAGAACCGCACAACAAAATCGCATTAGTTTAGTTGGTAGTGCTTTCTTTTTCAAACAAAGTTGTGCAAAAGTCATTTCGGGTCTATCCACGAAAACGCTTGGATAGTTGGCACGGATAAACCGTACTAACTCCGGCGGGTCTAACGTGGTAAGGCTGTAATGCGCTTCAAATTTTACGCCCGCCAACTTTGCAACGTGGTAAAGTGCTTGGCTGTCTTTACCGCCACTAAAAGCCAGATAAAAGCCTTTATCGTAATATCGCAATGCCAACGCTTCGGACTTTTGCAAAAGTTCGAGACTATGATGTAGTTTTTCATCAAAGTTGACGGGCTTATGACATATTTTCATTGCTACGTAAAATATAAATGTTCAATACCTAAATTTTGTAAAGTGAATAACGGCGAGTTCAAGATGCTTCCAACCCTCTTTATCTGGCTTCTGTTTTTCTATTTCAGGGTCGAACCATGAAATATGATCATCGCAATCCGAAAATCCGTCATTTTGTGCAATGTTGTTAAGTCTAATTTCCTTTCCATCGACTTCCGCCCAAAAACAAAAATGTTGCCCGTCGTTTTCTTCCCACTCACTTCTGCTGAAAACTACCTTTTGTATTCCTATCTCGTCTTTTGCTGTCAGTCGACCGATTTCTACCTGATTACTCCAATAGGGCTTTCCCGTCCATTTGCGGACGGATAAAATTGCTTTGCCCCTCTGAACCTGACGGATTATATTTTCCCATCGGGGAATGTTTCTCCGTATCGTGTGGATTTTCTTTTTACTTAGGAACAGATGTTCAAAATTTGTTTTCTGTCCCTTTCTTGGGTGCGCTGTCGGGAATCGTTCCGACAGTGTTATTATATATGTTTTCATCGCTTCTACTCTTAATTTAATCTGTTTGCTCTATTTCTTCTTCGCTACACTCATAATGCCCGGTTGTGCCGCCCTCGCAATCCGTATTGTCTATGTCGTTACAATAGTCAAATAGGTTGCACGTATCGCAATTGCCACCCTTTACAAATTCGTAGGCTCTGATAATCTTTACTTTAATTACTTTCTTACTCATAGCCTTTAATTGCTAATTAACATTGGCATTATAAGCATCGTTATTTCTTCGCTGTCCGGCTGTGGCTTGGGTGCTATGGTAACCGCCCGTGATGCGTCCACGATGCTAAACGTAACATCAGGCGCGGTTAGGTTTTTGAGGATAGACAATAAAGACGGTATTTTGAAACCGATACAGAATTTGCCGCCGTTGTATTGGCACGGTATCTTCTCGTTAGCCTTTGTTTCAAAATCTTTGTCCTCTACTTCCATACCCATAAATCCGGGTGTTAGCGTAATGGCAACTAACATTGAACTGTTATTTGCAAATGTAATCAGGCGTTCAAACGACTTTATCAAGGCTCTGCGGTTTACGCTAAAGTCGAAATTAAAGCGGGTCGGTATCACGCTAATATAATTCGGGTATCTGCCGCTAATCGGGCTAAATAAGATGCGCACACCGTCCATATTGATAGCACACACGGCGGTGGGTACTTTCTCGTTACTGCCTGTCGTCTGCGGTATGTATTCGTTAAACACCATTTCAACAAAGCCTGTTTTCGGTGTAACGGCTTGCAGTATGCTAACCACTTGGCGCGGCATAATCATATCTACAGTGCTTTCGCACTTCAACATCGGGCGTTTACGGATTTGTGCTAAACGGTGTCCGTCTGACGCAGCGAAATCGGTAAATTCTTTTGTAAAACGGAAACATACGCCATTCATAGTGGGGCGTAACGGATTATTGGCTGCCGCGAAACTGCACCGATTGAGGATTGAGCGTAAGCCGGGGGCCTCAAACTTCAATGTGTGCGCCGTTATGGGGCTAATTGTCGGCTCTTTGAGCGTGTCGAATATCGTAACATCGTTATTTAACGGAAAAGCAAAGCTGCCGATTGAATGGGTAATGATAATCTGATATTCCAAAACCTCAACTTGCAGATTTTGGCTTTCAAGCGTCTTTATGGCTCGTAGGAATGGGTGGGCCTCAACTGCAAATGTCTTTTTCTCTGCTGTCTGGTTATTGATATTTATCGCCTCACTCATATACACATCTAAATCGGTGGCTTTGATTGTGAGTTGGTCGCAATCAGCATCAAATATAAAGCATCGGTAAACGCTGTTACCTTTTACCATGTTGTTTGCTTTTTGGGCGGTCGCTACGCCGTAACTGATACGCTGTAACGCCGAAAGCAATATGTTTCTATCTATGTTAAAAATCATACATCTAAAGTTTTAGTGAACAAATTAAGTTGTTTCGGATATTCCACTGTTAGCGGATTGGTGTAAGGTCGCTTTCCGGGCTTTATACCTATCAGCCTGGCGCGGATAGTGTCGGCATTGTCGCGGCTACAAGGCGGCGTTATTATCTGCCGTTTTCCTGTTAGCCGATTAATCGCTGTAACACAATATCGTTTCATAGTCAGGGCCTCCAAATTCTGTAATACCTCCAATCTATGCAGCCGTGCGCACACTCGCATACTAAACACTCCGATACTGTGCAAGTTCCATAACCGGGCGTTTCGTCATCGGCTGTGTATGCTATACAAGTGCGGCATAATGCTACTTTCATTTTACGATATTGTTTAGTTGGTTACTCTGACTTGCCCCCCTTGCTGGTTAGCAATCTTTGGGAATAATTCACCCTGTACACATTGGCGATTTTTCTTGCTGTCGTTATTCATCTTCTTTGCCCTCCAATTTTTTGCACAAGTCCTTTGCGCGGTTAATAATGTACGGTCGTGTGTCGCCGTCTGAAATGTCGCAACTTTCACTACAAAGCGTTACCCAAAACCACGCTACCTTGATTTCTACCCTTACGACAAAGTACACCGGCAAATCATCAACCGGGCCGTAATTGGTTTCGTAGTTATCGGGTAATGCAATGCGCCGTAAATCCTGCACCTCTTCCACGATGCGCATACGGCGGTTATATCTGTTTATTATTTTCATCTTTCTTGCCTTGTTTATGCCCGGCTTTCGCCGGGCTAAAGTTTAATAATTAAAGATTAACTAATAAATGCTGACACGGCGCGAACTCGATACGTGTTCGATGCCTTAGTGGAGGTGCCGGCGCAGCCGTAGTCGAGGTACAGACGCCAGGCGTTCGTCGCGCTGTACTCGGTAGAAGTCCAATACCAATAACCGTCAATCGTTTTGCCGCCTACATACTCTAAAGCGGCGTTAATAGCTTTGCGATTGAGAAATACAAAGTACATTTCGCCTAAACTCGGAATATACCAACCATCGGACAAAACGATATTCTGATTAAGCCCGATTTTCTTTAGATGCTCCGTGTTGGCTTTGCCATTCCAATCGGCTACGGCATCTAAATAGTTGTCAATGTAACCGGCGTAATCTCCTTTGTCTTTGTTGCTGGTTAGCGTAATATCTTCGCCGTCGGCTTGGTCGTTAAGTGCTACCATAATGGATTTGCTGCCCCACTTAACACCGATACCGATACAAGCGGCGCAATCGTCGGCGTTGTTGCTGCCGGTAAACAGAACGTGCCTACCGCCGTCCAGTACCAAATAGATGCCGTCTGGCTCTTGGTCGGCTGCTACTACTTCGCCCGCCTGTGGCTGTAGCGTTGTTTCGTTCTCTGCCAAAAACGCGAAAGCCTTACGGCAAAAATCTACGGTTTCGGGCTTCTCGATGTCTGCAAACTCTTTCAAAAGTTGCAACTTCAAATTTTGTTTTTCTGTCATAACTTAAACTTTTTAATGTGCTACTAAAATAGTGCTGTATTTAATTGTTAAAATTCTGCTAAATTCTCGTTTTGGGGCGTTTTATTTCGCTGGGTGTGTAGTTGCTCACCAAACAATTTTTATCGCCGTCCTGTGGCTGTTTCTGTCCGTCCTACGTTTGCTTTACGATGTCCTTTAGTGCCGCCGTTGCAAACTTGCTTTCGTCGGCTTGGATAAACTGCACCGTGCTTGCAATGAATTGTAGTGTTATCGGGTCGGCGGTTTCGCCTATCAGGATTTCGCCGCCTTTGCCAATAAAGTATATCTGTGCCTTTGCTATATCTTTCGTTGTCATACGCTCTAATCTTTTAGGTAGTATGGTGTCGTGTATCCTGCGCCCTTTAGTGGCAAATCTCTACACCATTCAATCGGTTTGCTAAATAAGGCCTCAACATCTGCCAAAGATTGGTCGGGGGTTGCTTCTACTACTATTTCATCGTGAATGTGAAAAACGATGTTTAATCCTTGCTTCCGGGCGCGTAGTATCACGATGCCTAATATATCGCGGGCAACGGCTTGCACTATATTCTCGGTCAGTTTGCCGCCGTATGTCCTTATGCTCTGCCACTTCTTCGTAGTCTGGTTCAATCCCTCGTACTCTATTATTTCGTGGTCGCCTCGCCAACCGTCGTTATACTCGATGCCAACTTTTGCGCGTGGGTAACATATAATGCGCCCGCTTGGTAGTGTGATAGTCAGCATACCCCATCGCCTACCTACGACGATACCACGATGTACGGTCACGCTTTCGCCGGTCTTTAAGGCTGTTAATGCTGCTCTCTCGATAATCGCCCACATCTTAACGATACGTGGGTTACTGTCTCGCCAAAGGTTTACAATCTCCTTTTCTTCTTTCTCTGTCAATCCTAATCGGCTACCGCCCATCGCCTCTAATGCTGATACGCCACCGCCATAACCTAACGCCAAAGTAGCTATCTTGCCTTTTTGCCGTAGTTCCGCATTTTGCCCGTGTTTCTCTACCGGCACTTTGAACATTCGGGATGCCGTTTCGCAATAAATATCACGCCCGCTTCTGAACACCTCCAGCACCCAATCTTCGCCGGCTAACCATGCAATAACACGGGCTTCAATCGCCGAAAAGTCGCAAACGTGGAAAGTCTTACCGGGGGCCGCAATAAACGCCGTGCGGATTAACTCGCTTAATACTTGTGTAACATTTGCGTAGTTTAGTTCAAATTCTTCTAAATCGCCCTGTCGTACCAACTCGCGGGCATAGTCTAAACTTTCCAAATGATTTTGTGGCAAATTCTGAACTTGCACCAATCGGCCCGCCCAACGTCCAGTACGCGCCGCGCCACAAAATTGCAAAAGTCCGTGTATGCGTTCGTCACTGCATACGCAATTCTGCATAGCGTTGTATTTCTTATTAGATGTTTTACCCATTTCGCGGCGAATGGCTAAAACTTTCTGTGCCTTGGGCCAGTATTTAAGTTGGCTTTCCAAATCGTCTAAATTCTTCTTATTCAGGCTTTGGATTGTAAAGCCGGTTGTACGGCGCAAATACTCTTTTATCTGTGCGGGGCTGTTGGGGTTTTCCATTCCTGTAAGCTGCTGCGCCTCTGCTAATAACTGCGCCTTATATTCATCATCGAAACGTGCAGCGGCATCTACCAAAACACGGTCAATCATTACGCCCCTGTCGTTAATTTCTTGGTCGGCGGTGTATAGTTCTTCGTCGAATGTCGGCGCGGTCAGGCGGCGAACTTTGGCTAATATCTGTTGCTCTACCTCAACATCGCGTATATTGTATTTCTTGAAAATTTCCCAACGCTCGGGCGCGTCGCTTGGTAGGTGTCTGCCGTTCTTGCCTGGCACGCTAAAGTATCTAATCAGGGCTTTACCCTCTTGCATCTTTCCGGCTTCCAACTTCAATACCTCACCACATTGCCCTAACGAAAGCGGCAAACCCATTCGGGCGGCTCGTACCATCGTACAACGCCATTGGGCGGGGTTTAATGGCTCGGCAAATCCATAATACTTACTTATGCAAATTCTTTCAAAAGCGGCGTTAAATGCCGTCTTTGTAATTGTAGAATCTGTGAGGGCCGCAAAGATTTCATCGGGCAAAGTTTCTCCTTGCGCTATATCCACACATTGCACGTCGCCGCCATCTACACTATATGCGAAAAGCAATATAGTAAAGTCTGGTGCCTCAACGTATTTGTAAACTCCACAATTCACAAGGTCGTTACTGCTATAAGTTTCTATGTCTATGCCTATTTCTCGCATTATTCTTGTCGTATTAATACTTAATTCCGTTAGCGTCTAAAACTTTTTTGTTATACCAAAAATGTGGCGTGTCATTACCGTAATCGTCGCGGTCTATGTAGCCGTTAAAAATTACTTCGTCGTTGTAGATAACTTCAATGTCTGCGCCGTCATGTTCGACTAAATCCATTATGATGTTCTCGTATCTGATAGGCTTTAGCGGCTACTATTGCTAATAATGCCAATACTACTATGATACCAATTATAGTGTATATACTCATTGTTCTTTTTCTTTTTTTTTGCACCCGCCACCACATATTTATCGCCGGCGGCGGGCGCGCGTCTTTTAACTTTATCGTATGAACAGAAAAGATTTAGTTACTACAAATCTTCATCATCTTCGTTGTCTAATTCAACATCGCCAAAGTCGGCTTCGGCTGATACTCTGCCGCCTAAACGGTCATCGTCTTTAAACTTCAAGATGTTGTTAAGCCCGCAAGCCACGCCGCGATTACCGCTTACATCGTAGCCATAGAACGTAACCGAAACGATAGCCCAAACGCCGCTATACACTTCTTCTTCGTCCACGATAGGCACTTTGTTTCTGTCCACAATGCCGGGGCGTGTGTTGCTCTTGGCATTAACAAAAAAGTGGTCTTGGTAAACATCATCTTCTTTTTCGTCGCCATCGCGCAACGGCATATCAAGTTTTTTAGGCTCTTTGCCGCCCCATTTGGCTACTACTGCGGCTTTCTTGGCGGCTTCGATAGCCTCCTGCAAAGCCTTAATCGTTTCTTTCTCGGTTTTCGGGATAAGTACATTTGTCATGTACTTACCATCTTCTGCGTTTCCGTCCGGGTTGTACTTTGCGAAAACGTGGGTGTAGGATAGGCGGCACGGGCCAAACACTACCTTACCATCTTTTACAATCGGTTTAATCATAATTAAAATGAATTAAAATTGTTAATACTAAAAATTGATTTCCTTAAAATCGTCGGCGGCTGCATTGAAAGCCGGGCGTTTGTCGCTGTCAGGTGCTAACGTTGGTTTGCCCTGTGGTTTGTCTATGTAGTCTTTGCACAACTCGGCAAACCGTTTCTTTCCAATTAACTTTTCAAGGTCTGTTATAGTCCTTAATTCGGTCGGCTTGGTGTACGATTCAGCGGCAAAGCCATTATCTGCCAAAAGCTGCATCACGGCTTCGGGGTCGGTAATCTTTCTTACGCTACGCCCTGCCACAATCTTATAACCGGCATACTGAACGCCGCTTAAAGCCTGTTGCAACGCATATTCTTCGATACCGGCTAACCACGTTTTAATAGTGGCTATTTGTGGCAATACGATACTTTCCATATCTTCTTTGCTCACTAAAAGCGGGTCTGCGTGTTCTGTTGCTGTCTTAATGCAAGTCGCCGCCAAAGCCTTGCAACTGCACTTCACCTTACAGAACTGGCACCACTCACCGGGTAACTGCTTACCTTTACCGCTATATGCTTCGTTGGCTTTCGGCTGCAAGTCTTTAACCGCCCACGCCTGTAAATCCTCGGCTGTAATCTCAAACTCTGAAAGGTTGTCGATTCGTGGCTGTACGATAGTCATACGCACACGGTTAATGTTATATTCAAAACTGAAAGCCTCGTAAGCACCTAAAGCGTAGATTTTCATTTGCGGATTTTCGTAGGCTGATACCTTAACGCCTTTTCCGTACTTAAAATCTATAATCTCTAAACACCCATCGGCAATAATCACCGCGTCGGCTGTGCCGAAACCGTCCGGGATATATTTAGTAAAGTCCAAACGAACTTCTACCAATAATTGAGCGTCGGGGGTCTTTGAGCGGGCGGCGTTGAACTTCTCCAACACGGTTACTTTATACGTTTCCGTGTATTCGTCCATTTCGCCGGTGTGGTACTTGTCGAATAACTGCGCTATTTCCGCTTCTTCGTCTTTGGTCGGTACGCCCAAAAACTCTTTAAGGTGCTTGGCGCAAAAAGCGTGTGCCAAAGTGCCTTCTTCTGCGTATGCGCTCCCCTTATCCTCTACTTTTTCTTCAAGGCGTGGGGCGGCGGTGCAATTCATCCACCTATGGGCCGCGCTGGGGCTTAATATTGCGTGTAGTCCGGGCATAATCAATAGGGGCAAATGGTTGTTATCTCGCCGTCCTTAACTACCAACTCGTCGCATTGCTGAATGAACGATGCGCGTTTGTCGGCTGGCAAAGTGCTTGGTTTGTCGCTACCTAATAGGGCGGCAATGTTTTTGAACTGTGCCGTTAGCGGTTTATGGTACTTTTTATATCCCTCGCTATCGGTGTTGTTGGCATAATCTTCGCCCTCAATACGTTTGCGGGTGCGTATCATCGCGGCCCTAATATCTTCTGTGGTTAGTTCTTTGCCGCTCTCTGCCGGTGCTTCGGCTTCGGGTGCTGCCTCGGCGGTGTCGGCTGCACTCTCGGCGTTTGCCTCTGCTGCCGCTTCTGCCTCGCCTGTTGTGTCGGGTGCGGGATTCGCTTTGCCTTTGTCGCGCTTGCCCTGTGTCGGGGCTGCACTCTCTCCGGGTTGCTCACTTGCCGCCGGTGCTATTTCAGTAGGCGGCGTTCTCTGCAAGATAGACGTAACTAATTGTACGACTTCGGGCGTAACTCCGATATTCACTTGCACGTTAATACTAAAGTCTGTTTTCATAACTAATAGTAAAATTAAACTTCCGTTTTCTTTGCATACACCACGTTATCGTTTTCCTCTCTCAATTCTAAAGTTTTGATAGGGTAACACTTCGTAGATGTAATTTCGTTGCTTAATTCGCCGGTTTGGGCGTTATAATACTTTTTGTCGGCATTGATAACATCGGTAACAACCATCTTTCTTTCATAGTTGTTTGATTTCAACGTGTCGCCTACATTGATTTCGCTTTCTGTGCGAAAACAATACTTTTGCATCTTTCGGCTATTGATTTGCTCAATAGTCAAAGTGTCGTTTGTGAATACTACTAAAATCGTTTTCATTGCTTATAGTGCTTTTTAGTTAATACTTCATTTCACGATATAGGGCGCGTATGTCGTGGACTAATACGCCCATCAGAAAGCCACAAAGGGCAATTTCTATAATAGTTCCAATAATCGGCATAGTTGTAATTATTTAATTGAGTACATACCATTCCAACACTTGATAATCTCCGCGCCGGTTGTAACCTTTGCCTTACCCGCATTTCGGATTTTGAACTTTATAAGGCCGTCGGCTTCGTACCGTGCGACGGTGTGACGGTCTATGTGTAGGGCTTCGGCGGCTTGCTTTTGGTTATACAATCCGTCCGGGTTTACTATCGGCTTGTCAATTATCATATAGCGTTTTTGGTTATTGTCAGTTTGTTACTTGTGTAGTCAGTCGATACACTGAACTTGCACCCTAAAAGATTCTGCATTTGATAGGCAACGCTCTTACCGTTATCGCAAGCCTGGGCGTTAGGTAAATCAAATGTTCGGGTTTCGCCCATTTGCATATTACGCAAATCCTCTCTTGTTACTTTTTCTGTTTTCATTTATTGATTTTGTTATGTTAAACTTTAATTCCTGTTAGCGTGGGAAAAACACTACTTGCATTGCGCCCGCTCCCATTTTGAAACGTGGTACATCGCCGTTAAACTTCATCGCCTTTTTCGCAAAGTGTTCGGCGTGTAGTTCTCCCACGATGCTACAAAAGCGGGTAAAGCCAACTAAACGGCTTTTGCCGTCTTTCGGTTGTAGCCTAATCAAAAATTCGCGGTTTATCGTGGCGCGTAAACTTTCGATGTTTTGCACCTGATACCGTCCGTTTTTAGTGTTCTTTTCTGCCATAATGCTACTTTTCTGTTAAAATTACTTATTTACTTACTTATATCTTTGGCGGAAAAGAAAAACTGCCGTATCTTTGCAGTTGGTTAAACTTTAGTTGGGCTTTAGATGTCCGACAGCCTTTCTTTTGTCCGCGCTTGATAAGTTACTTACTTATATCGAGTGCAAAGATAAAACTTTAGTTTCATTCTACCAAGCTTTAGTTGGCAAAATTAAGGATCTTTAAGAAATAATGCAACTATGGTAGGGTTTGAAGCAAAAATTAAAGAATTGTGTAAACGTAGCGGCACAACTCAAAAACAACTTTACGGGTCTATCGGCGTAACAGATGCCGGTATGCGAAAGATGTATGCGCGTAATTCGTGCGAAGTGGCTTTGCTTGAAAAGATAGCGGAATACTTTAATGTTTCCATTACTGATTTTTTCGGCATTGAAACGCCTACGCTTTCAGATGTCCGCAATAGCATTATAGCGGGGTCGGGAACAATAAACGACGGCGCAACAATTAACCGCCTTATCGCCTTGCTTGAAGAAAAGGACAAACAGATAGCACGTTTACTTAAAATCATTGAAAACAAATGAAACGGATTCTTTTAACGGCGGCTTGTTTGGTCTGCCTGGTAGCCAACGCACAAAACTACATTACGGATTTAGACGATGTGGCTTTGCTTGGCACTTGGAATGTTACCGGTTTTGTCGGCGATTTCAAATTTGATTATGACTATAGGGGCAAAGAAATAAAAGCAATCCAATTCAGCGACGGCAATTATACGAAGATTGTATTTGCTGACGGTGCTAACGATTTGGATTGGATATTTAAGGGCTATTGGATTTCATCCGCCCAAACAGATAAATACTTTTTGCACCTATCGCCGTGGTTTAGTAGCCAAAGCATCGTGAATTTTAGAGTAACGGCGTTTGATGGCGGCAATATGACGCTAACGGCATACGACAATAACGGAACTTTGTATTTGACAAAGAACGATGCCGCCGCCGTCCGTGCTGCACAAATAGATACCACCAACAACGCTAAAGCCTACACCCTCGACGGCGTGGAATTGCCAAAAAATAAAAATGTTAAGGGCGTAATTATTCAGGGCGGTAAAAAGATAGTCAAATAATATAGATTGTAGAATGAGAAAGGTCTGGTTTGTTTTATGCCTCCTGGTGGTGTTTGTGTCTGCTAATGCGCAAAGTCAAACGCCAGCTGATTCCGTGGGCGTATGGGCTGTAAATGACGGCTCTTATAGTCGCATAGACAAAATAACGCAACAGGGCGTAAAAGGCAGTGGCGGGCTTGCCTCTGCCGCAACTTTTGGAATTGCCAAAACGAAAGCAAAATTAGAGTTCAAAGGCGAAACAAGCGAACACCCATTTAACGTAGCAGCACTGCTGCGCTTATACTTTGGCAATCCACCATTAGAACAAATGACAAACTTATATATGTTTACGCCAGCCTATTCAGTTAAGAATTTCGATGTAGCGCGGTTTGATGTCAAAAAGGGCAAACGCTACCTAACCGGCATTTCTGCATCTATTACAGGGTCGACGGTTGGCGTTTCCTCTGCTGACGATTTGCAGATAAATATTAAAGAAGTCCGCGCGGGCGTGTACGATATAAAGGTATCAGGCAAACCGGGCGAATACTGCCTAATGTTTACCGCAAACGGCGTGGGCGGCTTTGGCGGAGTGTTTGATTTTACGATTAAATAACTTTGCAAATTTTCAGCAAATCAAAATGAGCAACATATAAATAATTAAAAATAAACGATTTATGAATACAAAAGGATTACTTACAGGTAATCGTGTTGTAATCGCTCAAAAGCCCTATTTACAAAGGATTTCCGCAAATACCCATATATTCAAAATTGCAAAAAACGGGGCTAAATATGGTGAAAATCGGGTATATTAGGTATGTAAATCAGCAAATTTTCAGCAAATCTTATGGCAAAATCTACCTTACGGCTTGACACTCGCCGCGCCCTCAAAGATGGCACTTACCCAATACAGATAGTTGTCGGCCACGGCACAAATATCTATCTTGGCACTGGTATCTATGTAAACGCCGTCGATTGGGATGCCGCCACCAAACGGCACATCGGCAAAGGCGCAAAGCGTATTAATGACACACTTACGACGCTACTAACAACCGTCGGCAATCGTATATTAGAGTTAATGGAAACCGGGCAATGGCGTAAACTTACCCGTCCGCAAATTAAGGAACTGCTTACTAATTTGGACTTAGAAAAACCAACTATCGGTGTTCCCTCGTTATACGACTTAATACAAAGTACGTTGGTCGGTCGTGCCTCCGGCACAAAGTACATCGCCAAAACTGCCATAATCAGGCTTAATAAATTCTGTGGCGATTGCACAAAAATCTATTGTGAGCAAATAACGCCAGTGTGGATAGACGATTTTTATACCTCGATGTCAGATTTGGCAATTAACAGCCGCGCCGCGTATATTAAAGTGGTACGTCGTGCCATAAACTATGCACTTGACCATGATATAACGACAAACAACCCATTTAGGCACTACCGCGTTAAAACAGAAGAAACACGTATGCGTGTGCTACCTATAGAAAAAATGCGCATATTGCAAAGCCTTGAAACAAAATACCATTATACGGAATACCGTGATATGTTTATGTTATCTTTTTATCTGATAGGCGTAAATATGGCTGATTTGTCGGTAATGACTGCCGACAATGTGGTAAACGGTCGGCTTGAATACCGACGGGCAAAAACAGGCAAACTTTATAGCATAAAGATTGAGCCGGAAGCGGCGGCAATTCTTGAAAAATATAAGGGCAAAAAGCATCTGTTAAGCTGCTTTGATAGGTGTAGCAACGCTAAAGCCTATCAGGGTACGTTAGACAATGCTTTGGCACGTATAGGTGCGCCAATGTTCGACAAAGACGGTAAAGAGATAACTGCCCGCAACGGACAAAGGAAAATGATACCGTTAGACAAAAAATTAACGTGGTACTGGGCGCGTTATTCGTGGGCTACCTATGCCGCCGAATTGGATATACCAAAAGACACTATCAGCGAAGCGTTAGGACACTCTCACGGTGCAAAGGTTACAGGCGTATATATTAAGTATAACCGTGACAAAGTAGATGCTGCAAACCGCAAAGTAATAGATTACGTTTTGAACAAATAGCGAAATGTTAAATTTTTGCCGAAAATCCGTTTTAAGCACGTTTAATTTTTCGGGTGTGTACTTGTAAGCCTAACACATTTTTTGTCGTTCTACGGCAATTTCCGTTACTTCTACGCAAATGCCCGCGCCTACTTTCACAAGCAAACGCGGGCAAAGCACTATTTACAGAAAACACTAAAATTTATGCTTCAAGTATAGAAATAACAGCCAAAGCAAAATCACAATACAGCACAAGCCGCCGATTTTGGCTAATATAGTCTGATACCATCGCGGGCGCGTTACCGTCGTTTCCCTCTCTTGGCGGCTCTGTTTCTGCTCGTTGGTCGTTACTCCGTTTGCTTGTTCGTTATGGGTATTTGTTATTGTTTCGTTTCGGGCGGTTTCCTTTGCCTCTGTGAGCGTTTCGGCATCGGTTCGGATAAATCCCTTAACCTCGTTGTGTTGCCGCCTTATATCGCCCTTAATAGACTTTACGCCTGTTAGCGTTACGTTGCCCGCCATGTCGATGCTCACCGCGCCGCCGCTATCCACAAAATCTATAACCGTGCTTTCCTCAACTTGGGCGGCGGTCTTTGTGGTGTCGGTTGCTGCGTGTGTTGCCGTGAGGCTTACCGTTTCCGTGCCGGTTACGGTCTGCGTGGCTGTGAGGCTGTCGGCTACGGTCTTTGTGGTGTCAATCTGAACTACTGTGCTACTCTCGTTTATTACGGCTTTCTTTGTCCGGCAGCCGGCTAACGATGCTATCAGCATCAAAGCCGCTAATAATCTAACCGTTTTCATACGCTTGTCTTTATGTAATTTATAATTCCTTTGATGTGCAGTTGCACGATTGCTTCACGCCCGGCATCTGATAATAGAAATGCCACATCTTCGCGGTTGTCTTGGAAAAGGTTTTCTGTTAGAACGGCAGGGCAAAGCGTGTCGCGACATATTGCAAGGTTTTGGGGCCAATAGTCTTGGGCCGCCAATGGTCGGCGTACCTTAACGCCCTGTGCTTCTGCCGCCTTTGCCAAATGACTTGCAAGCTGCTTACTGCTTTTGGATGCGTTCAAACCTATGTGTACGCTCCACCCCTGTGCCGTTAGCCATTGTCCTTTATTACCGGCGGCGTTGTTGTGAATTGATACTACTAACACGTTCTTTGCCCCAACGCTCCGACAAACCGTGTTAACTCGCCTTACGCGGATGTTCAAAGAAACATCGTAAGTTTCGGGGGTTAGCAACTCGGCATCGTACCCCAATGCCTTTAATCTCTCTACCAACACGGCGGCGATTTCGCGAGTATATTTATATTCTCTTAATCGTCCGTCCGGGCTGCATTTCCCGGCGGTATTGTAACCGTGTCCGTTGTCTATTAATATTTTCATACGCCTATATAGTTTTGGTTAATATCCATTTTGTGGCTCGCGATTACCACAATTTTTTACAACACATTTATAGCGATTTAATTCTAATTCCAGCCGTCCGTTTTCTTTTGTCAGTTCTAAAACCTCGGCATTTAGATTACGCACAAGGTTTGTTTGTTCGGCAAAACGTTCTTCTTTTTGTTTTAGCTGTGTCTCTAAAAATTCAACTGCATCACTTAGCACCTTAAAATCCACGCTGTCGGCTTCGGCTTCGGCTTTGCGCTTGTTGGTTTTAAGATTAATGACATAGCGTAAAGCCTCCCAGCCACCCAAAGCGGTTATTACGGCGGTTAAAATCTCTAATATAGTTGTTAGCTCCATTTTTTTACTTTTTATATAATTCAATTACTATGCCGCTGTTTTCAGCTTGCCCGATTATTACATTATAGTACCTTTCTAAAATTTGAATTAGCCCAATATCGATTTTATCAGTATGCAAAATTGCCGTTGGGCTTTCTTTGTTAATAGTCTCCATCACGAATACGTTTTAATGTTATTCTACGTTGTTTATATTTATTCTTTAGTGCCACAATCTCATATCGACCTTTTATATAGATATATTCAAATGCCTGTGGCTCTATCATACAAAGGATTTTCTTACGCATATTATATTCGTTGCTGTGTCGCAACAAACCTAAATAGCTATTGATTGAGCAAACGGCGTGTATGACTTGCCGTAAGTTTTTGGCGTCGTTCAACCGTCTAACCGCCGCTATGAAATTGGTAATAGTGCGGTTGCAGCAATAGTTACGGTTCGGTTTTACTATTGCACCGGTAAACTCAACGCCTTTTTTATAATGCTGCAAATAAAATTTCTTCTCGTTCAGAGTAAGCCCTAACGATGCCAACTTATCGCGTATGGGTTGCACGGTGTTAAGTAATGCTGTCTTATCTCTGTGAATAAGGTAAAAATCATCTACATATCTACCGTGGTACTTAATGCCTAATTCTTCTACATACCAATCCAGCACGTTAAGCAAAAAGTTTGCGAAAAGCTGTGCGAACAAATTGCCGATAGCTACGCCTTTGCCCTCTCCGTTAGTGAAAAGTGATTTGTTTGCAGGCAAATAGTCCCAATAATGCGCGGGGCTGTGCCGCTCACAATTCTTTTCAGGGCAATGTAAAATTACTATCCGACAAAGATAGCGCAAATCTTCTATGTCATCGCCCTTATAATATTCACATATAAAGCGGTCTATCATAAGAGCCAATAACGATTTATCAATGCTCATAAAGAAGCCTTTTAAGTCAAGTTTCATTATAGAGCAATCGACCGTATAATTTTCGCTACATTCCTTAATATCCGCTTTTAGTGTATTGATACCGTAAAGCTGCCCTTTGCCCTTTCTGCAATTAAAGGTACGCGGGCAAAATACTAATTCAAATAACGGCTCTAATCGTAGTGCTATATAGTGGTGTACTATTCTATCTTCAAAAGAGGCGGCAAACACTTCCCGATACCGGGGCTGCGTTACGACAAAGCAAATTGACTTTCCGGGCTGATAGGTGCGCGTATTGATACGGTCGCGCAAAGCAATAAGTTTGCTTTCGTAGTCCATTTCATAGACTACTGCGCTTGCCGTCGTGCGTTTGCGGCGGCGACAATCAAAATAAGCCTCTAAAAGCCCGTCAGTCGTTACCATTTTGTTTATATGTTATTAATACAATGTTTCTATTTCCGTAAGAAGTGCTGACACGGCGCGAACTCGATTCGTGTTCGATGCCTTAGTGTTGTTGTTGGCGTTGCCGTTGTTGAGGTTCAGATTCCAGGCGTTCGTCGCGCTGTTCTCGGTAGGCTCGCAATCTGTGGCGTATTTACCCACTTTCGTAGGTCTTAACCGTAAATGACGGTATATGCCCCATTTATTACGGAAAATTGCACGCTCGGTTAGTCTTAACTTTCCGATTCTGGCTTTTCCACTTTAGTAAGTGAATTTTTCCACGCTGTACTTTGCTTGCCTATTGCGTCCATTAGCTCGATGATATATGCGTGCCGCCCTATTCCCTTAATCCATTTTCTTTCGCCCGCAATCCTTGTTAAGGTTTTAAGCGTTTCAAATTCGGTTTTGAACTTGATAAGGTGCTGTAATCTGCCCGTTTTATCCATATAAGCCGCTGCGTCTGTCTGTAATAGGCTAACGCCTAATCGCTGCATTTCTGCGCCGATAGTGAATTTATACGCCCTCGGAAAGTTGGGCGTTACGTCTAATATCTCATTTAACAAAGCACGGCAATCTAAATATAGATGCGTGTTAGACACTAATTTAACCTTATCTGTCATAAGCCAAATTTTGTTGTAATGTTCCCGGCTCTCGCCGGGAACTAAAGATTAAAGTGTAAGAATTAAAGATTAACTAATAAATGCTGACACGGCGCGAACTCGACCCGCGCCCGATGCCTTAGCGAGGTAGTTGATGGCGTTGCCGTTGAGGAGGTACAGATGCCAGGCGTTCGTCGCGCTGCACTCGGTAGAAGCCCAATAAACATCTTCTACTAATTGCGTAGCTCCGCTAATAAGCGAAAGTGCGTAGTTTATCTTCGTCATGTTCGCGTAAATCATCATCATTTCGCCCAAACTTGGAAGCCACCATTTACCCGCTGTTAAGCCGCTACCATTTGCATTTGCGCGACTGTACAAATGACAAAAACCGGGTGCGTATGATGCTGTATTTGTTACTGCGGCACTTGAACTTTTTGCGATTTGCGCGGCAGTGTTTGCCTTGCCGTTCCAATCGTTCATTGCCGTAACGCGGTCGACTGTTGTCGTACCGCCTCCGCTCACTGCCGCGCTGCTCCACGTTAATTTACTTGTTGCCTCTGTAGGAGCAACTACCAATATTTTGCCGCCCTCTACGACTACCACGCCGTCGGCAATTTCACCGCTACTTTGCAGGCTCGGCCACTTATGCGGCTTAACCATTAACGGGAAATTATCACTCTTACGATGATACATAATAAAGATGCCATCGTACATACCGTTTAGGCTTATATCGCCAAGGATAGACGATTTGAGCGTAGCAAGCGACACCAACGTAACTTTACCGTTTGCATCGGTAATGGGAAATTTGTCGGTGCTGTTAATGGTCGTTACGGTTGTCTCACCACTCAACTTTTTTGTTTTCTTTATTGCCATAATGCTTAAAATAAAAAATGGTTTATTTAATACT